>ENA-UEPG01002747-UEPG01002747.1-human-gut-metagenome-genome-assembly--contig:-NODE-2747-length-10202-cov-5.254914_pt1 | contig 10202 bp, 6 predicted proteins | sample MGYA00242893_ERZ507902 | MGnify/ENA primary metagenome ERZ507902 (study PRJEB26167, sample SAMN06115491) | human gut metagenome | host: Homo sapiens | place: China:Gansu | collected 2015-04-23 | study... | reverse complement strand
CATTTGCAGCCTGTCTATGCAACTAATCCTTGTTATGTGAATGGTGTTTCTGAACGTTTGTTTAATATGGGTTTATGTATTCCTGCCGGTCCTTGGGTGACGGATGAAGATGTGGCTTATATTGTAGAGCAAATAAAAGGCTGTTGTATGAAGTAACTTGTAGTTTATTGTAGACAGGTTTCCACATAATTGTGGAAAAAATACTCAAAACAGGAAAATATTTTTTTATACTATTTCTTACTCAAATAATTGATATATAGCTAAATATAACTTTAGTAATAGCTTTGGCATACGTCTTGCATTATATTATATGAGAGCTAACAAGAAATGTTTAACTTAAACAATTAGAATTATGAAAAAGTTATTTTTAGCAGTAGCATTGGTGATGGGATTGGGTACTTCAGTGGCATTTGCTAACAACATGGTATCAGACGTTGAAATCGCAACGATGATCAACGAGTTTAAACCGATTGATGTAAAAGAACTCCCACAGGCCGTTCAGGATGCCATCAAAGAAAACTACTCGGAAGCCACCATCAAAGAGGCAGCCGTTGAAGTGGCTGAGGATGGAACCAAGACTTACAAGGTAACGTTGGTGGATGCATCCGGTACGGAGAATCCAGTTCTTTTCAATGAAAAAGGAGAGGTTCAGAAGTAATAGGTCTTTATTAATATCATATTAAAAGGGGAGGGGCAGAAATTTGATTTACTCATATCTGCTTCCTCCCTTTTTGCTTTTATTTACTTTTGTGTTTTTTACATCGGTAAATTGGCGATTACGTCTTTTGAACTTACGGGTAATTTATCCTCTTGCCCCATATTTACGAATACTGTGGCGCAGAGTACTGTCCATTGGTCGCCATAAGTCATGGTACTGCTGTGGTTATAACCTAAACAATGTCCATATTCATGGAACATAGCTTGCCGCGCATAGTTGTGCGGATTAGATCCCAGCGGTGTTGCGTCAAAATAGACTCCGGTGTAACAATAGTCTGCCAATCCGTAGGTGGTACCTCCTCCCAGACCACCAACACCTGATACGCGACCTAATACGAGGCCTCCATGACTGCGGATTCTCTGGCGTAATGCATCCAGGTTGATGGCATTTCCTCCGTTGTCCTTCAGTTTGCCTTCGTATTTATTCATTTCTGTGTTAAACTCTTCGGAAGAGAACATGAAAGCCATATTTGTGGCCAATGCTACCCCGTGACGACATAATAATGGATTCATGTGCCGCCAATAAGCGTGTCCGTTGTCGGCTGAATAAGCTGAGAAACGAATGAACCATCGACTGTCTATCTGCTCTATCTTCTTCATGTATGGATCTTCCGTCCGGATAACAAGCGTAACATCGTCACCGGAAAGTTCCGGTTGTGCAGGTATTACTATCTTTCTGCCGCTACTGGTGGTGAATGTTCGGTCAGAGCTTACGACGGGCAACGGGAAAGTGGCTTCCATGAAAGGGTAAATCAGATCGAAATGTGCCAATTCAAGGAATTCGGTACTGATTTTATTGAATCGACATAAAATCGTCACATCATGAATAGCAACAGGTGAGAAGAATTTAATCAGTAATTGATGTTCATCCGAGATGGACACTTGCAACGGTGCGTTTACATAAAAGGAACGGTGCTTACTATTATAGAAGATGTCTCGTGGCTCGTTGGCTAAAAACATTGTGTCGGTACGGAAGCGGGAGAAATCTTCTTCACGGATATAAAGCAACCCGTCCAGGCTTTCCGGGTGCCGGTAATCAATGCTGATGTGGGAGATACGACCTGCTTCGATTTTGCAGTTGCTGAAGCGGTATTTGTGTACAAACGATGTACCATCACTGCGGTTTGACTCGATCGTTACGAATCCGGAAAGTGCCTCTTTACTTGGCAATGAGTAAAATGAACGATTTTCCGTGATGTCATAAGATTCAATGCTTTCCGTACCGGAGTATTCACCATTTGCACTGAGACCGGCATATATTCCTTCGGCATCGTCAAATGTGATGTCGATTTTGCGTATAAAGCGCCACATATAATCGGACGAGACGTGCAGGTCTATATCAACTTTGCCTACGCATCTCTCCAATGTCACAGTCTGCGACTCCGCAGTTTGCTCTTTGCCAATGTGTACTTCTATTTTTTTATAGAAATAAACGTCATCAAGAGGGGCTTTTGCAACCTGATTCAATAACCAGATATCTGACAATTGCTCGGGTTCTTTGATAGTCGCATTTGATTCCGGATTCGTGGTGGCTAGGAATACAACCGTATAGTCACCGTATCCCAATCCTTCAATGGTCAGTTTGGAGAAGTCGGCCTCCAGCTTTTGATACAGCGGTTTGAGCATTTCTCCCCGATCATTGGCAATGGCATACCACATGCGGGCGATTTGTTCAGGTTCACCGTTGCGTGTCTGTATGGCAGAAGTGTCATCTTCCTGCAATCCAAGAAGAAATGTTACCTGACCGGGGGCAGGCGGCATGAGCCCGTATTCCTGCTCAAGTTCGCCTGAACAGTTGGTCAGTAGCAATGCCAGAAATAATAGTATGATTTTTGCAATCTTCATAGAATTCCTCCTTTATTTTTTTACACAACGTAAGGATGCAAATGCTTCCATCTGCAATTGTCTCTCGGCAATAGCAGTTGTTTCCTTGCCTTCAAACGGTAACCAGTAAGTCCATGCATAACCACCGGGACAGCCGTTGCGTTCGCTTGTCCATAACACGGCTCTTTTTCCGAAAGACGGATTATTGGTTGTAGACTTGTCACCTTTTCCACCTGCCAAAGGGATAATAAGGTAACGTCCGGTATCTTCAGAAGTAAATTTCACATAGTGTTGCGTTCCTGTTACACCGGTTGGAGTAGTCAGGGTTCCTTCGCCAACGTGGAGTGTAGCGGTTATTTTTTCTCCGTTTCCTGCTATATAAGTGCCGGGAATTTCCTGATTTTTGGGGAGAAGGGAGTTTAGTTCGCTGCGGGTTGGCACACGGTAACCTTCCGGACAAGGCATATGGGTATCGTTTTGCCAAGGTATGTCGGCTGTTTGATTACCCAGATTGTTTGAGGGGTTATATCCTTGCCAGGGGGTGTACATATACTTCCGTCCATACTGGAACAAACCACCGATACTGCTGACCCAGCCATTACGGTACATCTCTTCAACGGTAGCACCGTCTAAGGGATATACTTGGTCTTCCAGATCCCGGCTGCGTGCATTGAATGCCATCCAAATGCTGCCACCCATTTCAACAGTCTCGATCTGCTTGTCGCTCGGAGCCACACGAATCTCTACATAATCATAAGAGCCGCTTAGCAAAGCATTTTTTAAATGTACCAGAATTGTATAGCCCAGTCGGCCACTACCTTGTGCGGCCACTGATACATTGAATGCTGATACTATGCCTTCTGTCTCTTCAGATACCGACATCTCACTGAGATTCACGCCACTGTCAGTGCCTTCAGTGGCTGATATATCAATTCGGGTGTCGGAAACAAATGCCAGTTTCATGTCACTGACTCCTGTGGCAGGTACTTCTACTATATTATTCTCATAATCCACAGTTACGCCTTCCGGGATTTTGGATTGGGAAGCATTAAGCAGGATACGATGCTCCGTATCAGGTTTCCCGATAATTGTTTCGCCTTCTTCCCAGGGCTTGATTTCGAAGATTCCTTCTACTGTGGCACCTACGTTGAGTACTGATAGTTCGTAAACCTTATTACGCTCTATACTTGGCAATTGCATCTTGAGACTGATGGGAATTTCATTGTATGTACCACGCAGGATAATATTAACAGGACGTTTGCTTTCGAAAATGCGGAAGATTCCCTGTTGTTCTCCACCGAAAGCTGGATCAAATTTTTTTAAGTAACTTACTGTTTTATCTGATGCGGAAGCGTTTTCAATGAACGGATATGTTTCAGCCGGAGCATCCTTTACGATTATTTCTTTGATTAATGTTTTGCTGTCTGCTGTAGTATTCAGGTCTATACGGGCTACACCGCGTTTCATGCCAACGTTAATTTCCTGATTGCTGCGTGTTGGGGGAGTACTTTCCAATTCAACAATTGCAGCCATAAAGTCAGGAGCTGAATTATTGTGCAGTTCTTCGCCGATGGTCATATTGCGGAATTCTTCTTCGGTAATACCTTCTTCCTGAACCGGAAGTGTCACTCCGGTGAGGAAGTATAGCCGTGATCCACTGAGTGCGGAAATACTGGACTGGCCATTGGATTCGGGGGTTAATTGTTGCGTCTTGTACAAGTTGCCATCGCTGAACTGGAAAACTGACACATCCCGTAATTCCTCAGAAGAATCTGAACCGGAAGTCGTAATTCCTTTCACTACTAATGAATAAGTTTGTTGTTTGCCTTCTCCCTCAAACGATGCGTCATCTGAGCAGGCGCCTAAAAACAACGTTCCCAGCAAGGCGGGAACAATGATTTTTTTGTAAGAGTGATTCATGTTTTTTGTAAAATGTTATATTGAATATTGATAGTTTCTTCGGACCTTTTTCCGAAAGCGGGTGCAAAAATATATAATTTTTCAATATGAGAATTCTTTAGTACCGGGTTTAAGATATTCTTCTTTTTGTGAATATCATGTAGAAACATAAAAGTAGTTCGAAGTTTACAACTCGAACTGTGGGAGGGGGAGCAAATATCTATAAAGCGAATGCGGGTACCTTCACAGGCACCCGCATTTACTTTTATGACTTATTCACTACAAAGCATTATTTTATTCTTTTGTAGCCATACACTGGAAGTCCGTTTAGTTCTTCTTCGATGCGCAACAGTTGGTTATACTTAGCCATGCGATCGGAACGGCTTAACGAACCGGTCTTGATCTGCCCACTGTTGGTTGCTACGGCGATGTCGGCAATAGTGGCGTCTTCCGTTTCGCCGGAGCGGTGGGAAGTAACCGTGGTATAGCCGTGGCGGTGAGCCATTTCGATAGCATCCAGCGTTTCGCTGAGCGAGCCGATCTGGTTGACTTTAATGAGGATAGAATTGGCACAGCCCATAGCAATGCCTTTGGCAAGGAATTCTACGTTGGTTACAAACAAGTCGTCTCCTACCAGCTGGCAACGATCGCCGATACGTTCGGTCAGCTTCTTCCAGCCGTCCCAGTCGTTTTCGCTCATTCCGTCCTCAATAGAGTCAATCGGGTATTTATTAATCAAATATTCCATGTAATCAATCTGCTCATCTGCAGTACGCTTTTTACCTTTCTCACCTTCGAAGATAGTGTAGTCGTACACTCCATTCTTATAGAATTCAGAGGATGCACAGTCCATACCGATTTTTACATCTTTACCCGGTTCGTAGCCTGCTGCTTTGATAGCTGCCATGATGGAATCCAGTGCATCTTCAGTACCGTCCAATGCAGGGGCAAAACCTCCTTCATCTCCTACGGCAGTGCTCAGGCCGCGGTCGTGCAATACTTTCTTCAAGGCGTGGAATACTTCAGTACCCATGCGCAGGCCTTCACGGAAAGAAGGTGCACCTACAGGGCGGATCATGAATTCCTGGAAAGCAATGGGAGCGTCGCTATGTGAACCACCATTGATGATATTCATCATGGGGACAGGCATAACGTAAGTATTTACTCCGCCGATATATCTGTATAAAGGTATGTCGAGGTAATTTGCAGCAGCCTTGGCAACAGCCAAAGAAACACCCAGAATGGCATTGGCACCCAATTTTGATTTGGTGGGAGTACCGTCCAGTTCCAGCATCTTCTTGTCAATGGCACGTTGTTCCAATGCCGACCAGCCGATGAGGGCCGGAGCGATGACAGTATTTACGTTCTCTACGGCTTTCAGAGTTCCTTTACCACCGTAGCGTTTTGGATCTTTATCGCGTAATTCCAGTGCTTCGTGTTCACCGGTTGAAGCACCCGATGGTACGGCTGCACGTCCCATAACACCACATTCCAAAACTACGTCCACTTCTGCTGTGGGATTACCGCGTGAATCAAGTATTTCGCGGGCTACAATCTTTTCAATTTTCATAATTATCTTCTTAATTTAAACAATAGTTTTCCAAGGATAATGCACTTTCAATGGCGTCGTCTGTCAGGGAGAAGTCGATCAGGCGTCTCAACTCCTTCAGTTCATCCGGATAGAGGGCGCAATAAAAGCCTTTTACCGGCATCCGGAGAAATATCTTGCGGGCATTCTTCATGTTCTTGTTCAACTCTTGATAATATTCGCCGTCGATAGAGTTGATATATTGGTAGAAATGTTCGAATTCATCTTCTGTGAAGGTGAAGAAAAGATTGCCGAACTCTACATGGTAGGCGTGGCACTTAGTACAAAAGGAGATAAAACCGTTTGTTGTCCGCTTCAGTATTTCTTCCATAAGCTGATTTTTGTTTGCTGCAAAGGTCGCACAAATGAGGCGATGGGGCAATACCTACAAATAGTGAATATCCTTTTCGTGAATACTTATATATTGTTATTTGCGAATTATATCATATTGTAATCTATAACCTCGTATTCTCCCTCCTGCAATCTTTATTGCTTTCCTTTTGTAATCTCAAGTCTTTTCGTATCTTTGTTCCCGACCCCAAATCTATTACAAAATGAAAGTACTAACTATCCATGATCTGAAAATTATCAAGAAAAGGGCAGAAGGCACACTCTTGCTACGCGAAGAAAGCAATGAGACGGTTGCGGCGCAATGCTGTGGGTTAGCATTGGGAACCGAGCATCTGCAAATTCTGATCTGTGGTGGTACAGGTTGCAAGGCATCCGACAGCCACATCATTGCTGAACGTCTTCAGCAAGCACTCGAGAGAAATAATATTGCCGACAAGGTGGACATTATCACTACCGGTTGTTTCGGCTTTTGTGAAAAGGGACCTATCGTAAAGATTATCCCTGATAACACTTTCTATACCCAGGTGGTTCCTGATGATGCCGACGAGATAGTCAGAGAGCATATTATCGGGGGACGGAAGATAGAACGGCTGCTCTACATCGATCCGAAGACGGAGAAGACCGTCAGTGACTCCAAGCACATGGATTTCTATCGGAAGCAGATGCGCATCGCTTTACGTAACTGTGGTTTTATCGATCCCGAAAACATTGAGGAATATATTGCACTGGATGGTTATATGGCATTGGCAGATAGTCTGCTCCATAAAAAGCCGGAGGAAGTGATTGACGTGATAAAACGTTCCGGACTTCGCGGACGTGGCGGTGGTGGTTTCCCTACCGGACTGAAGTGGGAGTTTGCCAATAAGCAGAAAGCCGACATGAAATATGTGGTGTGTAATGCCGATGAAGGGGATCCCGGTGCTTTTATGGACCGCTCCATCATGGAAGGTGATCCGCACTCCATTGTTGAGGCTATGGCAGTTTGCGGTTATTCCATTGGTTCTCCGAAAGGATTGGTTTATATCCGGGCAGAATATCCGCTGGCCATACAAAGATTGAAAATTGCTATTGCCCAGGCACGTGAATACGGGTTGCTGGGAAAGAACATATTCGGTACGGATTTCAGTTTTGATATTGAGATACGTTACGGAGCGGGAGCATTCGTATGCGGTGAGGAAACTGCGCTTATCCACTCTATGGAAGGAAAGCGCGGTGAACCTACCTTGAAACCTCCTTTTCCTGCCGAAGCCGGTTATCTGGGCAAGCCGACCAATGTGAATAATGTGGAGACGCTTGCCAATATTCCTATTATCCTGACAAAGGGAGCGGAGTGGTTCTCTTCTATCGGTACGGAACGTTCGAAAGGGACTAAAGTATTTGCCCTGGCCGGTAAGATTAACAACGTCGGCTTGATAGAAGTGCCAATGGGTACGACACTGCGTGAGGTGATTTATGAAATTGGTGGTGGTATTAAGGGAGGAAAGAAATTCAAGGCGGTGCAGACGGGCGGACCTTCGGGGGGATGCCTGACAGAAAAGCACCTGGATACACCGATTGACTTTGACAACTTGCTGGCGGAAGGATCGATGATGGGATCCGGTGGTATGATTGTAATGGATGAAGATGATTGCATGGTTTCTGTATCACGTTTCTATCTTGATTTTACGGTGGAAGAATCATGCGGAAAATGTACGCCTTGCCGTATTGGTAACAAGCGCCTGCTGGAAATGTTGAACAAGATAACCGAAGGACGAGGCACGATGAAAGATCTGGATGCACTCTCTACATTGGGAAAGGTGATAAAGGATACCGCCTTGTGCGGGTTGGGACAGACTTCACCCAATCCGGTACTGTCTACGCTCAATAACTTTTATGATGAATACGTAGAGCATGTGAGGGATAAAACCTGCCGGGCGAAGCAGTGCAAAGCATTGCTGACTTATACCATTAATCCAGAACTATGTATCGGTTGCCATCTTTGCTTTAAACATTGTCCGGCGGATGCCATTCTGGGTGATGTGCGCAAACCGCATGTCATCAATCCGGACAAGTGCATTAAGTGCGGCATGTGCATGGCACGCTGTAAATTCAAAGCAATCAATGTTGTTTAAGGGAACAAGGAAACAAGTTGACGAGGGGACAAGGAGGTTACCTCGAAGACTTGTTACCTTGTTAACTGTAACCTTGTAAACTGAAAGAAAATGGAAGAAAAACAAATAACCCTGCAAATAGACCGCCATTATATTACCGTACCCGAAGGCTCGACTATCCTGGAAGCCGCACGGAAAATCGGTATAGATATACCTACCCTTTGCCATATTGATTTGAAGGGGACTTGCGTTAAGAATAATCCGGCTTCGTGCCGTATCTGTGTCGTGGAGGTGGAAGGACGCCGTAATCTGGCTCCTGCCTGCGCCACCCGTTGTACAGAAGGAATGGTGGTGCGTACCAGTACCCTGCGTGTGATGAATGCCCGTAAGGTGGTGGCTGAACTGATACTTTCGGATCATCCGAATGATTGCCTTACCTGTCCGAAGTGCGGCAACTGTGAGTTGCAGACTTTGGCGCTGCGTTTCAATATCCGGCGGATGCCTTATAATGGTGGGGAGCTTTCGCCTCGTAAGCGTGAAGTCACTTCGTCCATTGTGCGGAATATGGATAAGTGCATCTTCTGCCGTCGTTGCGAGAGTGTATGCAATGAAGTGCAGACGGTAGGCGCCTTGGGAGCCATTCGCCGTGGTTTTAATACTACGATTGCTCCGGCTTTCGATAAGATGATGAGTGATAGTGAATGTACTTATTGCGGACAATGTGTAGCTGTTTGTCCGGTAGGGGCATTGACGGAACGCGATCATACCAACCGCCTGTTGCTGGATCTGGAAAATCCGGATAAGGTAGTAATTGTACAGACAGCTCCGGCCGTCCGTGCGGCTCTAGGAGAAGAATTCGGGTTGCCTGCCGGGACGTTAGTAACGGGAAAGATGGTGTACGCCCTTCGTGAATTGGGTTTTGATTATGTATTTGATACAGACTTTGCCGCTGACCTTACCATCATGGAAGAAGGTGCCGAGATATTGAATCGCCTGACACGTTATATGAATGGGGATAAATCTGTTCGCCTGCCTATCCTGACTTCCTGTTGTCCGGCATGGGTGAATTTCTTTGAACATCATTTCCCCGATATGCTTGATATTCCTTCTACGGCACGTTCGCCGCAGCAGATGTTCGGTAGCATTGCCAAGACATTCTGGGCGGAGAAGATGGGTATTCCGCGTGAAAAGCTGGTAGTGGTATCTATTATGCCTTGTCTGGCGAAGAAGTATGAGTGCGACCGCAATGAGTTTAAGACAGATGGCAGTCCGGACGTGGATTATTCTATTTCCACCCGTGAGCTGGCACGACTTATCAGACGTGCTAACGTAGGTTTTACGCTACTGACGGATAAGGAATTTGATCATCCGATGGGAGCTTCAACAGGTGCCGGTGTCATCTTCGGAACGACCGGTGGTGTGATGGAAGCGGCATTGCGTTCGGTTTATGAGATTTATACCGGGCGGACATTGGAGAATGTGAACTTCGAACAGGTGCGTGGTCTGGCCGGTGTGCGCCGTGCGACGATTGATCTGGATGGTTTTGAACTAAAGGTGGGTATTGCTCATGGTCTGGGTAATGCGCGTCAATTGTTGGAAGATATTCGCCATGGGCGGAATGAGTATCATGTGATTGAGATTATGGCATGTCCGGGTGGCTGTATCGGTGGTGGCGGACAACCGTTGCATCATGGCAACTCGGAAGTGCTGTATGCACGTGCCAATGCACTGTA
>ENA-UEPG01002742-UEPG01002742.1-human-gut-metagenome-genome-assembly--contig:-NODE-2742-length-10212-cov-9.422990_pt1 | contig 10212 bp, 10 predicted proteins | sample MGYA00242893_ERZ507902 | MGnify/ENA primary metagenome ERZ507902 (study PRJEB26167, sample SAMN06115491) | human gut metagenome | host: Homo sapiens | place: China:Gansu | collected 2015-04-23... | reverse complement strand
ACTTAACAGGAAAGCCGATAGATAGGTGTGAGCTATCTACTCTGGCGAAAAATCAATGTTAAAATAACCGTCAACTTTTCTCAGGAGCTGGACGGTTATTTTTTATTGTTAAAAAAAGAAAATATGTTCGATTTTACTGTTCATAAGCAGGGATAATGTGTTACAATAGATGGGAATATGATATTGTAATAAAAAAGGGATTGAATATTACAAACAACAACGGAAATGGAGATGTCTATGAGCATTTATGATACATTGAACGAACAGCAGAGAGAAGCGGTATTTCATACGGAGGGACCGGTTCTGATCTTGGCGGGTGCAGGTTCCGGAAAAACGCGTGTCCTGACACATCGAACCGCTTATCTGATTGAAGAAAAGGGTGTGAATCCATACAATATTATGGCAATCACATTTACGAATAAAGCAGCAGGTGAGATGCGTGAGAGAATCGACCAGCTTGTGGGATATGGCTCTGAGAGCATCTGGGTATCAACGTTTCATTCTACCTGTGTGCGCATTTTAAGACGTCATATTGACCGCATCGGGTTTGACACTAATTTTACAATCTATGATTCCGATGATCAGAAGACACTGATGAAGGATATCTGTAAACGTCTGAATGTGGATACTAAGATTTACAAAGAGCGGAGTCTGCTTGCTGCGATTTCCAAAGCAAAAGATGAACTGGTAGATCCACAGGAATTTTCTCTCCGTGCGGCTGCTTCCGGGGATTTTGCGAAACGGAAACAGGCAGAGATCTACAGAGAGTATCAGGATGCACTGCGGCGGAATAATGCACTTGATTTTGACGATCTGATCGTAAAGACGGTTGAATTGTTTAAAACGGATGATCAGGTGTTAGACTACTATCAGGAACGCTTCCGCTATATTATGGTGGACGAGTATCAGGATACGAATACGGCACAGTTTGAACTGATCAGTATTCTTGCGAGAAAGTATAAGAACCTGTGTGTCGTTGGTGATGATGATCAGTCTATCTATAAGTTCCGCGGTGCGAATATTTATAATATTCTGAACTTTGAAAAACATTTTCCGGAGGCAGTGACGATAAAACTGGAACAGAATTACCGTTCTACACAGAATATTTTAAATGCTGCAAATGGGGTGATCTCCAACAATATGGGACGAAAAAGAAAGACACTCTGGACAGACAATGAAGCGGGGAAAAAAATCGGTTTCAAGCAGTTTGAGACAGGCTATGAAGAGGCAGAGTATGTCGCAAAGGATATCAATGCCTGCGTGAAGGACGGCAGATATCATTACGGTGACTGTGCCGTTCTTTACCGCACCAATGCACAGTCCCGTCTTTTTGAGGAAAAATTTATTGTATCCAATATTCCGTATAAGATTGTCGGCGGCGTGAACTTCTATGCAAGAAAAGAGATCAAAGACCTGCTTGCCTATTTAAAAACGATCGATAATGCAAGAGATGATCTTGCTGTCCGCAGGATCATCAACGTGCCAAAACGTGGAATCGGTGCAACAACCTTAAATCGTGTGGCAGATTATGCGGCTGCGGCAGATATCAGTTTTTATAATGCATTGAAAATGGCAGACGATATTCCGACACTCGGCAAGAGTGCTGCAAAGATCAAGCCATTTGTGAATTTTATTCAGGTGATGCGCAGTAAAGTAGAGATTATCAGCGTTTCTGAACTTTTGCAGGAGATTATAGACGAAACCGGATATGTGAAAGAATTGGAAGCGGAAGATACCGAAGAGGCAAAGGCGCGTATTGAGAATATCGATGAGTTGATCAGCAAAGTGGTTGCTTACGAGGAAGGCGAGGAACATCCGACACTCAGTGGTTTTTTAGAGGAAGTGGCACTGGTTGCAGACATCGACAGTCTCGATGAGGGCAGTGATTATGTTGTTTTAATGACATTACATAGTGCAAAAGGTCTGGAGTTCCCGAAAGTTTACCTTGCCGGAATGGAGGATGGATTGTTCCCAAGTTATATGTCCATCACTTCGGACAGTTCTTCTGAGGATCTCGAAGAGGAGCGACGCCTGGCTTATGTGGGGATCACGAGAGCCAAAGAAGAACTTACAATTACCTGTGCAAGACAACGTATGATTCGTGGCGAAACGCAATATAATAAAGTATCGCGGTTTGTTCGGGAGATTCCGTCTGAACTGTTGGACAGTGAACTGAGAAAGCCGGCATCTGCAAGAGGATCTTCTTTTGGAAAAGAGAGCAGTTTCCCATCTTTTTTACAGAACCAGACAACAGCAAGACCGAAAAGAACAACACTGCGCCAGCAGCCTTCCGGACAGAGCATGCAGACAAAGGCTCTTGTCACAAAGGGTGTTGTAAAGTCAGAGCTTGACTATGGTGTCGGGGACACCGTATCGCATATCAAGTTTGGCAGAGGAGTTGTGAAAAACATCATGGATGGCGGAAGAGATTACGAGGTGACCGTGGATTTCGAAGGATATGGTGTGAAAAAAATGTTTGCCTCTTTTGCAAAATTAAAGCGTATCTGATTCTATTTGGAAGCAGGGACGTTTGTGTATCCGAAACTCTAAAAAATATATAAAATTTTTGAAAAATGTAAATTTTTTATATTCGAAAAGTAAAGGATATGATATAATGAGCGTAAGCAATGAGCGGTGCACGTAGATTTTTCTGGTGTGTATTGCGTTTAGGTTTTGCATATCCTAAAAAGTATAAATTAGAGAAGGAGCGGAACACTATGAACAAGGTGGAAGATTTCATCAATACGACAAAGTTAAACGACTTACTCAATAAGAAAGAGGAGCTGATCAATATGACAAAGTTGAATGAATTATTAAACAAAAAAGAAGCAGAAGAAAAGAAAACATCAAAGGTTGTATGGATTTTTGCAATCATCGGTATTATTGCAGCAGTTGCAGCAGCAGTATATGGCGTATATCGTTTCTTTACACCAGATTATCTGGAAGATTTTGAAGACGATTTTGAAGATGATTATGATGACGATTTCTTCGAAGATGAAGAGGACGAAGAAGAGCCGGCAAAACCAGCAGAGAAAAAAGAAGAAGAATAAAAATAATCTGGAGGGCTGCGGATGCAGCCCTTTTTTCTTGTGTAACAGATAAAAGAAATAGAAAACTGTGAAGTTAATAAAATGTCAATGGAATCATGGACAATTTTATAGTTGATGAAATAAAAATGCGAGGAATTTATGAAAAAAGGACAAATCATAGAAGGCGTGATCGAGCGCGTAGACTTTCCAAATAAGGGAATTATCAGAACAGAGGATGGCAGACAGGTTATTGTAAAAAATACGATACCGGGACAGAAAGTGTCTGCTTCCATCAATAAAATCCGCAAAGGAAAGGCAGAGGGCAGACTTTTAGAGGTATTGGAAAAGTCACCGCTGGAAGGGGACAAAACAGGATGTGTCCATGCCGGGGAATGTGGAGGATGTACTTATCAGACACTTCCATACGACAGGCAGCTTGAGATGAAAGCAGAACAGGTAAAAAAATTAATGGATGATGTGATCGATCAGGAAAACCGGGATTACCAGTTTCTGGGAATCAAGGAAAGTCCAAGGCAGACCGGATACCGCAATAAAATGGAATTTTCCTTTGGGGATGAATTTAAGGATGGACCGTTAGCACTTGGCATGCATAAGCGTGGAAGCTTTTATGATATTGTGACGGTGGAAAACTGCCAGATCGTGGATGAGGATTTCAGAAAGATCCTGTCTGTCACACTTGCTTATTTTCGTGAAAAAAATATCACCTATTACCATAAACTGCGTCACACCGGATATTTGAGACATCTGCTTGTCCGTAAGGCAGTCAAAACAGGGGAAATATTAGTAGATCTGGTGACTACAACGCAGACGGATTTTCCGGGAATTGCCGCAGCACAGATGGATGAAGTTGAAAGTACGTTGAACAATGCACAGGAAAACGCATTTGCAGGAACGGAAGAGGAATTATTAGAGGGCTGGAAAGCTGCTCTTCTTGCAGCGGATTACAAAGGTATCATGACAGGTATTCTGCATACGAGAAATGACAATGTGGCAGATACCGTGACGAATGAAGGCACGGATGTTTTATATGGACAGGATTTCTTTTACGAGGAATTGTTAGGGCTTCGCTTTAAGATTACACCATTTTCCTTTTTCCAGACAAATTCTCTGGGTGCAGAGGTGCTATATCAGACTGCCAGAGAGTTTATCGGAGATGCACTTCCAAGCGGAACAGACGCAGATATTGCGGAACATGGTAAAATTGTATTTGATCTGTATTCCGGAACTGGAACGATCGCACAAATGCTTTCTCCGGTAGCTAAAAAAGTGATCGGTGTGGAGATCATTGAGGAAGCAGTGGAAGCTGCCAAGGAGAATGCACAGTTAAATGGTTTACATAACTGCGAGTTTATCGCAGGGGATGTGCTCAAAGTCATTGACAGCATTGAAGAAAAGCCGGATTATATTGTACTTGATCCACCAAGGGACGGAATCAATCCAAAAGCTTTGGAAAAAATCATTCGTTACAATGTGCCTCAGATGGTTTATATTTCCTGCAAGCCGACCAGTCTGGCAAGAGATCTGGAAGTTTTACAGGCGAGAGGATATGAAGTGAAAAAGGTCTGTTGTGTCGATATGTTTCCTTCGACGTTTCATGTTGAGACGGTTGTTTTGCTTTCCAAGGGAGAAATCGACTCAAAGAAGGTGCGGGTGGAGTTCTCGCTGGAAGATATGGATATGTCCGGCTTCCAGAAGGGCGCGACTTATGAGCAGATCAAGGCGTATGTGTTGGAGCATACCGGTTTGAAGGTATCTTCCCTGTACATCTCACAGATAAAGCGCAAGTGCGGGCTGGATGTGGGGCAAAATTATAACCTGTCAAAGAAGGAAGATGCCAAAGTGCCAAAATGTCCGCCGGAGAAGGAAGCGGCGATCAGGGATGCGTTGAAATATTTTCAGATGATTTAAGAGTCTATTGAGCAAAAAAGCAGTAAATCAATTTCAGATTTACTGCTTTTGCTGGCCGGGCCGGTGAGCTACGAGCATTCATGACTTTTTGATAACTTGTTCCATACTGATATATTAAGCGGAAAGTTGTGGCCCTGTATTTTCAGAGGGAAACGAATGCTCCTTGAATATATCCCACAAAATATGCCATCGCTATACTCAGTGCAATGCAACATATACATAGTATTTCAGCAATTACCTTTTTTTCGATTATTTCATTTATGGACTTTCCGTAATCAATAGTAGACCATACCATTGAAAGCAAAAATAGAATTGAAATCCATTGAGTATGAAATGATAGTCCCATGCTAACAAATACATAGTTTGAGATGATGTAAAAAGCGCTTCTGACTACAACTTCTGTCACTTTTACAATCCGATTTCTCATAGAATTCTCCCTCTCTGATAATACTGTGGGCGGCAGCACTCCTTGCTGTCGCCCCTTGATTGCCTATCTGCAAAGGCGGGCGGGGCTGTCAACGGCGGCGCTTGCGCCGTTCATCTTGACCGTTGACTGGCTCGGCTGGCTTTGCTATTCCGTGATCTCTTTCAGTTATTGTCAAAGGAAATGTAGATAGTTAGACTATTGGGTATGTAGCTGATACTTAACCACTTTTCGTCGTTTGATAAAAGTGTCCCGATAGAAACATAGTTTTCTCCCTCGATTTCCTCTGACACATTTTCAATTACGGAAAAGCCTTCTTGGTTCAAAAGCTCCATATACTCGTTATAGTCGTTTTCGCTAATACCGGTAAGGTTGATATTACAATTCTCATGTTCTGTATCAAGTGTAGCCCATGCAACCGTACCAGGCGCAACAGGAAGCCCCTCTGTGTACTCATTCTCAGGCCAAACACCCTCGTCCAATTTTGTAACACTATTAGATTGCGTATTGTTCTCATTGCTTGTCGGTGTAGATGAGGTATTTTGATTAGAACACGCAGCCAAAAAAATCATAATCATGATTGTGAATACAGAAATATATTTCTTCATTGGTTACCTCCTGTTTTTGTGTATGGTTCGGATAATTAACAAAAGAGCAATAGCTGTTGCTGCAAACCCAATAGCCAAAAGGATTTGCGAAATATCAAAGGCAAACGCGCCCTCAATCTGTATATTTGTTGTCGCGTCGGCTTGTCCGATTGCTCCTTCTGGTACTTTTCCTGATTGTGTAACAGCATATACCGAAAAGGCAGCAGCCGCGATAACAAGCGCAGCAAGAGTAGAAATGATACCGTTCCTTTTTTTCGATTTGGTGTTATCAATGCCAAACTGTTCTGCGGTGCTGTCTGCAAATTCTTTTGGCGTCCCCAAACGCTGGATAATCTGCTGCTCTGTTTCTCCATGCTCCATAGCAGACGCAAAAACTTCATTCAAGTCACGCACAACCTCTTTTTTCATTTTGCGTGGTAAAGATAGTTCCTTTTCAACCTGTTTGATATATTGTTCTTTCATTTGGACACCCTCGCTTGTTGATAACTTTCTATAAAGCCGTTTACGCAGTTTTCATAGCTTGACCAAAATAAGATTAGTTCATCAAGTACATTCCTGCCTTTATCAGTTAAAGAATAATACTTTTTTGAGCCGCCATTTGCCGCAGCCGGAGCCAATCGGCATTTGATTAGTTCTGCTTCCTGTAAACGATACAGAATAGGGTAAATGGTTCCCTCTTTCGCATATCCCAAAACAGACGCACTATTGTTCAATTCGGTTATAATTTCATATCCATAAGTTTCCTTGCGTCCGATTAGGCATAAGAGTATCATTTCCAGAGAGCCTTTTTTGAATTGCTGGACATATTTGTTATTCATATCGTCGCCTCTCTTTAGTTTCGCTACTTAGGCTTGCTAAGTAGCAACTATATTATATCTCTTTCGAGGTATCAGAGTCAATAGTCTTAACGAAAAAGTTACAAGATGCGTGCGTAAGGCAATATCGGAATAATGGGCTGCTGTCTATCAAATTCTTGTGTGTTACTTTATGGCACATGAGCATTTGCGGAGGGGTTATCGCCGCCGTAACCCTCCATCAGGTTGACGGCACCCCACACGCCCAGACCGGCACCCAATGCCACGACCAGAGTCTTCAGAACGTCCACTGCGCTGTTAAAGAATTCCATAGAAAAATCTCCTTTGTTTTGAAAAAGTGACTCTGCACACACCTGAAATCCGTTTGCAAAAAGCCGAAAACCACGGCGAAGGCTGATTTTCCGGTGTACCTGTTGGGTCAATGGGTAAAAAATAACCGCTCGTCTTATCAGGCGGGCGGGAGTGAATCAGCATCCACCATGACAAAGGTATCGTCTGGGTGGATTTTTTCTTTTCGGTTCAAGAACTTCTCGATATCGAGTGCGTTCTTGGGGTCATAGTCGGAGGTGTACTTGTAGTTCGGGTGCTGGGTCAGGTCGTACTTGTCGCTCATAAACGGGCGCACACCCCGCAATTGCAGGATGCACTTGCCGCCATCCAGCACCGCCAGTTCATCCCGGCTCATAAGTTCCCTGCCGTAAAGTCAAGTGATGAATTCGCAAAAGAAAAGACCCTTCCCGTCAAAAAAACGAGAAGGGTCACTATAATCAATGTTATATCGTGTGAATTTTCAATTTTAGATTAGGCGGAAATTTCTCCAACAAAATTGTAGATGATTTTGACTTCCTGAATTTTCTGCCCATCGACCTTCTGAACCTCGCCAATCATGATTTTCTTGATAAGACGGTTCAGTACAACTTCGTCCAGCTCCTTGATGGCGGCATACTTGCGGATTTCCTCGATAAAGGCATGAACATCGCTTTCCTGTTCATCCGACTGGTGCAGAAGAAGATTCAATTCGCTTAAACGCGCCTTGTTGCTGTTCTGCTCCTGTTCCATAGCATCCGTCAGTTTCAGAAAACGCTGTTCCGAGATGATGCCTTTGCTCTTATCCGTGTAAAGATTCAGAAACATATCATCAATTTCCTGATTCCGTTCTTCCAAACGGCGAATCTCTGTCCGAACCGCAGAAGTATCCGTGCGGTATTGGTTCTCCATGCGGCGGCTCAACCGCTGATAAAAAGCATCCGAATCTTTCATGGCCTGTGCAGCCAACTCTTGAATATCATTCAGAACCAGCTCATGCAGGTCACGGGCTTCGATTTTGTGGCTGGAACATACTTTGCAACCGATTCGGTTATAGGTCTGACAGGTAAAAAATGCTTTGTCGATGGGTTCACGCTTCTTCTTGGTAGTTCGGTTGACATCCTTTCTGCCGACTTTTTCATACCGTGCCTGCATGGATTTCCCACAGGTGGCGCAGTAAATGATGCCGTGGAAGATGTTGTAGTATGGGCAGTCATTGCCCGTCATAATGGTCGGGCGGCGGTCGATCAGTTCTTGTACCTTCGCCCATTCTTCCGGGGTCACAATTGCTTCATGGCAATTTTCGATAATTTCCCATTCCTCACGGGGGATGAACTTGAACGAACCGGAACGGATGCCCGTTTGGTGTGTCCGGCACACAAGGTGTGCGCCCTTGTAAAACGGGTTGCGGAGGATGTGGCCGATTCTTGCTGTACCCCATGTGTAGTAGTTGGCATCCAGTGCTGTATTTGCTTTCACACGGGTAATGGGGATTTTCTCTTCCAGCAGCTTCTTGGCAATTCTCATATTGCCCATCCCGTCAAGGGCGTAGTCGTAAATTTTGCGGATAACGGGTGCTGCATCCGGGTCGATGATAAGATGTCCGTTGTCTTTCGGGTCACGCATCAAACCATAGGGCGGAGTGCCGCCGCAGAACTTGCCCTGCCGGGAACGGGTCATAACGCCAGCCAGAACTTTCTTGGAAATATCACGGCTGTACATATCGTTCAAGATGTTCTTGAACGGGGTAATGTCCATTTCCTGCCGGGTCAGACTGTCCACACCGTCCGTGATGGCGATATACCGGACATGGTGCTTAGGAAAGAAAATCTCGATATAACTGCCAGCTTCGATATAGTTGCGGCCAAGACGGGAAAGGTCTTTCGTGATAACACAGTCGATTTTTCCGGCTTCAATGTCGGCAATCATCCGCTGGAACGCCGGACGATTGAAATTACGCCCAGTGTAGCCATCGTCCACATAGTATTCGTAGCGGAACATTCCGTTCTTTTCCGCAAAGTCTTTCAGCATCAACTTCTGGTTGCTGATGCTCATGCTCTCATTCTCGCGCCCATCTTCCAAGGAAAGACGGCAATAGAGGGCTGTGGTTTTCTGGATATTCTGTTTCTTTCTGCTCATAGTTCTTTCTCCTATTCTATGAGCAGGGACACGACACCATTATAATACCATGTCCCTGCGAGCCTTTCAACGGTCAAATTGGGTTTATCCGGCTTTTCTTTCAAGCCATTCCCCGAACTGCGAGTGCGTCTGACGCTCGATAAGCTGTTCAAAGGCTTCTTTCATAGATTGGTTTCCAGAAAACTCACGGGAAACAATAAATTTCTTCTTCGTCTGCTGCTTCGTGGTGTGCGCAGGCGTATTGCTCATAGGCAGACCTCCAATTCCTTGTAACCGAACGCCTGTAACCGGGCAGGAAAACTCTCTTTTTCTGCACACAGGGCATTCGATGGGCTTTATACTTTTTCTTATCTTTTTAAGGTTACATGGTTACAGAAAGTGGAAAATGCAGCAGTCATGCGGCTTTTGCGCTGTAACTGCTGCGTAACCGAATCTGTAACTGACCGTGTAACCGCTGTCCATCAGAAGGGAAAGCCCAGCTGCTTGGCTTCCGCATCCGTTATTTCGGAGAAATCTTCAGCCCCGGTTTCGGGGCTGGTTACGCGCTCCCAGCCTTTCTGGACACCGTACTTCGGGTAACGCTTGGCAGTCTTGTGAGCCTGCCAGCCTTGGATATCGCCGCGCGAAATTCCTGTGTTCATAATCTCGCAGATAGCACGGGTCTCCCATTCTGCCGGAATGTTGGTGTTGCCCAGCGCCTCCGCATAGAGCTGCTTGGAACACACCCGGTCCCCTGTGTAGTCCTCCAGAAAAGCATAGATCATGCCAGCCTGCGCATCCTCCTGCATAAAGTCCTGCTGATGGGCTTGCAGGGTTTCCTGCATGGCAGGGCTGAACGCCAGCTTATAATTGCCGCTGTTGTAGATGGTCATGGCTTCTGCCCAGAGCTGGTCAATATAGGCGCGGGATTCCTCCTCGTTGTCCAGAATGTGGACTTCGGCCAGTTCCGCATCCACCGGGAC
>ENA-UEPG01002724-UEPG01002724.1-human-gut-metagenome-genome-assembly--contig:-NODE-2724-length-10268-cov-3.683642_pt1 | contig 10268 bp, 9 predicted proteins | sample MGYA00242893_ERZ507902 | MGnify/ENA primary metagenome ERZ507902 (study PRJEB26167, sample SAMN06115491) | human gut metagenome | host: Homo sapiens | place: China:Gansu | collected 2015-04-23 | study... | reverse complement strand
GTCGGAAAGCCGTGTGAGGGAGAACCTCATGCACGGTTTGATGAGGGGCGGATGAAATTTTCATCCGCCTACTCTACGTGAATGACTTGTGAGAGGACGTTTATATCTGCCCTTCACACCCTAAGAAAGCACCACAAAATCTGCTGCTCCACGGTAAGTTAAACTCCGGTTACTTCAATATTTCGCGGACGCAGTCAGCGATGTCGTCATCCTTGCAGTCAGCAAAGAAGTGTTTTGTAAAGTGTTCTCCGCTTAAAGCTCCTTTGACAAGCTCATGATCTAATTCTTTTAAGATCGTGACGAGATCCCTGTGCGTAACAGCCTTCACTTCATCCAAAATCTTCTTGTTGCGCTGTTCCGGCACAACACGTTCTTTTGGATAGCCGCCGCCACCAGGAGTGCAGAATAATTTTTCAAAAATATAAGTGAGATTTAATTCACCGCCCCAACCAAAATTTTCTGCAAATGGGAGCGCAATACAGTTTCCATCGTTTACCTGTGAGAACAGATAGGCATCTAACGGAGATTCAATATGACCGCAGAGTACCTTTGGGAAAGCGTTGCAGGCGAGCATAGCACCCTCGCCGGTTCCGCAGCCTGTAATAACAAAATCAGCAGCCCCGGAGTTTAATAATACAGCGGCAAGAATTCCATTTTGTACATAAGTGAGCGGATGATCGTCCTCGGCGGAGTACATTCCGTAATTGACAACTTCGTGCCCCATAGGCTCAACGACTGATTTTAACGTCTGGAAAATCAGTTCGTTTTTGGCAGCCTGACTGTTTTCGTTGATTAATGCTATTTTCATAAAAATAATACCTTCTCTCTAAAAAAAATGTAGGATGGATGATGGAAAAACTACATCAGGTCTTTCATGTCACAGTTATCCATGTCATCAAAGTCCTGATTTTCGCCAACCATTCCCCAGATAAATGTGTAAGCCTGGGTGCCGCAGCCGGAGTGGATGGACCAGCTAGGGGAGATGACTGCCTGCTCGTTCCGCATCACGATATGACGTGTTTCCGTTGGCTCTCCCATATAATGCATGACAAGGGCATCTTCTGGCATATCAAAGTACAGATAGACTTCCATACGTCTGTCCTATGCCACAGATAAAGAGATTCAGTACCTGATATTCCGACAAGAAGAAAGAATCATGGATGGCAAGGCATCGTGTTCCATACACTTCCCGGTTCTAATTTTGTCATTCCCATCTCTAACTGACAGCTCTCTACCTGACCGGGAAGGATATATTTACAGATCGTTCTGTGGTTGGCAGATTCTAAGGAACCTAATTCTACTTTGTTACAGTCTTTTACGATCACAACACCATCTTCCGGTGTGCCTTCCGGTTTGATCAGAACAGTTGGACAGGTTCTGTGGGCAGGAGCGCTGTTTAAGTAGAATTTTGCAGGCGCAGATGGATCATCACTCTCAAAAGTGATGTCTTTGGAACCCATTCCGATATACATACCTTCTTTATGCCCAACGTTATATATTTTGCCATCGACAGTGATTTTTCCGGCTTCCCCGATGTTGATGACACCGAGCTCACGCCGCTCACAGAAATACTGTGCACGGAGTTCATCTCCGGCAGTCAGAGTTAACGGTTTTACAGGAACAGCAGAACCGGTAATGATACGGTCGATGTGACTGTATACCAGTTTGATCTGATCCGGCTGGAACAGATCGTCAATCAAAAATTCTTCTCTTAATCGCTCCGTTGTGTAATGCTTGACATCTCTTGGAGATGCGGCAGTTCGTAATTCCATAATACATTCTTCTCCTTAAATAAAAATTATTTTGCTAACTCTAAATCAAAATTAAAGTAGTTTACAGCATTGTTATAAGAAATTCCACGTACAATTTCCTCGAGTGTCTCATAATCAGCCGGATATTCCCCGTTTTCTACCCATGTGCCGATCAGATTGCAGAGGATTCTTCTGAAATAATCGTGGCGTGTGTAAGATAAAAAGCTTCTGGAATCTGTTAACATTCCAACAAAACCGGAAAGGTTTCCGAGATTTGCAAGGGAGATCATCTGGTCAGTCATGCCGGTCTTATGATCGTTGAACCACCATGCGGAACCCTGCTGGATCTTTGCAACAGCAGTGGAATCCTGGAAACATCCAAGGATCGTACCGATGGACTGGTTATCGTTTGGATTTAAGCTGTATAAAATGGTTTTTGGAAGCTCGTCTGTACTGTTTAATGCATTTAAGAAATCTGCCATTTCGGAAGATGGAGCATAGTTATTGATGCAGTCGTAACCGGTATCAGGACCAAGTTTGTTGAACATTGGAGTGTTGTTGTCACGTTTGCATCCATAATGAAGCTGCATTACCCAGTTTCTCTTAGCGTACTCTTTTCCAACAAAAACCATAAATGCTGTTTTGAAAATGATTTCTTCCTCTTTTGTGATGGAAGCTCCACCAAGACGTTTTGCAAAAATAGATTCTACAGTCTCAGCAGAAGCAGGAGCGTACATCACATACTCTAAACCGTGATCGGATACAGAGCATCCCATGGAAGCAAAGAAGTCCATACGGTTTTTTAATGCTTCACATAAAGAAGCAAAGGAATCTACCTTGATGCCGGAAACGTCAGATAAAGTCGCAAGGTAATCAGGATAAGTAGGTTTTTCGATATTCATTGCTTTATCAGGACGCCATGCCGGAAGAACCTGAACGTCAAAGCTATTGTCCTCAGCAATTTTTTTGTGCCACTCTAAGCTGTCAACAGGATCGTCTGTTGTGCAGATTAAAGTTACATTGGACTGTTTGATGATATTGCGGACAGACATGGATGGATCTGCAAGTTTTGCGTTACAGAGATTCCAGACTTCCTCCGCAGTTTTTTTGTTTAAAACACCGTTGTATCCGAAATATTTCTGTAATTCGAGATGGCTCCAGTGGAAAAGTGGGTTTCCGATTGCTTTTCCTAAGCATTCAGCCCATTTGAAGAATTTCTCTTTGTCTGGAGCTTCTCCGGTGATGTAATACTCATCCACACCGCAGGAACGCATAAAGCGCCATTTGTAGTGGTCGCCGCCGAGCCATACCTGAGTGATGTTTTCGAACTGGCGGTCCTCGTAAATCTCCTGTGGATTGATATGGCAGTGATAATCTAATACAGGTGTTGTCGCTGCATAATCAAAATATAATTTCTGAGCTGTTTCGTTGGAAAGAAGAAAATTCTTGTCCATAAATGGTTTCATAATAATGTCCTCCTGAAAGTTAAAATAATGTTGTTCCTCGTTTTATGATTTTTCCAGAGAAAATCGATTTTTTTGGCATTTCCTCTCCGGCTAAAACACCGAGCAATGTCTGGACTAACTGGTGTGTCTGGGTTTCTAAACGGTTGTCAACAGAAGTCAGCTCCGGTGTACAGCAGTTTGTCAGCATGGAGTTGTTATATCCCATAACGGAAAGGTCTTCCGGGATGCGAATCCCTTTTTTCTGCGCATATTTGATACTGCCAATCGCAAGGGAATCGTCAGAAGTCATGATGCCATGAAAAGACGCCCCTTTTTTTGCAATGTCTGCCACAAAGTCGGCAATCTCATCCAGATGTTCGATATTGCCGTCGTAAAAGTGGATCAGTTTTTCAAAACCCGGAATATTGTGCTCTTTCATTGCATCGCGGAATCCGTGAAGCTTCTTTAAGCCACTGTAGGATTTGGAATCATATAGATACAGGATATCCGTGATTCCTGCCTGGATCATTTCAGCTGTTGCCTCAAACATGGTTCCATAATCATCACAGAGTGTACTGTAAACATTCGGATAATCAAAGGAAGCATTTAACAGCATGATTGGAACCTGCGTGGAAACATCCTTAATATACTGGTTTTCATCCTCGGTGGAACCGATGAAGTTAGAACCTACCAATATAATGCTGTCCACCTTTTTGGAAAGAATTAAATTAAGGTAATTCTTTTTGATGTCCAGATTATAACCGGTACAGCATAAAAGAGATTCGTATCCGTTTGCCTGTAATTCCTGCTCCAGAAAGTAGACTGCCTTTGCAAGAAAAAGGTCAGACGAATCTGCACAGAGAATACCGATCGTTTTTAAGGAATGCAGTCCCATGCCACGTGCAAAAGCATTTGGAGTGTAATCGTATTTGTCGATGACATCCATGACTTTTTTGCGGGTGGATGGGCGGACGTTTTCACTGCCATTTAAAACACGTGATACAGTGGCGATGGAAACACCGGCTTTTTTTGAAATGTCGTAAATTGTCATTGCCATAGTAAATCCCCTGAAAAATGTGTTCTATGTAAGAAATGGACTTCCTTACATTATTATAAAGCTGCTTATGTATTATAAAAATGAAAGCAGTTACACTGCAATCATAAATATTATACAATAAGCAAAAAAATAAAGCAACAAAAGAAATGGAAAAAATAACAAAAATGTTAAAATGATACGTGCAACATCAACAAAAATATGCGAAATGTACAAAATAATCAAAAATACATATTGACGAAATTGAAAAAAAGTGTAAGAATACAAAATGTAAACGCTTACAAATTGTAAAAATAAACAAAGCGAAACAATGATGAAAAAATGAATCGGGAGGCTGGAAATGGAACTTTTAAGTAAAACAAAGACAGGAAAAGTAGAAAGACCTGTCAAAGTATTACAGTTTGGTGAGGGAAATTTTCTTCGTGCATTTGTGGATTACATGATCGATATTGCAAATGAGAGCGGAGATTTTAATGGAGATATCGTACTTGTAAAACCGATCGAGTTTGGAACACTGGATCGTTTCCATGATCAGGAGTGTCAGTACACAGTACAGTTGAGAGGAATTGTAGACGGAGAGCCAAAACGTATCAATCGTATCGTGACCAGCGTGACGGATGTGGTAGATGCCTATGGAGAATATGAAAAGTATGCATCATATGCAAAATTAGATACCTTACGTTTTATCGTGTCCAACACAACGGAAGCAGGAATCGTCTATGACGATACAGATAAAATAGAGTTAAATCCTCCAAAGAGTTATCCGGGAAAACTGACAAAGTTCTTATATGAAAGATACAGACATTTTAACGGTGCGGCGGACAAGGGGCTTGTGATGCTTCCGGTAGAGCTGATCGACGATAATGGAATCCATTTGAAAGAATGTGTTTTAAAACTGGCAGCACTTTGGAATCTGGAAGAAGGATTCACAAACTGGGTCAATGAGGCATGTGTGTTCACCTCTACATTAGTAGACCGTATCGTAACCGGATATCCGAGAGATGAGGCAGAAGAGCTTTGCAAAGAATTTGGATATCAGGATAACCTGATTGTTACCGGTGAGCCATTTGCGTTGTGGGTGATCGAGAGTGCAAAAGATATCAGTGAGGAGTTCCCACTCCCAAAAGCTGGTCTGCCGGTAATCTTCACAGACAACCAGAAACCTTACAAGCAGAGAAAAGTAAGAATTTTAAACGGAGCACATACTTCCTTTGTTCTCGCATCTTATCTGGCAGGAAATGATATTGTTCTCGAATCCATGCAGGATGAACTGATCTTCAACTTTATGAAGAAGACAATTTTTGAGGAAGTGATCCCGACACTGACATTGCCAAAACAGGATCTGATCGATTTTGCAAATGCAGTGATCACAAGATTTAACAATCCTTATGTAAAACATGCATTATTATCCATCTCTTTGAACTCTGTTTCAAAATGGAGAGCGAGATGCATGCCAAGCTTTTTGGGATATATTGAAAAAGAAGGAAAACTTCCCGAGCATTTGACATTCTCACTTGCAGCGTTGATGGCATTCTACACTGGAACAGAGATCAGGGACAAAGCGTTGATCGGACACCGTGGAGAGCAGGAATACAATATTTTGGATGATGCTGCAGTATTGGAATTTTTTGCGGCAAACAGCAGCAAAGAGCCAAGAGAATTCGCACATGCAGTCCTTTCGAATGAAGATTTCTGGGGACAGGATTTAAGCAGTCTTGCAGGCGTGGAAGATGCAGTTGCTTCTTATCTTACAGAGATCCGTGCATCTGGTATGAGAAAGGCAATGGAGAAAATTTTTGCATAATAAATAAGGAGTCCAACAGAAATGAAAGACTTTATGAAAATCAACGAAAACGATAATGTGATCGTTGCATTGAAAGAAATGAAAAAAGGAGAAAAGATCTCATTGGAAAACACGGAGATCGAAGCTCTTGAAACAATTCCTGCCGGACATAAAATGGCAGTGAAAGATATCTGCGAAGGCGCAGATGTTATCAAATACGGATTCCGCATAGGTACTGCGAAGGAAGATATCAAAGCGGGACAGTGGGTTCACACGCACAATATCAAAACTGCACTTGGAGATCTGCTGGAATACAAATATGAACCGGTACATATGGAAGAAAAAATAACAGAGGGTGCCACATTCCTTGGTTTTCAGAGACCGGATGGAAAAGCCGGTGTCAGAAATGAGATCTGGATTATTCCGACGGTTGGCTGTGTCAACAATATTGCAACTGCCCTGGCAAAACGGGCGAATGCAAAGGTGAAAGGTTCCGTGCAGGAAGTGATCGCATTCCCACATCCTTATGGATGTTCCCAGATGGGAGATGATCAGGAGCATACACGAACGATCCTTGCGGATCTGATCAACCATCCGAATGCGGGCGGAGTGCTGGTGCTTGGACTTGGTTGTGAAAACAGTAACATTGATGTATTAAAACCATACATTGGTGATTATGACGAAAAGCGTGTGAAGTTCCTCGTCTGTCAGGAAGTGGAAGATGAGATGGAAAAAGGCGGGGAACTGCTTGAGGAACTGATCGATTATGCAGCTGCCTTCGAGCGGGAACCGATCAGCGTTTCAAAACTGATCATTGGCATGAAGTGCGGTGGAAGCGATGGATTTTCCGGCATTACCGCAAATCCTCTTGTGGGAAGATTTTCAGATCTTCTGATCAGCAAAAAAGGAACGACAATCCTCACGGAAGTACCTGAGATGTTTGGTGCTGAGACGATCCTTATGAACCGCTGTGAGAACGAGCAGTTGTTTGATAAGACGGTAGAACTGATCAATGATTTCAAACAATATTTTAAAGATAACCACCAGACGATTTATGAGAATCCGTCTCCGGGAAACAAAAAAGGTGGTATTTCCACTTTGGAAGACAAGTCGCTTGGCTGTACCCAGAAGTCGGGAAATGCTCCAGTGAAGGGTGTGATTGCCTACGGCGAACCTGTAGTGGCACCGGGACTGAATCTGCTCAGTGCACCGGGAAATGACCTTGTGGCTGCGACAGCACTTGCTGCCAGCGGGGCACATATTGTGTTGTTTACCACTGGCCGCGGAACTCCGTTTGCATCTCCGGTTCCGACAGTCAAAATCTCAAGCAACAGTTCCCTTGCCGGAAGAAAGAAGAACTGGATTGATTTTAATGCGGGAGTGCTGGTGGAAGATCAGGAATTGGATGAGACGGCACAGAAACTATTTGATTATGTAGTAGAAGTTGCATCCGGTAAAAAAGTCTGTAGCGAGGAAGCGGGATTCCACGATATGGCGATTTTTAAACAGGGTGTTACATTATAAAAAGAATATAACCGGGAAACCCGGAGAAAGAGGAGAAGTATATGGCTATTTTAGACAAATTTTCACTGGAGGGAAAAATTGCTCTTGTCACAGGAGCATCTTATGGTATCGGTTTCGCTATTGCAACTTCTTATGCGGAAGCCGGAGCGACCATTGTTTTCAATGATATCAAGCAGGAGCTGGTAGACAAGGGACTTGCAGCTTATGAGGAAAAAGGAATCAAAGCACACGGTTATGTCTGCGATGTAACGGATGAGGAGCAGGTAAATGAACTCATTGCAAAAATTGAGAAGGAAGTCGGCGTGATCGACATTCTTGTGAACAATGCCGGAATCATCAAACGTATTCCAATGTGTGAGATGAAAGCATCTGAATTCAGACAGGTCATCGATGTGGATCTGAATGCTCCGTTTATTGTATCCAAAGCAGTGATTCCATCCATGATCAAAAAAGGACACGGAAAAATCATCAATATCTGCTCTATGATGTCAGAACGTGGCCGTGAGACAGTATCTGCATACGCAGCTGCAAAGGGCGGTTTGAAAATGCTTACAAAAAATATTGCATCTGAGTATGGCGAATACAACATCCAGTGTAACGGTATCGGACCTGGTTACATTGCAACACCTCAGACGGCTCCACTGCGTGAGATCCAGCCGGATGGAAGCAGACATCCGTTTGACCAGTTTATTATTGCAAAGACTCCTGCAGCGAGATGGGGACAGGCAGAGGATCTGCAGGGACCGGCAGTTTTCCTGGCTTCTGACGCATCTGATTTTGTGAATGGTCATGTTGTATATGTCGATGGCGGAATTCTTGCCTACATTGGTAAACAGCCATAAAAGCATATTTTCTGGTCAATTCTGCGCGTTATTAAAATGCACAAAAAATTGAAAAAAATATGAAAAAAGTAGTGCATTTTTTAAAAGACTATGCTATAATACAAAATGTAAGCACTTACATAATAGCGATATGACAAAGAAACAAATTGGGAAGGAAAAAGAATTGTCATATCGACTAATATAAGAATAAAGGAGAAGAAAACTATGAAAAAGGAATTTATGAAACGAGTAATGGCAGCTGGAATGGTAGCAGCTATGGCCCTTACAACAGTAGCCTGTGGAGGTTCAGCAGACAACAGTGCAAGCACAGACAAAGCAGAGGCACCAGCCGAGGATGCAGCACCTGCAACAGAAGCAGCAGCCGAAGATGATGGCTCTTATGATGAATGTACATTAACAATTTCCTGGTGGGGTGGTGATTCAAGACATACAGCTACACAGGCAGCAGTTGACGCATTTATGAAAGCGTATCCAGGAATCACAGTTGAGACAACCTATTCCGCATGGGATGGATGGGAAGAGAAAATGGCAACTGCTTTTGCAGCAGGAACCGCACAGGATGTAAACCAGATCAACTGGAACTGGATCACACAGTATGATTCTGATGGAACAACATTCTTAAACTTAAATGACTATGCAAGCGTGATTGATCTCTCACAGGTAGATGAGAAATATCTTTCCATGTGTGAAGCATCTGACGGATCTTTAGCAGGACTTCCAATTTCCATGACAGGTAGAATTTTCTACTGGGACAAAACCACATTTGATGAAGTTGGATGCGAGATTCCTACAACACTTGCTGCATTAAAAGACTGTGGAGAGAAATTCAAAGCTTACGGTGATGACTATTATCCATTAGCTTTAGGCGAATACGACAGAATGATCCTTATGGTTTACTACCTTGAATCCGTATATGGAACAGACTGGGTAACAGGAGATACATTAAACTATACAAAAGATCAGATCGTAGAAGGTCTTGAGTTCATTCAGTCTTTAGAGGATGCACATGTAATTCCTTCTATCGCAACAATCGCCGGTGACGGAGCAGCTTCTCTTGACCAGAACCAGAACTGGATCGATGGACATTATGCAGGTATCTTCGAGTGGGATTCTTCTGCAAGCAAATTCGGTGCAGCATTAGAAGAAGGACGTGAACTTGTTGTTGGTGACTATTTAACAGACCTTGGTGATAACAAAGGTGGTTATGCTAAAGTTTCCATGTGCTGGGCAATCAACGCACAGACCGCTCATCCAAAGGAAGCAGCTATGCTTGTAAATTATCTTGCAAACAATGAAGAAGCAGCACAGATCTTAGCATCTGAAAGAGGTATCCCGGTTTCTAAATCCGCTCTTACAGCAGCAAATGACGCCGGATTATTAAATGAGACAGTTGTAGAAGCAAACGGAAAAGTTCTTGCATGGGTAAGCAACAGCCTGGATCCATACTTTGAGGATTCCCAGTTAAAAGGTTCTGATGGTGTTTACTATGATGCAATGGCAGGATTAAGCTATGGTGATTACACAGCTGATGAAGCAGCAGATGTATTGATCGATGGTATTACAGGAGTTATTGCACAGTAATTAAAAGAGATATAGATTCTTCTGGGGCTGCTGCAAAGACAGCAGCCCTGTTTTAAAAATGGTGTTAATATGGATTTTGATAAAACGATCGGTGGATATCTGGAAAATACCGAATGGAAGGGAAGAACAGATATCGGCTGCCTGTTAAATGGGTGCAGACAGATGTATGCAGCCACACAGGATGAAAGGTATCAGAAGTTTATTCTGCAATATGTAGAAAAAATGACAGAGGAATGGGAGAACGCATTTTCAAAGACAGATGTGACAAAGAAAATAAACGCCGGATCT
>ENA-UEPG01002715-UEPG01002715.1-human-gut-metagenome-genome-assembly--contig:-NODE-2715-length-10302-cov-2.758729_pt1 | contig 10302 bp, 4 predicted proteins | sample MGYA00242893_ERZ507902 | MGnify/ENA primary metagenome ERZ507902 (study PRJEB26167, sample SAMN06115491) | human gut metagenome | host: Homo sapiens | place: China:Gansu | collected 2015-04-23 | study... | reverse complement strand
GGGTTTGTTTTTCAAAAACAATATACAGGCCATTATGCAAGATGTGCAAAGTATTAATTTAGGTTCGATTTATGAAACGGTGGTGGCGCAAGAATTGTCTGCGCATGGATTTAATCTGTATTACTATGATAATAAAAACAATGGGGAAGTGGATTTTTTGATAGATGATGCAGATAACCTCAGTGTAATGCCCCTGGAAGTAAAATCAGGCAAAGATTATACCATTCATAGCGCACTCACTAAGTTCTTGAAAGTAGAAACATATAACATACACCAAGCTTTTGTCCTGTCCAATGAGCAAAAAGTTTATCAGAAGAACGGAGTCACCTATATCCCCATTTACTACATCATGTTTTTTGAACATAGTAATGCGGTAATTGGCGAGTTTTAATGCTTAGTTATTATTCAATATCTTCTAAACAAATACAGTTCCCACAAAGGGGAACGAGCGTTCCCATTAAAGGAAACGACAGTTCCCATTAGGAGAAACGCGAGTTTCCATTAGAGGGAACGACAGTTTCCATTAGCAGGAACGCTCGTTTCCTACCATATGGAACGACAGTTTCCAAGGCAAGAAACGGCAGTTCCCTACCCGTAAGAAACTTCAACACACTATATATCAACAACATATAAAAGGCATTATTACAATAAAAATAGAGTCTTGCCAGATAAGAGCAAGATCCCGAATCAGGATATTATGCGGTGTAGGCAACTGATTTGCCTGCACCTACCTACACCCTTACCTACACCTTCTGAAACGCCCATCAATAAAGCGTTTGAGGTACAGTGGTGTAGGATGTAGGCAAAAAGCGTCAAAAACTAAATTTATAACAGACTTATTGCTGACTTCTTTTTGGGGCTTTAGCACCCCTTTTAGGGAATTTGCAAACCTCTTTCCTCTTCAGACAAAACACCGGAAGGAAGAAGAAAATGCCGATGATAGACATTATCAGTCCGCCTATAGTGCCCGATGCCAACGGGAACCAAAAGGCCTCTTTATCCGTTCCGACCATAAACGGGATAAAACCCAGAATAGTAGAAACTACCGTAAGGAAAATGGGCAATATCTTTGCATTCCATGCCTTTGTATAGGCACGAAGCATGGAAAGGCGGGGAAAGCGGCGGCGGATACTATTGTACTCATTCAGAATATAAATACTGGCATTCACCGTGATACCGCACAAAAGCACGAACGAAGCAAAGCCGCCCTGGTCGAAATTCAGGCGGAACCAATAGAACGTGAGGAACACCCCGATATAGGATACCGGAATGACGAATATAATAGCCAATGGCTGTTTCAGTGAATTAAACAGGATACTCGTCGTAAAGAAAATGATGGCAATCACCACTAACAACAATAGATATTGCTTGTTATCCTTCTTTCCCCATGCCCACGACTGACTGTCCGACTCGGCTGTATAGCCCATCGGTAAAGTTTTATTAAATTCTTCCAGATCCCGCTTCTGTATCTTGTTGCCCTGCTCATACGAACCGATATATTCGTATTGCAGGCAAAGGCGGTATTGCTGGTTTTCTTTGGCTATCTGCTGTGGCATTTGTCCCTTTTCCACCGTGGCCAGTTCAGAAAGTTTATAGTGTTTCCCGTTGTCTACACCATAAGGAAAGAACTGCATCGCCCATACATCATACTCATGAGATTGGCGGGAAGAAAGCCGGATACTTTCCGAACCGCTTTCCGTCACCACCGAACCTACCTGCATATTCTTACCGAATATCGGCTGGATGGCTGCGAACAGGTGTTGGGCATCAATCCCTTCCTGCGCCATACGCTCCTTGTTCAGATTGAAATAGAACTCCTGGTAATCATCTTTCCACCAAGAGAATTCTGATTTGATGAATACTTCCTTGATGCGCCGGTGCGAAAGCAGCACTTCTTTCAGTTTCTCGGCCGATGCATAGAGTTCATCGTAGTTGTAGCCATACATTTTGATACGGTAGGAACCTGCATTTTCGCGGACATCATTACTGAAACCCTGGTCCTGCAATCCGTACACGTCCCAACTGCCGCCTCCCAATTCAGAAACTTTACCTATCAGGTTGGCTTTCAGCGTATACGGGAAGCCACTGTGCTGGTGTTCCTTCTTGAAATATATCTGAATATTACCCCTGCGTGCATTGTAGACGGAAGTATGGAACTGCTTGATTTCCTTGAAACTGCTGAGATAAGTCTCCACACGTTTCATCAGGGTATTCATCTGTTCCAGTGTGCTCCCATTCGGCAGGTTGGCATTAGCATAGAGCACCACTTCTTCATTACGACTGAAATAGCTACCCTCGTACACCTTCTGAACAAACAAGCGCAAACTGCCACCCAACGCTTTATCCACTATAGGTTTCACTTTCTCCTTATAGGTAGAAGAACCCAGTGTTTTGTTATACCGTTCCACCCACTTACCTTCTCCTTCCATCTTTTCAGGAAGAAGGAAGACAGGCAAACCGAAGCCCAGCACCAGCACAATGCACACCGCCACGCGCCAACGCAGCAGGAAACGAATGAGTAATTGATAAAAATGACTGAAATACACCGTTATCCTCCGAATACGTATATGGAGGTGCCGAAGGTTATTTCCGGACGATTTCTTCACCAACCCAATCTTATCAATCATTGCCGGAACAAAGAAGAGTGCTACAAAAAGGGATACAGCCAGATTGATAATCACCACAGCGGCAAAGTCCTGCAAGTTCAACCGGATTTTCTCGTCCAGAAAGAAGATGATGACCAACGCACCCATTGTTGTTAAAGTAGCTGCCAGCACGGACATAAATGCTTTCAGATTACGCCGGTGCAAGATATGGTCGGTCATCACAATGGTGCTGTCTATCACGAGATTCAAGGACACAGTTATCCCCGCCAATGAATACAATTGCATTTCCAGACCGAAGAGATAGTAGAAAATAACCGCTACGGCAATATTAATGGACAGACTGGTGACTATCAGGAGCAAGTATTTCAGATTCAGGGTAATAATCCAGACGAATACTAACAAGATAAGTACCGTCAGTCCCGTACGGAAGTAAATCTTATTCAGCTCTTCACGAATAAACTCCGTAGCATCGTAGCTGGTATGTACCTCATAACCGGGTGGTAATGTCAGGCGTATCGCTTCCATTTCTTCCATCACTTCATTACTCAGTTGCAACTGGTTAGCTGTTTCTACAGCCGTGACGGACATATAGATGGAATTCAGGCCATTGATGCGGTAATAGCTCTGCGGCGCTTCTTCCACATGAGCCACCGTCACCAACTCATTCAGACGGATAATTTTACCATCCGAAGCCGTCACCGTGATAACCGAAGGATCGAAGTCACCACTGACGCCGTCCGGCACCAGCACCAGACGTATCCACTGCTTACCGGCAGGTGTATCCATGTTGTGCGTACCCAAAAACTCTTTATTATAATGCAATTGAATGGCACGCTGAATATCCGAAATAGTGACACCTAAGGTGCGTAGTTGTTCACTGTCATACTCCAACCGCCACTCCATCGGGGTGGCGCCACTTAAGTCTATCTTATAAATGCCTTGCAACTGTGCCAATCGCGGTTTGATATGTTCTTCCGCATATTGCTGTATCAATATAGGCGTGGAGGGGGCATTCAGCGTAAACGAAAGGAACGGACGTGAAGTATTCTCATCGGGAACCTTCATATCAATATACGGATAGCTTACCCCGGAAGGAAGTTGCGACCACGTCTGGCGAATGATAGTAGAAGCCTCAAAACGTACTGCATCCACATCCGCGTGCTTGTCCAAATCTACCGTAATAGAACCATAGCCGTTGCCGGAAGTGGAATACATCGCTTTTACCCCTTTGATGCGAGCCAACATGGATTCCAATTTGCTCGTTGCCTCCATCTCCACCACCCGCGAAGAAGTGCCCGGCATGTTGAAACGCACCGTGAACCCCGGCAACGTACGCGACGGATTCAGCTTGACCGGTAGTAACGGTACCAAAGCCAAACCAACCAGTGCCAGGCAGACAAAGGTGACGATGAGGGTGAAGGGGGAGAAGCGGTTCATAATTATTAATTATCAATTATTAAATATTAATTATCAATTGATTATTGGGCATAGTCAAATTTGTCGGAGAGGGAGAAGCCGCTGGCAAAATCGTGTAACGTCAACTTACGGATTTTGTAGTAGTTCAGCCAGTAGTTCTTCAGGGCGGAGATATAGTTGCGCTGGGCTTCCTGTTGGCGATTCAAAGAGAGCGTGAGGCTGCTGATGTCCGCTTTGCCGATGATGAAGCGTTGGCGGGTTTCATTGTATGCCAGGATAGAAAGGTCGAGGGCTTCTTCGGCGCTCGTCACCAAGGCTTGCTGAACGTTAAAATCGCTCACGGTCATGATGACTTCCTCTTCAATGCTGATTTCATTCTGGCGGGAAGAGGTTTTCACTACATTCAGGTTGTTACGGGCCATGTTGTACTTGCCTTTGCGCACTCCCCAGTCCACCAACGGGATAGAAACGCTGACAGATACCATTTCCTGTTGCATAGGGCGATTGTAGGCTTCACCAAACTTCTCCGCCACCTGGTTGAAACCGATACTGGCATTGATGCTGGCATTGAAACGAGATTCTTTCTTGGTTTTATCTACATTCCGTTCGGCTTCCAGCACATCCTGGCGCAATCCAAGGAAATTCGGATTATTGGAACGAGCAGCATCCAGAGCAGCATCCACCGGAATAACCAACTCACCCGGGCGGCTGGGGAGGGAGAGCCGTATCTCTGTATTCTTCTCAAAATTGAGGAAGGAAGCCAATGAGAACATGGCACGTTTCAATGAACTTTCGGCATTTTGCAAGGTGTTACGGGCATTCACTACATCCAGTTTCAGCGTCAAGAGGTCGGCACGACTGATGGAAGCTATCTTCAACCGTTGCATACCGATACGGTAAAGGGTGTCGGAGGAGGCGACATTCTCCTTTGCAAGGTCGTACTCCGCCTGTGCCATGGCAAGCTCAAAGAAGTAAGTAGTGGCTTGTTCGGATACTTGCTCGGCATTGTAGATATATTCTTTCTTTACTTTTTCATATTTCAACGGTTCTATTTTCCGCTCCCAACGGAAAGGATTGTAGCCTACCAAACTTTGTGAATACCCTACACGTATGGGAACGCTGGTATATTGGGTGTAAGAATTGGAACCGAAGCTACGCATATAGCCTAGCTCCGTATCCAGATAGAATGTACCACCTGTCAGGTCAAAATTTTGCTTGATAGCCAGATTACCATAGGCGTAGAAAGATTGCTGACTACGGTAAATATCCAAGTCCTGCTCAGAGTCGTAACGCTTGGTGATGTCGCGGTTGTATTGTGCGGGAGTCATGTTCAGCGTGAGGCTCGGCAAGCGGTTCGCTTTATAGGTGCGGTATTCCCAGTAGCCGGACAGATACATGTTTTTTGTACGGAATGCTTCCAGCGAACTATCGTTTGCTATGGCAATAGTCCGTTGCAAATCCAACGTTATCTGTTGTTGCGCGACAGAAGGAAGCGCCTGAGAAAGTCCCAAAAGAATTATTAAACCAAGTTTTTTCATTATTTCAAGCTTTTAATTAGTGATTAGTGATTATCGATTAATGATTAGTGATTAGTGAGCTGCGCAATATGTGCTTGCAGCGTACATGCCGCACGGAATACTTATCACTAATCACTAAAACCTAATCACTAACATTTCTTCTCTTTATAAATAAACCAATATATCAACGGTATGATGAACAGGCTGACCAACGTACCGATGAACATCGCCCCAATCATGGCAATGGAAAGCGGTTTCTGCAACTCCGACCCCATATCAAAAGAGAACAACAACGGCACCATCGCAAAAATGGTAGTCAGCGAAGTCATGATAATGGGACGCAGCCTGCGCCGCCCCGCCTCATGAATAGCTTCCAGCAGTGGCATACCCGTCTTACGCAATTCATTAATTGCATCGAGCTTCAGGATGGAGTCATTGATAATGATACCACACGTCACTATCAGACCGATGGCAGACATCAGGTTCAACGTATGCCCGCATATCCACAACAACACCAAAGCAAAAGCCACGTCTATCGGTATCTCCAATAGTACAACAAGCGGTTGCACGAAACTCTCAAACTGTGCCGCCAGAATGAAGTACATCAACAAAATGGAAATGAAAAGAATGACCACCAGTTCATCCAGCATCTTCCGGTTAGAAAAGAAACTTCCGGAAAAAGAAGTATCCCAGTCTCCGGTAGCATCTGCAACTTCCTTTGCCTGCTGCATCAACCATTCCGCGTTCTGCACATCATAAAAACGGAATGGTATGTATTCGCCATTGCGCCCTGCCGTAATAGACTTCAAATCTTCTGCCGGAATCACTGAGACCAGTTCGCGCAAAGGCAGATATTCTATACCCTTATTGTCCGCCCGCGTCGGCACCAAGGTTTCCTGCAAAATACTATTCACCGTTTGCTCCTCTCCTACAATGCTGATAGGCAGATATTGCTGGTAAGAGTGGAGAGTGGCTACACTGTTTTCCTTGAAAGCGGTTTTCAATACACGATACAGCTCGTCGTACGAAACATTATAAAGCAAAAGTTTCTCCTTATTGATGCGGATATTCAACTGGTTTTCGAAGGCAATACCTGTAGGAGCATAGCCTGTACGGGCAATAAACCCATCTTCCAGACTACGCAATTCATCAGCCGTCGGCACCTTTTCGTTATTACGGGAATAGAGTTCGGCAACAATATCAGCTTCGCCGGTCACAAACAGTTTCTCGAACACCGTTTCGGGCGGTGAGAAAGACACAACAGCCAACGGATATTCTGCTTTGAGAGAGCGATAGACTTTTTCCTGCAAAGAAGCTATCTCAGAGGGGTTCTCTGTTTTAAAATAGAGTTCAGCCTCCGAAGAAGACAGAGCCTGTTCACGATTCAGGAGATAATCCTGTTGCCCGACGGCAGCAGTCTGTTCTATGGTTTCGTCTCTAAACGCTTCGAACAGGGCATCCACCCTACGGCGGTTTTCGTCCACATGGATATTCTCATTCCATTCCACCCGGGCTATCAGTTCATTCTGGTCTATTTCCGGCATACGTTCTTTACCGATGAAATAGAACATGAATACACACAACGGCACGGAAATGATGCAAAACAGTACACTCGCGGTTTTGTGAGCAAATATAAAATCAACTCCGGCGTCATAGAAACGGTCGAGCGTGTGGTCCTTTATAGGATTATTGATGCGGATGCGTGAGAACCACGACTTGCGCAAACCTGTGCGGTAGACCAGCATATAGAGGACCGGCAGCAGCATGATACCAGTGAAATAAGAGACAAGCAATCCGACCGTTACCGAGAAAGCCTGGTCGTAGAAGATGGCACCTGCAATGCCGCTCATGAAAATCAACGGCACGAACACCGCTATCGTGGTCAGGGAGGAACTGAGCATGGGAGAAATCACCTCACTGGTACCCGCAATACATGCACGCTTCAACGAATATCCCCGTTCCCGGTATTGTGAGATATTCTCCGTCACGATGATGGAGCTGTCAATCATCATACCCAATGCCAGAATCAGTCCGGACAGGGATATGATGTTCAGGGACATCTTGAACAGATAGAAAAAGAGGAAACAGATAACAATGGAAACCACCATACTCAACCCGATGATAAAGGGGGATTTGACATCTCCCAGGAAAAGCACAGCTACAATACAGATAAAAAGGAAACCCAACGAAAGGTTTTGCTGCAAATTAGAGATAGTATAGTCTAATAATTCTGTTTGATTACGGCTGATGCTGAATTCAATGTCCGGATATACATTCTCAAAATAGTCCATGGTGCCGCCAATCGCCTGCTTCATATCGTCCATGTTTTCATCCGCCTGTTTGATGATAGCCAGCGTCACCGCCCGCTTGCCATTGCTCATGGACACTCCTTTTTCCTTAACAGGGACAACGCCTATCCGGCAAAATTCATCCAGACGGATAATACGCCCTTCCTTATTAATAAGGATATTCTTCACATCTTCTTCCGTACGCAACAGAGTGGAGCACTTGTTGTTGTATTCATAGTAACCGTCGCGCACAGTCATGCTGCCCGGCTCCACATTGTTCTGCGCAAGTGCAGTCTCCACATCCTGTATGGAGAGTCCCAGAATGGCTAGTTTGTTTTCGTCGGGTACTATCTGCAACTGGCGTTCCACCAATCCGGTGATGTCCACCATCGCCACTTCCGTCAGTTGCTCAATGCGCCGCTTGATGACGCTCTCGGCAAATTCACACAGATCGAGAAAAGCACGTTCATCAGTCTGCCCGTAAGCGCTGTCGTTCCTTAAAGTGAGACTGAGATAAAACACCGGAATATCAGTAGCACTCGCCTTTACCACCTTGGGACGATCCGTGTCCTTAGGCAGGTAGTTCATGGCAGCATCAATCTTCTCGTTCACCTCAATAAAAGCAAGGTCCGTATTGGTTCCGTAATCAAAGTTCAGGCGGATAAGTCCTGCCCCGTCCCGTGCTTCGCTATCCATATCTTTCAGGCGAGCCACCTGGATGAGCTGTTGCCTCAACGGTTTTACTACGGTATTTTCTAACTCACGCGCAGAGGTGTTCGGAGCTGAAACTTGTACCGTAATCTCCGGAATGGCAATATCCGGCAGCAAGGATACAGGTAACGTGAAATACGTCACCAGACCGACAATGAAACATGCGGTAAACGCCATCAATACGGCAATGGGCCGCTGTACCAGAAACTTGACCATCCCCCTTTAATTTTTAATTATCACCGGGGCTTCATGGGCCAAGTTTACATTGCCCGTCACAATAATCACATCTCCTTCTTTCACACCATCATCCGCTACCGTGTAGCTATCGGCATTTTCCAGTCCGGTATGCACATAGTTCCATTTCGCCTTACCTTTCTCTAAAGTGAAAACCACTTGTTTGCCGGAACGCAGCACCACGGAACTCTTCGGAATAACCAATTGCTCCCCAAGCGAGCGGTGTACATTGATACGGATATTCATGCCATTGAAAAGCTTGCCTTGCCCGTTTACAATGGCTTTCACCTTCACCATACCTTTATCATCTACCAAGGGATTTATTTCAGAAATGCGCCCTTCATACTTGGCGGAAGGATCAGCATAAGGAGTAACCACGACTTTATCACCGCTTTTTATAAGAGGAAGTTCGCTCTCCAACACCGTGAAATCAGCTTCCATACCTTGTGTACCGATTATTGTGCAGAAAGCATCGGAAGTGCTGGGGGCATTATAAGGTTTGGAAAACAGGTTGGCTACCACTCCGTCAAAAGGAGCAATCAGAGTGGCGTGTTCTTCTTCATATTTAGCCAGTTCGTACTGGGAAAGACTTTGGTCATAGCCGCTCTTCACCCGTGCCAGTTGCATGATGTCATCGGGAACTTTGGCGGTATCATCCGCTGCATAGCCCTGCCCTATCAATACGTCCTGTAATTCCAGTTTTGATTTCTCCAAAGCATCCTTAGATTGTGCAGTCTTGTTTTTTAAACGGAATTTATCCAGCTCTGCCAGTTTCTGTCCTTTGTGCACCCGGTCACCGTTCTTCACATAAATCTGTGCCACTATACCGGAACTTTCAAAGCGCAAATCTGCCATTCCGCCGGCTACCACCTTGCCATTGCTCACCAACTCATGGTTAAACATCTGCCGCTTCAAAGTCATCACAGTCACTTCATTCTTCTCATCCGGCAATACGGTAGCTACTCCTTCATCGGCTACTTCTTCTTTCTTTGCACCGGAACATGCTGTCAGCACAAACAATGCTAAACAGAACAAAAGCCGGTAATTCTGTGTCTTTATCATTCTATATTAGTTTTTCCGTTTACACTTATGTATGCAAAATTAGCCGTTTTCTCATTACGAGCCCTCATATGCATATGGACAAAACAAGACAGCCTTCGGGCTGTTACTTTTCTAATTATCAAACAAGTATATTCTTGCTCGCCTAAAAACAGGTGGACAAGAATATATAGTACTCATTATTTCGGCACTGTAATCACCACTACGGGATTGGAGTCTTCCGTCAAATTCTTCAGTGCAGCCAATTTACTGTTTTCGGCAACTTCGGGGTTTTCCTCCAACCAGTTCATCGCATCCCCGGCTTCAACAATCATTCCATATTCTCCTTGCAGACTGCATGTCTTGGGGCGGAAAGGCATAAACCCGGTCAGGTCATCCGTGAAACCTTCCTTTTCATCATTCATGCGGGTAGTTTTAGCTTTCCGGTCATAAATTCCATTATGGGTTTTAGGATAGCCTTGGAGGCATTGG
>ENA-UEPG01002696-UEPG01002696.1-human-gut-metagenome-genome-assembly--contig:-NODE-2696-length-10375-cov-2.430763_pt1 | contig 10375 bp, 3 predicted proteins | sample MGYA00242893_ERZ507902 | MGnify/ENA primary metagenome ERZ507902 (study PRJEB26167, sample SAMN06115491) | human gut metagenome | host: Homo sapiens | place: China:Gansu | collected 2015-04-23 | study... | reverse complement strand
AGATAAAACTGGCTCCAAAGGTTGAGTCAATGACTCTTTCACCACAAGCCCTCAAAACTGGTCACGTCTATCGAGCCCAAAAGCCTCGATGCTCCAACGGATACGTTAACGACAGGCAGATCATCTGGATGAATGAAGAACAAGTTCAATACAACGGCCCAGCCGTGGCCATTGGCCGCAACTATCCGATTATCCCCATGAGCAGATTCCTCCAATGGGCATACCATGACGTGACGGATCTCCTACCTGGAACCGAATGGCAGACATGGAGAAGCTGACAAAGCGAGTGTGCGGCAACACCGTTCTCAGCAAAAAAGGAAAAACTATGAGAAAGACAATACAGACCTATTTATCAGGATTTAAAATTGAAACATTCTCACCAGTTTCGATGGTGCTTTGGGTCGGTGCAATGGCCTTGTCTTTGTACACACCATATGAGGGAAACTTATATGAGGCTCTTTTGCATATTAAGGCAGTCCTCGTTTGCCCACTTCTTGTGCTGCTTCTCATCAAGATATTGCTCCTGCGGAAATTAGACACGTTGTTCGATATAGTAACGCTGATTATCCTCATGAGTTCCCTCTACTCTATGAGCTGAAAAACTGACAAAGCGAAACGCCCTGCGTCGGGTGGCCGGGTGGCCCATCCCTGACGAGCAACCAGTCAGCAATACCAAAACACAGGAGTAGAAAATGCCCCGGAAAACGGAAACGGAATGGTATATGACCGACATACAGCAAGAGTACGGGTTATTGTGACAGATGAGAACGGAGAATTAAAGGCAGAAACAGCTTACTATAACGGTGAAGGCGCAGATACTGATGCGGCTGCATTTGTCAATCTGTATACAGCGTCTGCAACTTACGGAACAGGCGCGGAACTGATTGTAGAAAAGACGTTATCCGGCCGTGCTCTGAAAGCGGGCGAATTTACATTTAAAATCGAGGCGGCAGACAGTGATACTGTAAATGCTGAGACAGCGGATGCTAAATTGTCAGATTCTGACAGAGAATTTACAAACACATCAGGAGCGGCAGACGGTGTTGCATCTCGGATCTTTGACAAATTGTCAGGGGTGACCTTTACACAGGATGATGCAGGAAAGACGTTCAGCTACGTTCTTTCAGAGGCAGCAGGAAATTTACCGGGAGTTACATACTCAAAGGACACATATCGCTTTGATATTACGGTAGTAGATAACGGCGACGGAACGATGCATACAGAAACGAAAGTTACAATGCAGGGAGATGGTGTGACAGCAGAAGCTCATCATGATAGTTCAGACGGAAGAGATACGATAGTAGCAGGTTTTACGAACGGATATCATGCAGACAGCGTGGAAGTAGACTTCACAGAAGCGGCAGCATTGTTCCACAAACGACTGGTTGGACGCGACTGGAAAGAAGATGATTCGTTTACATTCAATCTTACGGCAGAAGATGGAACTCCAATGCCGAAAGATACGGAAGGCAATGATGTAACAAGCGTTACTGTATCACAGAAAGGCGGAACGGAAGATGGTACGGATGTACCGTTTGGATTCGGAAAGGTCACATATGATACAGTCGGAAAGTATTCCTACACTGTTACAGAAGAGAATGCAGGACAAACCATTAACGGAGTGACTTATAGTAAGAATGAGGCAAAAATAATAGTTGATGTTTCTGATCCGGGAAATGGGCAGTTGACCGCAAATATACAGTCCTATAGTACGATATTTATTAATGAATACGGCGCTTCTCTGAACCTCGGAGCGGCAGGCGGACTTGCAATTACAAAAACAGTGACAGGTCATGCATTAGCGAAAGAGCAGTTTGAATTTAAGGTAAAAGCGGTTAAGACAGACACTGCTACAGCAGATGAAGCGGCAGAACTCTTTGGATTTAAAGAGGGAGAGACAGAGGTTACATTTAAGAACAACGAAGCGGCGGCAGATGGACAAACTGTAACCATGTTAAAAACAGATACGAACTTTACGTTGAAGAATCTGGGTAAAGTATACAAATATGAAGTATCGGAAACGAATGATAAGAAACCGGGATATACATACGATGATACTGTTTATACAGTAGAATTATGGGGAACAGATGATGGAGACGGAACATTAACGCTTCATACAAAGGTGACAGATGAAAAAGGCAGTGTCATAAGCGAAGAGACAAGCAATGAAACAGATCAAAAGCAGACTGTTCTCGCATTCAACAACAGCTATGCCGGAAGCGGTGTTCTTGACGGATCAGCAAATCTTGCAGGAACAAAGAAGATGGATGGTCCATGGGAAGCAACCGACAAAGATTTATCTGGCTTCCGGTTCACTATCACGGGCGGTGACGAAGCAACGAATGCGGCAATTACAGCAGGCACAGTTGTATTACCGCAGAGTGTAACGGCAACTTCTGATGCAGACGGCAACTTCAACTTTGGAGATATTACCTTTAATAAGAAGGGAACTTACAAATTCACAGTCAGTGAAGTTGTACCGGCAGAGGGAGACAAGATTCCGGGAGTTGCCTATAATGCAGAGACGGTTACGATTATCGTTAATGTTACGGATAATGATGACGGAACATTAACAGCGGCGCTGGCAGAAGGATCACAGGAATTAATATTTACGAATACTTATGCAACAACGCAGGATGCAACATTTACGTCATACGTAGTGAAGGAGGTAAAGGGGCTTAATGCGAAAGAGATCTTTACATTCAAGCTGAGCGCAGCCGATGAAGCAACGAAGGCGGCGATTGACAGTGGAACACTGACCGGAATTGGAACGACGGCAGATCTATACAGCTCAGAGAAAACGACAACTAAACTGATTCCAAAGGATGGAACAGAGCAAGTAGACTTTAATGCGCTGACATTTAAGAAAGCCGGAACTTATAAGTTTACCGTTCAAGAGACCAATGCAAATGCACCGACAGGATGGACGTATGATTCTCATACATATGAGATTATTATTAAAGTAACAGACCAGGATTCTGTATTGAAGGCAACACAAGAGATCAATGCTGACGGGGTGACCAATTCACAAATCTTCATCAATAAATTTGAAGCATCGACAACTTACGGTGATGAAGGCGGACTGAATGTTACAAAGACATTGAATGGACGTACACTTGCAGCAGATATGTTTGATTTCACAATTACCGGTGAAGCAACTGACAGTGTAACTGCAGAAGAAGCAGAAGCAAAACTTGCAGAGGCTGATAAGAGCTTTAAGAATACTGCACCAGGCAAAGACGATGTCGCGGTGATGAGTAAGCTTAGTGACGTGAAGTTTGATGAAACAGACATTGGTAAGACATATCAATACTCCGTTCGCGAGGCAGCAGGCACCGATACAAAGTATACGTATGATCAAGTATCAGCGACCGTTGCAATTACGGTACAGGAGAAAGACGGAGAACTGTATACGGTAACAACCGTAACCAAGGGAGACGATAGTAAGGAATATAGTTCGGCAGAAAGTAAAGCTACAGCAGTAGCGCCGTTCGTAAACAGCTATACACCGGATATCGTAACCATTGAGCCGGGAGCATTTGCCGGAAAGGTAACGAAAGTTCTGAAAGGAAACCGTGACACAGGTTTAGCGGCAGGTGAATTCAATTTCCAAATGAAGATTACACCGGCAGATGATACAAGCAGCATGGACAATGTTGTACTTCCGGAGGGAGCAGTTGGAGATACAATCACATCGGCAAACGCGGCAGACGGTTCTGTAAGCTTCGGAAATATTCAGTTCAAAGCGGCAGGAAACTATCATGTAGAGATTACGGAAGTAGTTCCGGAATATGCTGATCCGAATATGACGTATGACAAGCATACCTTTAGCTATGACATTGCAGTGACTTATAATGCGGCGGAGGGAACGTTGTCAGCGAAAGTCGCGGATGGAAGTCAAGCAGGAAGCGCGACATTTACTAATATTTACGAGGCGGAAGACGCGAAGGATGTTATTAACACAGAAGAGCCGTCCACGTCCGTAAATGGCAAGATTGTCGGTGTCGGCGATCAGTTGACTTATACTATCGACTGGGTAAATAATGCAGTAGATGAAACAGGCGCTCCTGCGAAAGCGGAGGTGAAGATCACAGATATTGTACCGAAAGGTACGGAATATGTAAGCGCAGATACGAATGGAGTTTATGAAGAGACTTCAAAGACAATCACCTGGACGCTTGGCGAGCAGGAAGCAGGAGCTTTCGGAACGGTAAGATTTGTAGTAAAAGTGCTTTACAGCGCAGGCGGAACAGCGGTAGAAAATACGGCAGAGATTACCATTGGAGACAACGATCCAAATCAGACCAATACAGTTACCACGAACGTTCCGGGCAAAGATTCTGTAGTAGAAGGCGACGGAGAATTACAGGTCGGCAAGGTTTTGACCTATACCATTTCCTATAAGAACCCGGAAATTGAAGCGGCGACAGTTATCATTACAGACAGCATTCCGGAAGGTCTTGATTATGTAGACGACAGCGCGGGCGAATATGCATCGTATAACGCAGAGACACGTATGCTGACATGGAAGATTGCAGATGTTCAGCCAGGAGCAGACGGAACGGTTACATTTGATGCTAGAGTAAATGAAAGCGCCGAGACAGTAGTTGAGAACAAAGCGACGATCCAGATCGGCGAAAATGGACCTGAATATGAGACGGATACCGATCGGAAAGAGATTCCGAAAGATGGAAATCTTTCCATCAGTAAAACCATCGTACTGACAGAAGGTCAGGGCACAGGGATCGACAAAGAGAAAGAGTTTACATTTATAGTAGCGCTTAAGGATGCCAAAGGTACGGCATTGACGAAAGAATATGCTTACGCCGTAACAGGCGAAAGCGTAGAGGAAATCAAGAAAGGTAATGCTGCAGACGGTACCGAGATTTCCTTCCAGCATGGACAGAAGGCAGTGATTACCGGACTTCCGGCTGGCGCGCAGTATACGGTAACTGAAAAAGAAGTTGACGGATACACCACAACTGTAAACGGAAACGCCGGCAATGCGGCAAGCGGTACGATTACTTCAAATACAACTGCAGAAGCAAACTTTACGAATACGTACAGCGTGGCAGGAAGTCTTAGCGGAAGCGAAGCGCTTAAAGTGACGAAGGAACTGACAGGAAGAAAATGGCTTGATACAGATACGTTTAGCTATACGTTGACGGCAGCGGATGAAGCGACAGTGGAAGCCATTGAGAATGGATTTATCACGCTTCCGGAAAATGCAGGCGGACTTGAGATTACAAAAGCATCTGCAGGACATCAGGCGGCATTTGGAGATATCCAATTTACGATCGCCGGAACGTTCAAGTTCAATGTTACGGAGCAGCCAAGCGGTATCGCCGGTATTACGGACGATCAGGAAGCGGAAAGAACTGTGGTTGTGAAAGTGACAGACAAGAAAAACGGAACGCTCGAAGCAGCCGTTGTCGAAGGCGAGAGTGAGAATCTGACCTTTATCAATACATATGGCGCAGGCACAGGAGACGAGGATATCGCGGCGAAGATCGAGGCGTCGAAGAAACTGACCGGACGTGATATGAAGGCGAATGAGTTCCGATTTGAAATTGTGACAAGAGCGGCAGAAAATCCGGAAGGATTCAAGGAAACTTTCGCAGCGGCAGGAACGAATACAGAAGCTGCGGAAGGAGCGGAAGGAGCAGTAAAATTTGCAGGAAATGACGGCGCTCTGACGTATACGACGGAGTCGCTTGATCAGGCAGTAAAAGACGGATATGCCGTAAAATCTGAAAATGATGACGGTTCGGATGTATGGACGGTCAGCTATACCGCAAGAGAGATAACAGACAAACTTCCGGGCGGAGTAACCGCAGTAGAAGGAAAGACGTCTTTCGACTTTACGGTCGTAGTGACAGATCGTACAGATGGAACATTAACTGCACAAGTACAGCTTCCGGAAGGCGGTATTGTATTTGAAAATGCTTATACTGCCGAAGACACAGAGGTCAATACAGATCCTGCGGACGCAAAATCATACTTTAATAAAGTGCTGACAGGGCGCGGTTGGTTAGGAACAGACGAGTTTACATTTACCATTACGCCGCAGGATGGCGCGCCGGCGGCGGAAGACGCGGCGGCAGACGGTACGAAAACAGTAACAGTAACGTCTGACAGTGCAAAAGCAGGAGAAGCTGTTCTGTTTGGTTTCGGAAAGATCCGGTTTACAGATGAGGATATGAACGGAGCTGCCGCAGGACAGGATGGAACAAGGACGAAAGAATTCCGTTACACAGTGAAAGAAAATCCGCTTCCGGATGGAAAGATGACGGGAGTGACGATCGACGGACATGAGGCGACATTGAAGATCACAGTATCGGATAACCTGGAAGGTAAATTGGAAGTAACAAACATCGCCTCCGAAAACGGAACATTTACAAATGAGTACAAATCCCAGCTTGATTATGCGGCGGCAGGAGGACTGCAGATCACGAAGGCGCTGAACGGAAGAGATATGGAAAAAGATCAGTTCACCTTTACAGTGACGCCGAAAGCGACGGAAGGAAGCACGACTGCGGAAGAAGCGGCGGAAAAATTCGGACTTGCGAATGCGGCAAATACATATAAGAATGAAGCCGCAGAAGCAGGCGCAGTGACGACGATCAACGTACTCGACGGAAAGAACGTTACATTTACGCAGGCAGACGCAGGCAAGACGTTTACCTATGAAGCGGCGGAGACGGCGGGAACAAATACAGCTTATACGTATGATACAGATGTAAGAACCGTAACAGTCAAAGTAAAAGATAATAACAATTCGACGCTGACGGTAACGACACGGGTTACGAAAGTAAAAGACGGTCAGGAAGTGATCGTGGACGAGCAGGAAGTAACAACAGGAGAAGTCGGTCAGAAAAAAGCGACTATATCGTTTGTAAATACATACAACGACGAACCGGTCGAGCTTGGCGGAGAAGGAAGCGTGAAGATCAACGCGACAAAGACGCTGGCAAACAGACCGCTGACAGACGGAGAATTTACGTTTAGAATATTTGATAAAAAAGGAAATCCGGTTGTCGGCAAAGACGCCGAGGCGACAGGTACGAACGCGGCGGACGGAAGCATTACGTTTGCTCCGGTAAGCTACGATACAGACAGACTAATGGCAGATGTGAAAGCAGGAATCGCATCCGTAGACAAAAAGTCTCAGGCTCCGGCATATGTCTACACATATGACTATACGGTGACGGAAGACAACCCGTCCGGCGGAGTGACAGGTATTGCGACGACATTTGCGATCCAGGTGATCGTTACAGACCGCGGCGACGGAACGCTGGCGATCGAAGTGAAATATCCTGACGGAAAAGATTCGCTTCCGTTTGAGAATGGATACGGCAAGTCTGCAAATGCAGAGATCGCGCTGAACGGAAAGAAAGTATATAAGAAAGAAGCCGTCAACGCTCCGGATATAGCAGGAAAGTATACATTTACGATCACAGGAACAGATGAACTTGGAAATCCTGCGCCGATGCCTGTAAAAGACGGCAAAGTCGTGACAGAGACGACGAACGATGCGGCAGGAAATATCGATTTCGGAAAACTTGTCTATACGATGGAAAATGTATTTGGTTCAGCGGAAAGTCAGGATGAGCAGACAAATGCAAATCAGGATGTGGAAGCAGGAGAAGACCCGGCGGATACAAATCAGAATGCGGAAGCAGGACAAGACCCGGCGGCAGCCGATACAGCGGAAGATAAGACGGCGGCAGAAGATGCGGCAGACGCGGCAGAAAACGCGGCGTCAGAAGAAACGGCGGGAGACGGAACAGAAGGAACGAAAGCGCCGGAAACAGATGAAACAGACATTGAAGCAAACGGCGGATCGAACGCCGGATCAAGCGGAGAAGATCAGGACAAAGAAGCGGCAGGAGCGGCTTCGGCGGACGGCGGAAACGTCGTTGATCAAGCCGGAACAATGAACGCGCAAGAAGCAGGTCAGGCGAACAGATTCAGCGAGCCTCGGACAAAAGTTTATACTTATAGAGTGACAGAGTCCAGCAGCATGGCGGGCGTGACGAACGATTTGGCGGCTGCGGAAGGAAAGACGTTTACAGTAACCGTGACAGACAACGGCGACGGAACGATCAGCGCCGTTTCCTCATGGCAGAATGATTTCGCATTTGAGTTTACAAACACATACCGTGTAAATCCGACAGATTACAGTGTGAATGAACATATCAGCATCAAAAAAGAGCTGACTGGACGTGATCTGCACGAGGGAGAATTTACATTTGAACTCATCGATGAGTCCGGAAATGTTGTGGCTTCGGCAGTGAATGAGGCGGACGGAACGGTTCGTTTCGGAGCTCTGCATTACACAGAAGCAGGCACATACAATTATGTGATCCGCGAGGTGGAAGGTACAGCCGGAGGCGTACAATACGATTCGGCAGAGCATACGGTGACTGTCATTGTGACAGATAACGGCGACGGTACATTGAGCGCGAAAGCAGAGACGAAGAGCGGAGAAGATATGAACGGCATCGTATTCCGAAATATCTACGAAGCTCGTCCGGCGTCGGTAACGCTCGGAGCTTCCAAGACTTATAAGGGAGCGGAGCTGAAAGACAAACAGTTTACGTTCGTGCTCAAAGACAAGGATGGAAACGTTGTGTTTGAAGCGAAGAACGGCGCAGACGGACAGGTTATGTTTGAGACGCTGATCTATGACCGGGCGGGCGTATATGAATACACAATTTCTGAGAAAAATGATGGGCAGAAAAATGTAACATACGACGAAACCGTATACAATGTAACGATTACGGTTACAGACAACGGAAAAGGCAATTTGATCGCAGAGGCGGTATACGGAGACGGCAGGACGCCGCAATTCGTTAATACATATGTGAAACCCCAAAATCCGGTGAAACCGGAACAGCCGACCCCGACTGTAAAACCACAGAATCCGGGAGCGGTGCAGACCGGAGATCATAATTCGTTTGCGGGAACGCTGGGAATGGCGGCGCTTGCTTTAGCGGTGGCAGCAGGTGTTATGATCAGAAGAAAGAAAAAATCATAAAATAACGTGATTTTGGAAATGAGAGCAGCGGCAGAGGATGCCGCTGCTTTTTTGTATATAGCCATAGTCAATCATAAAGCTCTGTGTTAGAATAAAGCAGTGATATGACGATGTAAAGAAACAAGAGAAAAGAACCGATGTACAGAGGACAGGGTGACCGGAGGGATATGATGGAGCATTTATATAGAAAATTAAAGGAATATGCGAACACGGGTTATTATCCGTTTCATATGCCGGGGCATAAAAGGAATACTGCGCTGATTGGATCAGAACTTCCATATGAACTGGATATCACAGAAATCGACGGATTTGACGATCTTCATCATTCGGAGGGGATACTGAAGGAACTGCAGGAGTATGCGGCGTGCGTATATCATGCGGAGGAAACGCATTACCTTGTGAACGGGAGCACAGTCGGGCTGCTGAGTGCGGTTATGGGAAGCACAAACTCGGGAGATTGTATTTTAATGGCAAGAAACTGTCATAAATCGGTCTATAACGCAGTCTTTATGAACCAACTTCATCCGATTTATATTTATCCTGAAAACGGAGCAATAAATCCCGGTGAAGTTAAGCGGATTCTTGAGGAAAATCCGAATGTGAAGATTGTTGTCATTACATCTCCGACGTATGAAGGCGTTGTTTCGGATGTTGAGCGGATTGCCGGAATTGTTCATGAAAAGGGCATTCCATTGATCATGGATGAGGCGCATGGGGCACATTTCGGGTTCCATCCGTATTTTCCAAAGAACAGTAATACTTTAGGGGCAGATATCGTTATTCATAGTCTGCACAAGACGCTTCCGTCGTTGACTCAGACTGCGCTGCTTCATATGAATGGAGAGCTGGCTAACAGAACGGATATCAGAGAGTACGTCCATATGCTTCAATCGAGCAGTCCGTCATATATACTTATGGCAGGAATAGACGAGTGTGTTCGTTTCGTGGGAGAGAGAAGCTCAGATGTTTTTGACAATTATGTGAAGCGTCTGGAATCTGTAAGAAAGAGAATAAGCAGGCTTTCTGTGTTGAAACTGATTGAGACGGAGAAGTATGACAGGTCGAAGATAGTAACTGCGGTTGGGAATCATGGCGATGAAGACATAAATAGGTTTACAGGAAAACAATTATATGACGTTTTGAAAGATAAATATTTACTACAACCGGAGATGGCATCAGGCTCATACGTTGTTTTGATGACTTCGCCGGCAGATACAGACGAAGGGATGGAGCGCCTTGTGTCTGCATTGGAAGAAATTGACGGCGAACTTGCAAAAAGAGATAAGTATGAAAGAAATAATTCTCTGGCGCGATATATAGTGCAGGATTCAGATA
>ENA-UEPG01002692-UEPG01002692.1-human-gut-metagenome-genome-assembly--contig:-NODE-2692-length-10388-cov-2.623897_pt1 | contig 10388 bp, 9 predicted proteins | sample MGYA00242893_ERZ507902 | MGnify/ENA primary metagenome ERZ507902 (study PRJEB26167, sample SAMN06115491) | human gut metagenome | host: Homo sapiens | place: China:Gansu | collected 2015-04-23 | study... | reverse complement strand
TAACCGCAGTCTGCGTCAGGGCTTTCCCGAGGTTGTTTACTGCGAGGGTAAAACAGTAGAGCAGGTTGCTGCGATCATGGAAAAGCTGGCACAGGTACACAATAATATTTTGGGAACACGTGCTGATGCCGATAAATTTGCAGCGGTGCAGAAGGTGCTGCCCGATGCGGTTTATCATAAAAATTCGCGCTTGATTTTTGTAGAGCGTAAACCTCTTCCAAAAGATGATAAGCGTTATATCGCCGTTGTGACGGCTGGTACAAGCGATCTGCCTATTTCAGAGGAGGCGGCATTGACTGCTGAGATCATGGGCAATCAGGTAGAGAGGGTTTACGACGTAGGCGTGGCTGGTATTCATCGACTGTTTGATAAACTTGATTTGATCAGAAATGCTAATGTGGTTATTGTCGTTGCCGGAATGGAAGGCGCTTTGGCAAGCGTTGTCGGCGGCTTGGTCGAACGACCTGTAATAGCGGTGCCTACCAGTGTCGGTTATGGCGCTAACTTTCAGGGGATATCGGCACTTTTGGGCATGCTCAACAGCTGTTCAGCCGGTGTGGCTGTTGTTAATATCGATAACGGTTTTGGAGCGGGGCGTATGGCAAGTATTATCAATCATATGAGGTGATGTAATGAAAGCAATCTATATAGAAGCATTTGCGGGTATCAGCGGCAATATGCTGCTGGGAGCTTTGATCGATGCAGGTGTACCGTTCGATCATCTGGCGTCTGAGATGAAAAAGCTGCACTTGGGAGAGTATGAACTGATCAACGAACGTGTTAATAAATGTGGGATTGATGCGAACTATTTTAATGTCTTGCTGCCAGATGAACATCAACATGATATCACAATTGGATATCAGCATGAACATACTCACGCTGGTCACCATCATCACGAACATGGTGATATAGGGCATAACCATGAACATCATTCCGATTGCGCTCAGCATTGCCATCAGGTGAAAGTGTCTGAAGAACCTGTGCATCACCACCATGAACATCGCAATCTGCATGATATAGCCCATATTATTACACATTCTGACTTGCATGATAAAATCAAAATGCAGTCTTTACAGGTGTTTACAGCTTTAGCAGAAGCTGAAGCTAAGGTTCACGGAAAAACTGTTGATGAAGTGCATTTTCACGAAGTCGGAGCAATCGACACGATTATTGATATTGCGGGCTGCGTTTTGGCTTTGGAATATTTGGGGATCGAAAAGATTTTTGTTTCCAATATCCATACAGGCAGCGGCTTTGTAAATTGTGCACACGGACTGATGCCAGTGCCGGCTCCTGCGACGGCAGAGCTGTTACAAGGGCTGCAGCACAGCCACGGAAAGATCGAAAAAGAGCTTACTACACCGACTGGTGCTGCACTGATGAAGGTTTTAGCAGTCAGTACAAATGATATTCCACAGGGCTTTAGCGGCAGTAAAATTGCTTATGGCGCCGGGACCTGGGATCTGGAAATACCCAATGTCCTGCGCATCAGTATCGGCGAATGGGAAGCTGAAGCCGGTGGTGAATTACTTGTTGCCGAATGTAATATTGACGATATGAATGGCGAATTGTACCCTTATGTGCAGGAACGCTTACTGCAGGCGGGTGCTTTGGATTGCTGGCTGACTCCGATCATTATGAAAAAAGGACGGCCTGCTCAAACTTTATCGGTGCTGCTCGATCCTCAGAACCTGGATCAGCTGACTGATATTTTGCTGACTGAAACAACGTCGCTGGGAGTACGTTATTATGCGGTGCATCGTCATATCAATTACAGGAAGGTTACTATTGTGTCGTTGCCTGAAGGTGAAGTGAGAATTAAATATGCACAGATGGATGGGAAAATTGTGAATATTGCTCCTGAATTTGAGGATTGTAAAGTTTTGGCTTTAAAAAGCGGACACAGCCTGAAAACTATTATGCAGGCAGCAGCTGCTGCTGCGGAGGCACAACTTGAACAGTGATTTTGCTGCTTATATCGACAATTTAAAAAAGCAGATCAAAAGTTTTGACGCCAATCTTACAATTACTGAAAAAAAGCTGCAGTATGGTATACAGTTGACAGTAACAAACAGTGATAGTAAAGTAGTATTATCAGTATATAATGGTAAAAAGGGGATTAAGTTTGTTTGGGGCGGTACGGCTTCAGAATTGAGGTCCCAGCTGGAAGCAGTTTTGACAGGAAAAGATACTGCCGATAAAGGGGATATCGTACAGGCTATTGGAAATGACTATACACTTTTACGAAATTGTGCCGATTTTAAAGGTATTTGGGCAGGCAGTGACGAATCAGGTAAAGGAGATTTTTTCGGACCCTTAGTCGTTGCAGCAGTATTAGTAGATATTACGACGGCTGAAAAACTAGTCCGTTTGGGAGTCAGGGATTGCAAACTGATCAATGATAAAGAAGTTCTGCGGCTGGCAGAGCTGATTGTCGAAGCTGCTCCGATCAACACGGTTTTAGCTTTGAAGCCGGAAATGTATAATTTTCGTTATCAGCAAATGCGTGCAGAGGGAAAAAATCTCAACCATTTGTTAAGCAATAGTCACATAGCTGTACAGCGAAATGTTCTGCGGCAATGCCCGCAATGTAATTATGCGCTGGTTGATCAATTTACAGCGTCTAACGACATCCGCGCCAGCTTACAGCAGGAATTTCCTGATGTTAATATAGTACAGCAGCACAGGGCCGAGGCAGATATTGCTGTGGCGGCTGCTTCAGTATTGGCGCGGGCTAAATTTTTGGAAATAATGCAGGAGCTGGCCGAGCAGGTTGGGCGAAATGAATTGCCTAAAGGCGGCAGTGACGCTGCGACAAACTGTGCACGCGAGCTGCTGAAAGAATTGGGACGCGGTGCCCTGGAACGGCTTGTAAAAGTCCATTTTGCAAATTATAAAAAAATCTAGAGCCTTTCAGGAGGCTGAAATATATGAAAAAATTAATTGTTAATGCTGATGATTTCGGACTGCATCCGGCAATCAATGCTGGTATTATAAAAGGCTGCAGGGACGGTTTTATTACCAGTACGTCTTTAATGTGCAGCGGCGCTGCTTTTGATGACGCAGTACTTCAGGCGAAAGCAACACCTGCTTTAGGAGTAGGTATCCATCTTACTTTAGTAGGAGGTGGTAAACCGCTTTTACAAGCACGGCAGCTGCGAACACTTGTTGATGAAGATGGGCTTTTGCCTGCTGATTATACAGTTTTTGCCAAACGGTGGTATGCTGGCAGAATAAAAAAATCAGAAGTCGTCAGCGAACTGCAAGCACAAATAGAACGCGGCTTAAGCTGTGGTCTGGAAATAACTCATGTCGACAGCCATCAGCATCTGCATGTACTGCCGGGAATCGCCGACATCGTATTGGATTTGTGCAGTGCATTTGGTATTAAAAAAATTAGGATGCCGCAGGAAGGCTGGTTTTGGCGCGGTGGATTTAACAGCACTGCTGGCCGCCTGATCGGCCGTGAAGGCTTAAGCTTTTGCAGTGCTTTGGCGAAAATGAAAGCCAGACAGGCCCATTTTGTCTATCCACAGCATTTTTTTGGAATGCTGGCCGGAGGTAATTTAAACGAATTCTTAGTAGGTGAAATCATTAGGAATCTGCCTGATGGCGTAAGTGAGATCATGACTCATCCGGGGATGGATGCAGAGTCTTTGGAAAAAACTTTTTCCTGGCAGTATCATTGGGAAGATGAGCTTCAGGCTTTTCTTTCTGAAAAAAATAAATGTTTATTGGAGCAGAAGAAAGTAACTTTGATAAACTTTGGTGGGCTTTGATATGCACAGAAAATTGATCCGCAGGTTGCTATGGATGTTTGTTTTTGTTATTGCTATTTCTGCGGCAGTTATTTATTTTACATTTGATATAAGAGCGTTAGAATATCTGACGATGTTTGAACCGTGGTGTATTGCTGCGGCCTTTGGCATTTTGGGATTGGGATTGGTTTTTGATGGTTTGCGGCTGATGACTTTGGCTGCTGTGACTGATGAAAAGCTAACTACCAGACAAGTGGTGAACGTTGTTCTAAGCAATTATTTTTTGGCGCTTGTTACCCCCGGAGCCAGCGGCGGTGCTGTAGCTCAGATCATGTTCATGCGCAAGGCGGGCGTGCCGGTAGCAAAGGCCACGGTCGTTGTTTTTGTGCGTACGATTATGTCGATCACTTTTTTGATTTTGCTGGTGCCGTTTGTTCTGCATAGTGATCATGCTTTGGTTGACTGGATGCCGACCAGTGTCATTACTATTGTATCTGTTTTATTTGTTTCGCTGCCGATTGCAGCAGTGCTGCTTATGAGGACCAGATATCCGGAGTTTTGGATCATTGGGTTAACGAACAATTTCTCGCGCGATTTCAGGAGGAATTGTTTTATTTGGTATAAAGAATTTAAACAGGCGTCTTTTATTATGGGTAAAAATCCTTTGAAAGTAATGCGTGCCTTTATTGAATCGGGGCTCAGTCTGTTATGTATTTATGCTACTGTACCAATGTTTTTTCTGGGTATGAATATCAAATTTGACTGGCTGCAGGTTATGGGGCGAATGGTTTTGCTGAATCTGGTACTGTATTTTTCACCAACTCCCGGAGGTTCAGGGGTCGCAGAGGCGGGCTTCGTTGTATTATTTTCTGAGCTGCTGCCTGGTGGTCTTGTTGGTATTATGGCAGTTTTATGGCGGTTTACAGCTGAATACCTGCCGTTTTTATTAGGGGCAGTAGTTTCAATACGCGCCTTTGGCTCTAATGTTTTATCTATGAAAAATCTCAGGAAGGGCGAAGATCAACAATGAAGCTTTTAGTTACCGGCGGTGCTGGATTTATCGGTTCGCATTTATTAGAGCTGTTAAATAGTGATAAAAATTATGAAGTTGTAGTTTTAGATAACCTTTCAAGCGGGTTCAGAGAAAATGTACCTCAAGGAATGAGACTTGTCGTAGCGGATATACGTTCGCAGGAAATAGAAGCGTTATTTCAAAAAGAAAATTTTGATGCAGTTGTGCATTTGGCTGCCCAGACAATGGTACCTTATTCAATCGAACATCCTGATGAAGATTGCGAAATCAATTTAGCAGGCTTGATCAATGTGTTGGAAAATTGCCGCAAGTATAAGGTGAAAACAGTTTTATTTGCCTCCAGTGCGGCAGTATATGGCAATAATGAAAATGTTCCTTTACATGAAGACCTTGCATTGATGCCAATGTCGTTTTATGGTATTACAAAAATGACATCAGAGCATTATTTACGTGTTTACCACGAGCTTTATGGTATCAATACAGTTGTTTTTCGTTTTGCGAATGTTTACGGCGAACGTCAGGGGGAAGGCGGCGAAGGTGGTGTCGTCAGTATTTTCTGTAAACTTTTGGCAGCAGGAAAAGCTGTGACCGTTTATGGTAATGGGGAACAAACGCGTGACTTTGTCTATGCAGGCGATGTTGCAGCAGCTATTAAAGCGGGATTGGCAGCCAGGGGATACCAGACTATCAATGTATCTACAGAGCATGAAACTTCGGTAAATCAACTTTTGGGCGCCTTTGCCGAAGTTGTTGCTGATAAACTTGAAGTTCGTTATGCGGAAACGCGGCAGGGTGATATCTTCCGTTCTGCGCTGTCTAATGCACGTTTAAAGGAAATACTTGCTGTAACTCCGCAGATGCAGTTAAAAGAAGGTATCCAAAAAACTTACCATGATTATGTAAAACGGGGAAAGTAGGAAAATAATGAATAGGATCGAGAAGGGAAGCTTGCTCGTTTTAGCAATTATAGTTGCCTTCAATATCTTTTTTGGATTAGGCAGTATACCGCTGCTTGACCCGGATGAGCCGGTATATGCTGAAACTGCGCGTGAGATGATCCAGTTTAATGATTATCTTTCGCCGCGTATTTATAATGAATATTGGTTTGACAAACCGCCAATGTATTACTGGCTTGTAGCTGGTGCAATGCATGTGTTTGGGGATGGAGAGTTTGCAGCGCGTTTTCCTGCAGCATTAATGGCCTTTTTGACTGTAATAATGCTTTATTGTTCTATTACCAGGCTGTTTAACGAAAGAACTGGTTTTTGGTCGGCGCTCGTTTTAGCGACATCTGTACAGTTCTTTTATCTTGGCAAGGCGGCGGTAACAGATACGACGCTGTTGTTTTTCCTGACCGGGTCTTTATTATGCTACTTGCATAAGCAGTATTGGCTGATGTATGTGTGTATGGCGCTGGCCACGGTAACAAAAGGGCCGATCGGGATCGTTTTTCCAAGCGCGATAATATTTCTGCATATTCTTTGTACCGGGCAGTGGCAGAGGCTTTTTAAAATGCACTGTTTACGCGGATTACTGCTGTATTTTTTTATTGCGGCACCGTGGTATTATTTGATGTATCAAGTGCATGGAATGGAATTTATTAATACATTTTTAGGGTTTCATAATCTTACCCGCTTTACAACGCCTGAGCATCCGACCCGGGTTTTGTGGTGGTATTATTTTCCTGTTATAATCCTGGGTTTGTTTCCCTGGACAGGGCTGTTACTGCAATCTATTAAAGCATCAATTACAGATAGCAGATCTGATGATCTGGAAAAAATGCTTTTCGTGAATATCTGGTGGCTTTTCGTACTGATATTTTTTACTATTTCTCAAACGAAGCTCGTTTCTTATATCTTACCTATGTTTCCAGCGCTGGCGATTGTGATTGGCTGGAATATTGCCAGAATGCAAAAAGAAAATTATGGTATCCGTTGGTCCTGGATTTTTGGCAGCGGAATAATGTTTTTATTGCTTACAGCCGGATGGGTTATTGGCGGGCAGCAATTGCCTGAAGTTGCTTTCGGAGGAATTGTGTTGGGCAGCGTAACTTTTATTTTGGGCGTAAGTATAGTTTGGGCGTTGTGGCGTTATCGCGATATTAATTTTTCAGCTTGGCTGCATGTGGTTACCGGTGTTTTGACAATGGTAATTGCATTTTCCTTTTTGTTGCCAATGGTTGCCAATCGTTTCAGTGTTAAAGAAATCGTTAGAGTTTATCATACGAAATGTGATCAGCAGAAACCTGTTTATGTTGATAAATTTTTGAGGCCAGGTTTTATGTATTATACTGGTGCACCGGGTGAGGAAGTAAAACCTAAAAGTGGTGATTTAGCCAGAGTTTTAAATGATCCTGGTCAAAAATATGTTTTGGTACGAGGATTGGAACTGCGCCGTTTAAAAGATAAGGATAAACTCCAAAAGCTAAATGAAATCAAAGAAATCGGTGACATTTATTTGCTGGAAAAATATTAAAAGAATATATGGATTAGTTAGAAAAATGTAGATTAAAACAACGTCGCTGAAAGCGACGTTGTTTTTTTATGTCCTGCGGGTTTTTACAAACATGTATCGCGTTAGCTAAGCATCGCGATCGCGTAGAGAGCGATGCAAAAGTAATAGCAAGACCAGAATAAGTTTGATTCATTTATTTGTAAATGTCTTGCGGGGGGGGACTCGTGTGGTATAATTCTAATTGAAAATATTTGGAACAAAAAAGTATTTTAAGGATAAAATGTAAAAATGAACCAAATAAAATTTAAAATACCTAAATACGATAAATATACAAATTATTTTTTGTCTGCACTTCTGTTTGTTATTGACTATCTATCGATAGTTTTGGCAGAACAAAGTGCTTTTGTTTTACGTAAGTGGATAGTAAGTGATGGCGGAATATTACATATCTCCTGGTTGAATTTTTGGGTAGTTTTTCCACTTTTGTATTTGCTTTTTCTTAATATAGAACAGCTTTATAATCGTAGGATGCAGTTCTGGCAGGTTATTGAAAAAATCTTTCAGGCGTCACTCTATGCTGTTGTAGCAATTGTCATTGTTTTATATATTGGTCAAATTGCTGCATCTACATCGCGTATGTTTATATTCCTGCTATGGCTGTTCAGTTTCATATATTTAACTGTATTTCGTTATCTTACAAAAAATTTTCTAGAGAAAGTACAATTGTTGCGGATTCCAGTACTTATTATTGGTGCCGGAAAAACAGCAGAATTATTAGTTAAAGGAATTATCAATGAAACGATTTCCTGTCTTAGGTAAGTTTGCTGATGTAGAAGCCGTTATCCTGAAGACAGGAGTTCAGCATGTATTTATCGCAGCCCCGGGATTGGAACAGGAAAAGTTAACGCGACTGATTTATAAAGTGCAGCCACTTGTAAAAAATATAGGAATTATTCCTAATCTTGTTGGCATACCAATGGGCGGTATTGAAGTAGAAAGTCTTTTTAATGAAAAACTAATGCTGCTGCGTTTAAAAAACAATTTAGCAAGATCGTGGAACCGGTATTTAAAAACAATATTTGATTTTGCACTGACATTGGTTGGTACTGTAGCAATATCTCCAATATTGATTTTTATAGCTATATGGATATATAAAGATTCGCCAGGACCAGTGATCTTTAAACATACGCGGATTGGCAAAAATGGAAAAAAGTTTCCCTGTTATAAATTCCGTAGTATGTGTATTGATGCTAAAGAAAAACTGGCAGAGTTGCTTGAAAATGACCCAGTAGCCAAAGCGGAGTGGGAACGCGACTTTAAACTGAAAAATGACCCCAGGATCACAAAATCCGGAGCCTTTTTGCGCAGAACAAGTTTAGATGAGCTGCCGCAGATATTTAATGTTCTTAAAGGCGATATGAGCCTTGTAGGGCCACGACCTGTAATTGAAGAAGAATTGGAACGTTATGGTGAATACGTAAACGATTATCTGATGGTCAAACCTGGCATTACTGGTATGTGGCAGATAAATGGCAGAAATGATACATCATATGCTGAAAGAGTATGTATGGACAGTTGGTATGTACGTAATTGGAGTATATGGATAGATAATTTGATTTTATGGAGAACTTCAATTATCCGTATATCTCTACCTCGATCCGCGAGTTCTGGAGACGCTGGCATATTTCACTCTCGACCTGGTTTAGGGAATATCTTTATATCCCGCTGGGCGGCAACCGGAAAGGGCAGGTGCGGACGTATGTTAATCTGCTGATTGTCTTTTTTGCGACCGGGCTCTGGCATGGCGCTGGGGCAACCTTTATCATCTGGGGATTGTACCATGGGCTGTTTCTGGTGGTGGAACGCATGGGACTTGGGAAGCTATTGGAGAAGAACTGCTTCCGGGGACTGAATCACATCTATACGGCGTTGGTTGTAGTGGTTGGCTGGGTGTTCTTCCGCGCCGATACGCTGGCGGATGCGAAAGTGATCCTGCATCAGATGTTTACCTGGGAGAACGGCATCTATCCGGCATCGCTGTTCGTGAATCGGAAGGTAATTTTTCTTGCGGTGCTGGGCGTGCTGCTTTCGGGCATCGCGCAGAGTATATGCCCGAAGCTGCGGGAGCATTTGTATGAGAAAGAAGTGACAAAGACAGTGGATATTGTGATTATGGCTGTGCTGCTGTTTTTGTGTACCATGTATCTCGTCAGCAGCACGTATAATCCGTTTATTTATTTCAGGTTTTAGATCCAGCCGCCGTCCAGTTGAATTATCTGTCCCGTTAAATAGGAGTCCTCGCTCCCCAGCTGGTATGCCAGTTTTCCGACTTCCTCGGCACGCCCCATACGTCCTGCTGGAATTTCTTCCAGCAGGGCATTCCGTTCTTCTTCATCGAGAAACTGGTTCATTTCGGTGTCAATAGCGCCGCAGGCGATCGCGTTGACCTGGATGCTGCTCGGCGCAAGTTCCTTCGCGAGGGCGCGCGTCATGGCGTTGATGCCGCCTTTGGTGGCAGAATAGGCGACTTCGCAGGAAGCGCCGCAGACGCCCCAGACGGAGGAAATATTGAGGATGCGTCCCGATTTGCGTGACACCATCATCGGAACGGCGAGGCGGCAGCAGTTGAAGACGGAGGTCAGGTTGGTATTGAGAATGTGGTTCCACTCGTCCGGCGTCATATCCTGGAACAGACCGATGTAGGAAATCCCTGCATTGTTGACGAGGACATCCAGGGAACCGAAGCGCTCCCGGATCGCGCCAAACAGGCGGGAACAGCTCTCAAAATCGCCCGCATCGCCCCCCCAGGCAAGGCAGGAACCGCCCAGAGCTTCGATTTCGCGCTGGGTCTTTTTTAATTCTTCTTCCCGCCTCAGGCAGGTAATCACGACATCCCAGCCATTCCTGGCGTAGGTTAATGCAATCGCTTTCCCGATTCCGCGGGAAGCGCCGGTTACGAGGATAGTTTTATGATTCATGGCAGTAAACTCCTTATATGCGTATATTTGATGATACCAGGGTCAAAAGGTCAGAAGTTCGACGCAAGCTTGCTTGCAGGAGAATTTTTGACCTTGGGACCCGCCAAAAACATGAGTAAGTAGCCATTTTTCAAAGAAAAATGAGCGAATTACGAATGTTTTTGA
>ENA-UEPG01002682-UEPG01002682.1-human-gut-metagenome-genome-assembly--contig:-NODE-2682-length-10434-cov-3.106788_pt1 | contig 10434 bp, 5 predicted proteins | sample MGYA00242893_ERZ507902 | MGnify/ENA primary metagenome ERZ507902 (study PRJEB26167, sample SAMN06115491) | human gut metagenome | host: Homo sapiens | place: China:Gansu | collected 2015-04-23 | study... | reverse complement strand
GGTATATATAGACCGACGCATTCAGGATTTCTCCCGTTCTCGGATCCGTCCACGAGGGACCCATCCCGTTAGCGATACTAATTGGGGCATAACGAATACAACTATATTTCAAGTTATCCGGATCAAATTCCAGATCATCTGTCGGAAAATCACGGCTGATCATGACGTTTTTCATACCGATTTTCTCGAAAGCTTTGTTCCATTCTTTAATTCCCGCATGTACGGCAGCCTTCCACTCTTCCGGGAAACCATTATCCACGTAGAACACGATGGGCTTTACCGGTTCCACCAGTTCTCCCCGCTTGTAAGCCTCCATATCTTTCGGCTCCACTCTCCAACGATTCATCAAAAAAGTATATTTGGCTCCATCCGTACGGGTGGTCATATCTTCCTTCACGGAATAGAAAAGTCCTACTCTCGGATCAGCCAGACGTTCACGCATCAAATCCTTATCCGGTAACAAAATCATTGAACGATTCATTTTCACGGTAACAGCCGTTTTCACGCTTTTCCCCGTTATAGGAGACATCACGCTCTGGTCATAAGATAAAGAAGAAATTACCGCAATATTATCCTCGAAGGCTTTCACCTCATCTATATAAGAAACCTCTTTATTAAAAGTAGCTCTTCGTTTTAACTTCCCGTAACCGGTTGAACGACTATACGGATCAAAAGGTGTCAGACGAGCATCATCTGCCAGAAACAACCAAGTCATATCGAACACGACGGCTGTACTATCCGCATTGTAAGCCATAATTTCCATCGCTTTCAGCACGGGCGGCACGTTACTATTCCGAATAGCCCGATTATATGCCTCTTGCTCTATGTCACTATACACTTGTAGCACGGAGGGCAAACTCATCTGGATCAACTCAATTTTATTGTCCCTTTTCTGAAATGCTATATGCAAAGGATCTGTTGTTTTTTGCCCGACAATAGCATTGCTATTGTCACTAATCCCGGCCACGGTCGACCCTAACAGAAACTCTCTTTTCAGTAAAGTCAAGGGCAGCTCAAAATAGACCTTATTCTCAAACTTATGCAACGTGATCATTCCCTTTCGGGTCACGCATTCCTTCCCTTCAAAAAGCTGGTCATATTTGCTCTCCTTTTTTTGTTCCACGTTCTCCTTCTTTCCTTTCTTTTTCCGTTTTTCAGCCTGAACCTCAACAGAAACCGTCAACAAAAAGGAAAAAAGACAGAAGAGGATTAAAAGGAATCTTCTATTCATATATCTTGTTTTAAAGTACATCATTTATTTTTTAGAAATCCCTCTATCTGCGATAACAAATAAGCATAATGTCCCCGAGTCTCGTAAGAGCCATTGTTTTTATTTACTTTCATCAGGTTTTGTATTTTCAAAATCATCTGATGCAAAAGATGCTGGTTATTATCATTCGATATGTTCGCCACGTATTGAATAAAATCATATCCCAACCTGTCATTCAAATCTTGTCGGCGTTCAACCAAGTTGGAGAATTGATCAAAATTCGTAGCTTTCATACTTATTGCTTTCCTCATCGGTAATTTTTCCATTATTTCCCGAATCTGATAGTCCGGTAACTGCTGGTGCCCTCCACAGGCACAACCAAATGCCGGACGAGATTTAGCCAACACCATATCGGCCATGCTCTTCCTGCCCGCAGCCGGATTTACCCCACTGATTAAAGAATTTACAACTTCCGTCTGCAGAATACGTTCTGCCTCCGTCGGATTCTTTCCGCAAAGAGTTGAGGCCCAAATCATATTATAAAGATCATCCAAATATTCTTGGGGAGAATAACCATTCGGATCACGATACACACCTAATGCCAAACGTTTGGTCGAAACGAGTGAACTGGCAAAGGCCTTTAATAGCAACCGGGCATTAGAACCGTCAAATTCCAAGTTTTTTACCACTTCCGGGCAATCCAACCATTCCATATTCTTCAACTCGTTAATGGCAAAACGCAAAGCCCGTTTTTGAATTTCTTTCGGAACAACTTGATAAGTCTTATAAGGATCTCCCACGAAGTGTTCGTTAATATAGAATCCTCCCACGTTTGCCAAAGCAGTATAGATATATTGAGAATATTGATTACAAATTTCCCGGTAGATATTGTCCCGGTAAGTATAATCCTTATCCTGACTGTCCATCCAATGATTGAGATTTTTCAGAATATATTTCAGATTCTTAATCCCGTACTCACCAGCCTTGACAGCATCATTACTCAAATCTTCAGTCAAAGATGACGGGTCAAAAGTACCATACCCGATTTGTTGCTTACCATACCGGAACATCGGATCCCCGATCTTATCTGAAATCATTTTCCGCAAAACAGGTAATTCTTCTTCCGGGGTGCGTGCATCCAACAAGGGTTTATATCCCCATTCGATAGCGTAATAATCATACACACCCAATTCCGGGGGAGTCAAAGAGACCCCCTTATCTTCAGGTTGCGCGATGTAGTTAAAACGAGCGTAGTCCATGATAGAAGGAGTTGTCCCGTATTTTTCCATAAATTCCGCATCCCGGTAGGATTCCACGGGAATAGAGGCAGAGGCAGCCATGTTATGCATCAAGCCTAACGTGTGTCCGACTTCGTGTGCCACGATATAACGCATACTTTCAAACAAAACATCTTCCGGTAACTTTGTCGTTCGCACTCGCTCGTCCACCTGAGCTGTCTGCACGAAACGCATATTATTGATCAACTTGATCACATCATGATAAATCAACACGGAAGCATTGACCACTTCACTGTTACGAGGATCAACCCAAGATGGTCCCTGAGCATTAGCCATCCCGACAGGACAATAACGTACACAAGAATATTTGATATTATCCGGATCAAACTCCGGGTCATCTTTCGGAAAATCATAAGATTGAACAGCATTTTTGAAACCGATTTTTTCAAAAGCCTTGTTCCAAAGTCTGATTCCCGCATGAATGGCAGTCTTCCATTCGTTCGGAAATGCATCGTCCACGTAATAAACGATCGGTTTCACTGGTTCCACCAGTTCTCCCCGCTTATAAGCCTCCACATCCTTAGGTTGAAGGTCCCAGCGATTAATATAATAAACGTCTTTCACGCCATCCAGATCATCCGTAATCACCTCTTTACCGGAAACGAAATAACCGATACGAGGGTCTGCCAAACGGGGACGCATCCTCGGTTCTTCCGGCAACAATACCAATGAACGATTTACTCCTACCGTCACAGGCTCATCAATAACCAGCACGAACATTCCATGAAGCGCAATATCCTGTAAATAGGAAAGCGAGGAAGTAATCGAGACATTATCTGAAAAAGCCTTTATATCCCCGACATAAGACAGTTCTGACTGGAAACGCTTCCTACGGGTTCCCTGCCCGTAATACACCTTTTTTCCGTAAGGATCAAAAGGATCCATCCGAGAGTCGTCACTCACGAAGAATTTAGTTGCCTCAAACACAACCGCAGTACTATCGGCATTATAAGCCTTCACTGCAAATCCTTCCATAATTGGTAAACGAGTTCCCATTTCCATGGCCTGTTCAATATGCTTATCTTTACTTTGGCTTGATATTTGTGCCCGGGAAGGATTAGTAACTTCCCGCAAATACACCATACTATCCGTCATGGTAAAAGCAACGTGTAACGGGGTCTGATTTTTTTGTCCCACCAACGCATTCGAATTATCGCTAATACTGGAAACAGTTGATCCAAGCAACATATCTCGTCCCAACAAACTCAGCGGGAATTCAAAATACAATTTTCCATCCACTTTGTGAAGGGTAATCATCCCTTTCACCGTGGTGCATTCTTTACCCTTAAAGAGTTGGTCATAAGCAGATTCTTTAGGAGTTTGAACATTCTCCGTTTTTCCTGCTTTCTTCTTTTTCTCTCTCTTTTTAGCATCTGTAATCAATGGAACACAGACAAGGGCCATCAAAACAACTAAAACTTTGATTTTCATAAATACATTTAATTTACATACAATTTATTTCGTCCCGATATTTATACAAAGGTCTTTCCGTCTGGAGCAAACAAGACGTAAAAAAGTCTCTGCCACAGTCGAGTGGAAGGAGTCCAAAAGATATGTACGATTTCGCCAAAATTATGAGTTGACGCATAAATCAACTTCTCTTTTTGACCATTCACGGCCTTTCTTGTCAGATCCAACACGTAAAACTCTCCGGATTGCATTCCTATAGCCACCCGACGGCTACCAACACTCTCGGAATCTATCGCCGTGATAATCTGCCCTTGCGGGAATTCATAATATTTCTCCACGGGCATCTTAGCGTCCCGATCATACAACCACAACTCATTATCTTTAGAAATCAAAACGTAAGGGGTTCCAAAATCATCCCCGTACACCCATGAACGTAATACATTAAATACATTTTTAGAGGTTCCGTTTATCACTTGATTTAGATCTATCTGACACTGTAATACCGGGAATGCAGAAGGATTAGAAGATTCACTCATCGCATTCACACGAAAATCATGCGTGTAATAATTCCCGGTTGTCCGGTCTCGTAAAATAGAGTAATATCCCTGATCTCCACTTTCTCCCTCTTTTACCTCATAATAACCAGTATGCAACACCTCCATATTCCCCAAATTATCCAATCGGGCAAAATCAGGCGCATACCCGGATTCATCCACCGTAAATTTCACTACCTTTCCTGCTGTTTCCTTTTTCAAATCCGCAATAGCCAGAAAACGGTTATGCACCTTATCATACATAACGGTATAATTCAAATCAGAGAAAGGAGCCAACACCATACGAGATCCATCTACTTCTTCATTTTCGAATTCCAACGGACGGTCGATAAAATAACCGGAATTGTACAATTGATTCGTTAATTTCTTACGCGTATATACCTTTCCATCGTGATTAACCACACAAGTCAGCCACTTCATATCAATCATATCAATCGGTTTAAAATCTACCGGTAAATTTCCATCCAGAAAAATATCATTCAACAGAATATCTTTCGTGAAATCTTCTCCGGATAGATCCACGCATCCTTGACCTCCATTTTGTAGTACCCAAAAATGCCCGATACCGCCTCTTGCTGCAAAATGTTCCAGCACTCGAACCGGTTCCGTTCCTAACTCTTCCCCATTAACCAATTGATAAATATCAGGAATATCGGTATACGTGAATTTACCATACTCACTTCCATCATCTTCTTGGGTTTCTCGGATATATGACAAAACAGACTTTCCGTTCTGTTTCGCAAGAACAACCCAAGCCTCTTTGGCATACGCAGAACTTAACATCGCTGAAATTCCCCCGGAGAAAGTTACTCCGGTTCGATTATCGGTCACGTTCAACTAAACGTTATGTTTACTAGTCACGGTATCAACAACCCATTCCAAATTTCGTTGATCGGAAATTTCTTTTCCAAGGAACGTCCATTTGTAACTCAAATCGACATCATTGCTATCAATGGCAAACGTCAATCTCGGAGTCAATTTAATTTTTTCTCCTAGAATAGCCTCAAAATAACTTGCATCAAAAGTAATCTTAATATCATTCTTGGGATCATACGAATAATTTCCCTTATCATCATAGCAGGAACTCACTCCCAGTACTGTAATGATTAACAGAAGTATATATCTTATTTTCATCACCATCACTTTTTAGTTATTAATAAATAGGCACCGTCATATTCAATTCAGGATGTAAAGCCAGATAGTCTTTAAATTCCAATGCCAACACCCGCAATTTTGTCGCGTTTTCTTTCAAAAAAACAGGGATCTCGGTTGCATCAACCTGAGTAACGATCAGGAAATACTTGTATTTTTCGGGAGAATATTCACCCAAATATACCGTTATAATATCTCCTTCCCACCAGAGAGGTTTGCTTTCCACGTTATCAAAATGAACCTTTACCGTGCGATTACGCCTTAACCCCGGGGTAAAGCCATTTCCCTCTTCCAGTTTGATCATTAACGTCACGGGACCATCATTCAATCTTTCCGTTTTTTTCAAGGTCACATAAAGCGTATCTTTCAGCTGGTTGGCCCCGAACTTCGGTTCCATGTTCAGAACATACTCTTCAGGAAGAGCCGTAGTCCCCGTATCTACCACCGAGATACGATAGACAGCATCTTCTGCAAGAGGATCACCCATCAAATTCACCTCGAAACCGGCCTTATATTCTTCATTGGTCGGATAGTGGGAAAAAGACACGGATAAATCAGCACTATCCAAGCTTGTCGTGAAATAAAGATAGCGTTCTGAATGATAAGTTTTTATTTCCTCTTCACTACAGGAAAAAAGAGCAAACACTATCGCAATTAGAATTATATATATTTTCATAAGTATCCTTTTTTTATTAATGAATCAGTTGATTGTCCGGAAGAGGCAACACCCTGCCAATCGTGTATCCCCAGTCATTCGGAGTCATATCATATTTTTTATAATAATAAAACAACTGTCCTTCTCCGATAAAATCTCTTCTAGCATCTCTCAAAATAGCTTTTTGCATTTCCTCCAAACTCTCAATCTGAAGTTTTCCACCCCGAATCCCTCTTGCCATTCTCACCTCATCCAGTTTGTCAATACCTGATTGAGTCTGTCCTTCCGTGTAAAGAGCTTCACTAATGATATAGTACATCTCGCTTAAACGAATCATCGGAATCAGATCCTCCCCGTAAGAATTACCGACTTGCGTGGTATATTTCTTTGAATAGTAATAATAATCATCCACAACCGAAAATAAGGTCAGGCGGGCATCCTCTGTATCAACCTCATCATAATTTTCATTATAAATAATGGCATCATAGTATACCGGCAATTTAATGTCATTAGCCGTTCCCAGATAATTGCTATAATCGTCTATTAATTTCTGATTGGAAAGTCCAAAGATCACCCCATCATACAATTTATAATTACTATTATAACTCCCACCTCCGGTAAACGTGAAGCATTGGGTATTATAACTACTCTGGGGATAGGTGGCCTCAACCACTTCTTCTGCACATTCTCTCGCCAGAGTTTGTTTATCCCCATATGAGTACACACGTGCCAAGGTCGCACAAATAGCATAGTAGTTCATCCGAAATCCCCGGTACATATAGAACAAATCATCCGGCAAATAGGAATCACCGGATCCCCGTCCCCCTTCTATTCTTAATCTGGTACTCATCCATACTTTATGATTGCCGGTCGTATCAAAAGGAGCAACCAAATCTTTGGCTTTAAGCAAGTCCCGTTCTATTTTTTCTAAAATCACGGGAACACTTGCTCTAGCCTCAGAGGTTGATCCGTATCTTTCATAGTACGGGATATATCCTTTGTCATCCGCAACTTTAGGAGCCGGGGCAAACAAACGTAACATATCGAAATGCAAATAAGCCCGCAAGGCCAGTGCCTCCCCGTGAATCATATTCCGTTCTTCCTCTCCACCAGCAAATTTGGACGGATTTTCCCCGTCAATCCGGGCAATGATATTATTACAGTTTGCGATAGAATTGTAGGCTTGAGACCAAAAAGCCTCGCTGATATTCTTCACGACTTGAACATTGTATTTCCCCAGTAACACATCATAATACTCGTGATTACTACAATCATAATAAATCGTCAACGGATCATACACCCATCCCATCACGTCCACAAATCCCCAAGTTAATTCCCTTCCGTACATTTGGGTGGTTGCCATATCCCGATACACTCCATTCAACGCATTCCGGTAACCGTCTCCATTGGCGAACAGAGTCTCTTCGTTTACCTGGTCGTCAGGTGCTACATCCAACCATTGCTCACATGAACTCAACATGATCGGCAACAGTACAGCTAATATTATCTTATTTATCTTCATATTCTATTGATTTCTAATTTTCTAAATAACGTTGAGCCGTTTTAGAACGTCGCTTTTATTGAAAAATTCACGGATCTGGCAAAAGGATAACTAAGTCCGCGTTCCGCCTTAACGGAAGAGATCCGCAAAAGGTCATTAGCCCCTATTTCCAAACGTAACATACCTAAATGAGCCTTTTTAATCAATTCTTGATCAAAATCATACCCTAGTGTAATCGAATTTAATGTCACAACATTATAATCCTGTACAAAACGCTCGGTCGGATTCGTAGTCTCAATGGATCCTCTCCCGGTTTCCAAAGCTTTGTATTTTGCTTTATCACCCGGATTTTTCCAACGGCTGGTAAACACCCGTTTATCTATATTTGAGCTGTATAAATTAGCATTCTCCACTTTGTCTACCAAAGTCTGGTTATATTGTTGCCCCCCGAACTCATACATAAACGTCGTGTACAATGTGAAGTTTTTATAGTTCACGTTAAAACCAAACGTTCCTTGTGCCTTGGGTTCTGTATTTCCCACAACAACCTGTTCAGAGCTATTCCACGTGTAAGTAACAGAACCGTCACGATTGACTAGAATCTCCTGTCCGGTAGCCGGATCTATCCCCAAAGATCTCATCGCATAGATAGAGGTCAACGATCCTCCTTCCGTGTATTTTGTGATGGGTTTGGAAGTGGACCCGTCGAATGCATTCGACTCGGCAAAATCCTTGTCAACCGCATCATTATAAGCTTTCAAGCTCTCGGAAACTTTTAATATCTCATTTTTATTATGAGCTAGGTTAGCAAACACGGAAACATACCAGTCATTGTTACGGAAAAGATCACTTTTAAATTGAATCTCATACCCTTTATTCATTATCTCTCCCAAATTATCCATGTAAGTCGTGAACCCTGCCGCACTTTCAATGGTCACATCATTAATTAGATCCACCGTTTTCTTACGATAATAAGAGAACTCCAGTTGGAAGGCTCCATTAAACAGTTGTATATCTATACCTAAATCTAACTCTTTCGTTTTTTCCCAAGCAAGATCCTTATTCCCCAAAGCCATTAATGAGGCCCCGAAACCGGTCTTATACCATTCATCACTCAAAATCTGGTAAATTGTTTGTGCTGCATACGGTGGGAAATTTACTTTACCTGTTATCCCGTAAGACCCCCGGATTTTCAACATATCAACGTAACCGAATTTCTTCATAAACTCGTAATTATGAAGATTGATACCAAGACCGCCAGACCAGAAAGGAGCAAAACGCTTATCAGAACCGAATTCAGAAGAACCGTCTGTTCGCACGGAAAGGTCTAACAAATAGATATTATTATAGGTATAATTCAAGCTTGCCAACAAACCAAATAAACGGGTCCTGTTCTGACTAACGGTCGGTTTCTCCACAATCTCTTGTGCATAGTTAGGAGAATGCAACGTCCCGGAAGGAAAACCTCGATAATAAGCAGAAGTAGTCGATGTCTCCGTAGAAGTGGCATTGATACCAACATTCAAGTTAATATTGTGACCTCCTAAAGTACGGTTGTAAGCCAAAAAAGCATTCAAATCCCAGTCAAACCCGTCTCCCGTACTAGTTCTAAGTTCACCGGAACTACTATTAGTAGAACCTAACACCTTTGTATTACGCATTGACTTCGGGTCAATAAAGTCCTCTGTTTTTGTGTTTTTCTTGGTCAAACTGAATTGTCCCTTTATCTGTAAATAATTATTAACATACCAGTTGGCACTCAAATTATTTATCAACTCGTCTACCTGCGTTTTATTAAAAATTTGCAATCCAGCTTCATACAAAGGATTTTTCACCTCTGAATCCGATTCTCCATGCCACTTTTGAGTCGTTTTTAAATAATTCCCGTTCTCATCTTTATACATATCATACGGTTGCTTGGAAGTATAATCAGAGAAAGTTCCGTAAGGAGATTCCTTAGACCGTGTGATATTATAAGAGATATAATTTTTTACCTGCAAAGAACCGACCCGATAGTCTATGTAAAATCCAGCTCCCATTCGATCACGGAAAGATTCTTTCATCACACCGTCTTCGTTATTATAGAGCATATCCAAACCGAAACGAATATCATTGGTTCCTCCCTCTATATATAAACTATGTTTATGATTGAATGCCGTTTGTAAAGGTTTGGACAACCAATAAGTATCAACTCCGTGTACAATATTATTCAATTTGCCATTATACTCCACATCATACTTATTCTGAGCTGTTGGATTCTCTCCTTTATAAATACCTGCTGCCACCTCTGCCTCTAATTTCTCCCTCGCATTCATCAAATTGTAATCGGTCAGATCCGGAGCAGTTACCGTCCCGGTCATGCTGTAAGATACAGAAACTTTCCCCGGAACGGGAGCCACGGTCGTTATAACAACAACCCCATTAGCAGCCCGCGACCCGTACATGGCTGATGCTGCCGCATCTTTCAAGATGGTAATGCTTTCAATACGATTCGGGTCCATGTCATATAACTTTTCCACGCTAATCTCGAAACCGTCCATAATAAAAGTGGGTAAATTAGGATTGTTTTCCAATTCGGCACCCTTTTTGCCGTTGTATGTAAACACGGGCTTAACCTTGTTTTCGTCCGTTCCGATTGCGTCACGGTGCAGGTC
>ENA-UEPG01002673-UEPG01002673.1-human-gut-metagenome-genome-assembly--contig:-NODE-2673-length-10456-cov-26.252915_pt1 | contig 10456 bp, 9 predicted proteins | sample MGYA00242893_ERZ507902 | MGnify/ENA primary metagenome ERZ507902 (study PRJEB26167, sample SAMN06115491) | human gut metagenome | host: Homo sapiens | place: China:Gansu | collected 2015-04-23... | reverse complement strand
GCCTCTGGTGACCAGGGTGGCGCAGTCCACCACCTCGAGGGTGCGTCCGATCTCGCTGGAACAGTCCGCGTGACCCGGCGTGTCCAGCAGGGTGAGCTCCGCCCCGTCCACAGGGAGCACCGCTTGCTTGGAAAAGATAGTAATGCCCCGGGCGCGCTCCATGGGGTCGGTGTCCAGAAAGGCGTCCTGGTGATCCACCCGCCCCAGCTTTTTCAGGCGCCCGCAGGTGTAGAGCAGCCCCTCGCTGAGGGTGGTTTTCCCCGCGTCCACATGGGCCAGAATGCCTACAACCAGTTTGTCCATAGCTGCCGTCCTTTACGGTGTGATACTATAGTATAGCACGTCCGGGGCGGACGGGGCAACAAACTTCATGGGCTTAAAGCGCACCACGGGCCCAGGCAAACGCCGGTGCGCAGGAAGCTTTTGCGCATGTGGGCCGTCCTGGCCCACGGGCTGTTGCGTTCATGGCCGCGCCACCGAAAGCGGCACACGGCCCTTTTTGCTATACCTTTGCATAGTAAAAAGGGCCCCGAAGGGCCCTCTGGAGGGGAAATCAGCCCTTGGCCCCCGCGCTCATATAGGAGCCGTACAGCGGGGTGGGCAGGCCGAAGCCGCCGGCCACGGGCAGAATCTCGCCGGTGATGAAGGCGGCCCGGTCGCTGGCCAGGAAGGCGACGGCATCAGCGATGTCCTCCGGGCGGCCGGGGCGGTTGAGGGGGACGTTTTTCAGGAAAAGATCCAGGAAGGCCTGGGACATGTTGTTCAGAGCGGCGTCGGTGGCGGTGAAGCCGGGGAGCACCGCGTTGCACCGCACCCCCTGCCGGGCATACTGCACGGCGATGTCCTTGGTGAGGAAGTGGATGGCCGCCTTGCTGACGCCATAGGCCGTGCGGCTCAGATCGGGGTAGAGGCCGCCCACGGAGCCGATGTTGATGATGGAGCCGCCGCCGTTTTTGGCCATGAGGGGCACCGCCGCCTTGCTGGGCAGATACACGCTCTTGAGGTTGGTGTTGACGATGCGGAAGAAGTCCTCTGAGGGGCCGTTCACCACGTCCAGGTCGGTCTTGACGTCGGTGGAGCCGAAGTTGTTCACCAGAATGTCCAGCCGGCCCTCCTTGGCCGCCACCTCGTCCACCATGCCGGAAAAGCTCTCCTCCCGGGAGGCGTCAAAGAAGACCACCCCGGCCCGCCCGCCGGCGGCAATCAGCTCGTCGGCGATCTGCTGTCCGGCCTCCAGGCGGCGGACCCCGAGATAGACCGCGGCCCCCTGGGCGGCCAGCGTCTTGGCGCAGGCCAGGCCGATGCCGCGGGTGGAGGAGGAGACCAGAGCGACCTTGTTTTCGAGTTCTTTCATGCTTATTCTCCTTTTCAAACCGATTAGTATAGATATGATACTGTGATGATAGCACTTAAGAACCCAAATGACAAGCGTTAATTTTTTGACGTATGCAGCAAGAAAGGAGGCCCTGGGAACCGGAAGGTTCCCAGGGCCTCCTGCTGTACTGCCGTTACAGGCACTCGAAGATACCTGCCGCGCCCATGCCGCCGCCGATGCACATGGTGACCATGCCGTAACGGCCGCCGGTGCGCTCCAGATAGCTTAAGGCCTTACAGGTGAGCATGGCGCCGGTGGCGCCCAGGGGGTGGCCCAGGGCCATGGCGCCGCCCCAGGGGTTGACCCTGGCCGGGTCCATGCCCAGGGTGCGGATGACCGCCAGGGCCTGGGAGGCAAAGGCCTCGTTGAGCTCAATGGTGTCCATCTGCTCCAGGGTAAGGCCGGCCTTTCTGAGCGCCTTGGGCACCGCCTCGATGGGGCCGACGCCCATGACCTCCGCAGGCACGCCGCCGGTGGCAAAGGAGACAAAGCGGGCCAGGGGCTTCACGCCCAGCTCTGCGGCTTTTTCCTCCGACATGAGCACCACGAAGCCGGCACCGTCGGTCATCTGGGAGGAGGTGGCTGCGGTGACGGAGCCGTTTTCCAGGAAGCAGGGCTTCAGCCCGGCCAGCGTCTCCGCAGTGGTGCCGGGGCGGATGCCCTCGTCCCGGCAGACCACCACCTCGCCGCCGTCGGGGCCGGGGACGGTGATGGGGATGATCTGTCCGTCAAAGCAGCCGCCGGCCTGGGCCTGGGCGGCCCGGCGGTGGCTCTCAACGGCCATGGCGTCCATATCGGCCCGGCTGATGCCCCACTGGCGGGCCACATTTTCCGCCGTGATGCCCATGGTGGTGTATACCTCGGGGCGGTGCTCCGCCAGCCAGGGGTCGGCATCCTCCGCGCCCACCAGCATGGGAACCAGAGACATGGACTCCACGCCGCCGGCGATGACCACGTCCTCCTCCCCGCAGCGGATGGCGTTGGCGGCGGTGGCGATGGTCTGCAGGCCGGAGGAGCAGTAGCGGTTGACGGTCTGGGCGGTGACGCAGTCGGGCAGCCCGGCCCGCTGGACAATCAGCCGGGCCATATTGCCGCCCTGGACACCGAAGGGCATGGCGCAGCCCATGATCACGTCGCCGATGTCCTCCGGCCGGAGCTGGGGTACTCTGGCCAGCACACCCAGAAGGGTCTGGGCGCCATACTCCACGGGGTGGAGCTGGGCAAAGGAGCCCTTGCGGGCCTTGCAGTAGGGGGTGCGGCCGAAGGCGACAACCACGGCCTGTCTCAGTTGTGTCTGCATGGTAATGTTCCTCTCCTCAGTCTGTCTATTTTAATTGGTATTGTTCCATTTTTTCGTAGAGCACTGTGCGGGAGATGTCCAGAAGCGCGGCGGCCTTGACCCGGTTTCCCCCGGCGGCGGCCAGGGCGTCCCGAATAAGCTCCCGCTCAAAGGCCTGGCGGGCGGGGCGCAGCTTGAAGTCCCCCGGCCCGGTGAGCTGGCGCCGCCGCCGGGCCTGCATCCGCTGCTCCAGTTGGCGGAAGTCCCGCCGCCGCAGGATGGGGGAGTCAGCCGCGTTCATGGCGCTCTCCACCGCGTTCTGCAGCTCGCGGACGTTGCCCGGCCAGTCGTAATCCATCAGCAGGTCCATGGCGCCGGGGGCCACCCCCTCGATGACCATGCCGAGCTGGTAGTTGAGCCGGTGGATAAAGTTGTCCACAAGCAGGGGCAGATCCTCCTTCCGCTCCCGCAGGGTGGGGGCCTGGATGCGGATGACGTTGAGGCGGTAATAGAGGTCGCTGCGGAATTGTCCCGCCTCCACCAGCGTCTCCAGCGGGATATTGGAGGCGGCGATCACCCGCACGTCGATGGGAATGCTCTTCTCCCCGCCCACCGGGTCGATCTCCATCTCCTGAAGTACCCGGAGAAACTTGGGCTGCATGGTGGCGGTGAGCAGGTTGACCTCGTCGAGAAAAATGGAGCCGCCGCTGGCGAGCTGAAAGCGGCCGATGCGGCCCTTCCGGGCCGCGCCGGTGAAGGCGCCGGCGGCGTAGCCGAAGAACTCGGACTCCATCAGCTCGGCCGGAATCGCGGAGCAGTTGACCCGCACAAAGTTGGCCGCCTTGCGGGCGCTCATGGCGTGGATAGAGTGGGCGATGAGCTCCTTGCCGCTGCCCGTCTCCCCCTCAATGAGCACCGTGGAGGTGGAGCGGGCGGCCTGGACGATCTGCTCCTTCAGGCGGAGGACCGAGGCGCTTTCGCCGATGATGTTGTCCAGTCCGTAGCGTGCGCCCCGCTCCCGGGACAGCTCCTGCTGGTAGAACTCCACCTTGCTGGACAGCTCGCCGATGCGCCGGGTCAGGTTCTGAGCGTCCTCCATACCCTGGACGATGACATAGAGAAACAGCCCGCACAGCTTCCCATCCCGGTCAAAGCGGGGAAAATAGGAGGTAAAGGCGGGGCCGTTGGCGTTGACGGCCTTGGCAAAGACCGGCTTGCCCGTGTGGAAGACCTCGGTGGCGTGGGTGTCGGGCACCATTTCCCAAACCTTCCGGCCGATGGCCTCCTGTGCGGTGTGGCCGGTGTAGCGCTCCCAGCCCGGGCTGACATAGGTGTAGACGCCGTCCTGGTCCAGAACCGCCATGGCGGCCAGACCCTCGATAAATTCCAGCATGGTGCTCGGATCAATGTGGTTTTCCAATGCGGCTTCCTCCACTCATACACGGTACGGAATGTATTAACGATAGCAAGCTGCGCGCCGTTTTACAATGGTTAATTTCACCGAAAATGAATCTTTTTGTTTAGTTGATGCGGAGAAAATGGGTTTTTGCAAAAAATTGAGTCACAAAAAACGCCAGAAAACGTCCAAAATTGTTTGCGAAATGTACGGAAAACAAAACATGTAAGGAAATCAATACATGAGGATTAAAACATAAGAACAGAGGGGGATTGCCAAAAGACAGCTCAAAATAAAATATTCAAATGTACGGATTACCGAACAGTGTTTGGGCGCCTGGATGTCAATGAAAATAACCGCTTTTTCTTACAGTTGCAACGGCTTGCAGAGTGTTAGACAGACTTGGCACAGAAATTGCTATCTTATGAGACGCAAGCAACGGCCACCGGCCGAATCAAAAGGAGTGTAACCACTATGAAAATCATTGACCTGTCTATTCCCATTGAAGACGGACTGCCCAGTGATCCCCCGATCCAGATTCCCAAGATTCAGTATTGCAACCACAAGGACACCGCGGAGCAGATGGCTGGCTTCTTTAAGGGCTGCACCGTTGAGGATCTGCCGGAGGGCAACGGCTGGGGAATCGAGTTCCTGCAGGTGTGCACCCATTCCGGAACCCATGTGGATGCCCCCTACCACTATTACCCCACCATGAACGGCGGTGAGCGGGCCTGGACCATTGACGAGGTGCCTCTGGACTGGTTTGTGGGCGACGGCGTGGTGATGGACTTCCACGACAAGCCCGATGGATACAAGATCACCGCCAAGGATGTGGAGGAGTACTTCCAGAAGATCAACTACACCCTCAAGCCCGGCGATATTGTCTTCCTGCGCACCGACGCCGATGACCGCTGGGGCAAGCCTGAGTACTTGGTTGCGGGCGCGGGCATGAGCTATGAGGCCACTATGTGGCTGCTGGAGCGCGGCGTGCGTGTGGTGGGCACCGACGGCTGGAGCTGGGATGTGCCCCTGCCCTTCGAGGGGGAGGAGTTTGAAAAGAACCACGATGCCTCCATTATCTGGGAGGCCCACCGGTTGGGCCGCGACAAGGGGTTAATTACGGATTCAGTGTACTGACATTAGCATTAGCATTGCTAAGCTCATTGTTAGAATTAACATTGAGTAACCTAGCATTCGTGCTATTACTAGCATTACTGCTTAATGATGAGGAACAACCTATCTATATTTTTAATTAAATTACGGTATATAGATTAACCGAGTACCGACATAAGCATAAGCATAGCTAAGCCCATTGCTAGAAGTAACAGCGAGAAACCCAGCAGTCGCGCCATAACCAGCACCACCGCCTATTAATGTTAACCTATCAGTTGTACTATTGTTAGTCCAATTGTAGTCACACCAATAAGTTGTAGTATTACCACCGAATGTTTCATCTATTGGAGGCAATATATCAAATGCTGCATTGTATACCAATTTCTTCTTATAACCTTCAGTAATAGTAGTACTACATTGATAGTCATAATCAGATATATCAGTAGATCCAAATGTACTTAAGTCGGTATTTATATAAACGTCATTTTTATTAGTTTGCGCATTAAAATGTACAAGTGTGTCTATACAATTTTTCCATACATGACCAAATGGATTCTCAATACCTCTATAAGTAGGAACACTATAAGTCTTTTGAGTAGCAGTACCTTCTGCATCAGTACTATTAACAGTAACAGAAGTTATACCAGTAGAGTTACCATGTTCGTCTGTACTACCACAAGGTATAAAACTCCAAGTATCATTACCATTTACTTTGATCTACCCAGTAGTAACTCCATCTCCTAAACCTCCTTGATGATAACCTTTAGAAGTTAATTCACCATTAAAAGCTTTCTGGCTATTAGTACATGCATATTCTACTAAATAAAGTACAGTAAGAATTCTATGTGCTTTATAGGTATACATATTCCAATTCATAGTACTAGGATTATTTGCTCTAGCTCTAGATTGCATAGTAGTTCTGCTAATGTTTACTATTGGAGTAATAGAACCATTATTAATAGACTTCAATACATTATCCACATTAGATGCTTCATATGCTGAAATATAGAACTTCTCTACATGCTCTACTCCTAGAATATGTGGATCAGCAGGATACAGATTTAAGTAAACAGTATCACTATCCTTACTACATTTATACCAGAACTCTGGTATCTCTACCATAGTATTTAGTGACATATCTCTATCTGTTCCATCTTCGTATTTAGTTCTATCTGTAGCATTAAAGTATTTAATAGTACCATCAGAAGTAAGTTTACAGCCTTTGAATAATGATTGTACTGGTAGGTCTTTATGCATTTGCATATTACCAGTTCTAGTCATTAATGTATTCTACGGTTCTATAGGGAAGCTAACTCCATAATAGTTAGTAAATACATTAACATCACCGAGATATGCGGCTACAATATTTTTATCTCCTAATTTCATATTATTCGTGAATTAAGTATAATGTTTTAGAATCTTTAACAGGTAGTTCTTCATATTCTGTTTGTGTCATAGAGACTACGCTGGATACTTCATCAGATGTCACACAATGACTTAAGTCTACTGTTTCTGATAGTTTATCCCATTCAGCAGGACTTGCTACTACACAAACATAGTTGGCTCCTGTATCCGTAAGATTATATACGTCACCTATTACTGCTGTAGTTGGTAGTGCATCAAAGTTAGCTACAGAGCCTTTTACTCTATATACTGATGCTACTTTAGCATCTACTTGAGTTTTAGTATACGCATCAGAAATACCATAACCAGATAGAGTAGTAGCTTTATTAGCTTTACTATCTAGTTCTTTCTAAATATTCTCAATCAAATCATTATCTGTAATAGTACTCCATTCGGATCCAGTCCATGCTTTAATACATCTACCATATGGATCAGTTTGTAAGTCTATCCAATACTGTACTTCTTTGTGATTGGGGGTTGACTTACTAGGTACGAAATTTATAGTTTCTCTCATAGTTGTTCTTCTTTATTAGTCCATTTATCACTGCTTAACAATTTCTGTAATTCTTCTCCTTCATAGGTAGGATACGGATATACTACTTCTGTAACTTCATCTTCATCTGTTAATGGTAAAGTCATTATTGATGGGAATAGTAATTCATAGTTAGCAACTTTCATGATTACTTTAGTTCCATCTACACTATAACGAAATACTAAATGTAATTCATCTAATGTTTCTTGTGTTATGTCAATCAGCTCTTCAGCTGGTACTACTATATATTTCATTCTTGTATAAATATTTTGTTATTTAAATCAATTATTTCGTCTTTCTTCATTCTGTATTGCCTTCTATTCCTACGTACTCATTCAGCTCTAAAATCTTGTCATCTGTTGAGATTTCATCGAAGAGCATGAAGTCATAGAGAGACATTTTAGCAAAAGAAGATGTTTTACCAGTATTACAACCAATTACTGGTACTATTACACCTCCCGAAGAAGAATTAGCAATTGTAATATTATGAGTTATATCTTTTAATGTATAAGTTTCAATATAATTATTTTCTATCCCATCTATATAAGTTTTACCATCCTGATTACGTGCCTGATATGCTATTCTAGGATTAACTGCGTCATCTTCTAAAGTTGTAAGTACAGCAAAACTTCCAGATGCTCTTTGGTCATATAACAGTGTTGGAGATTTTTGCCAATTTACTTTCATCAACACTTGTTTGCCACCGACCGTAGTAGGAATAGTAACAAAGTCGTCTACGCCATCGAACTGGTATGAACCATCTTCATTAACTCCGCTTCCTTCTGCATAAGCCGAGTTATGGATAACTCCATTATTACCATGACCGGATATATCGGGAATATGACCTAGTATCTTATAACTAGAGTTAGGTATTCTCAATAGTCTAGGAGACAGGATACATTTAGGTTCATTATTATCAAATATATAAGCACTTTTAGCCTTAAATACCATTGTTTTTTCAACAATAACTTTAGAACTAGTTACTTGATTGTCATTCAATAATAATCCAAATATATTATATATATTAGGAAGTAGATTAGAATCAGCGGCAGAACCTATTCTAGTAATAGTAGAACCTACTCTGAATTTACCTCCCCAAGATACTTCGTTACCATTTTCATCATTGAATCTCAATAGAACTGGATACGGCTGCACAATGTCCTCAAACCTAATATATTCGTCAATAGTAAGATTAATATTCTGTGTAGATTCATTATCTATAACAAATGGGAATCCATATTTACCAGTATCAGGATTATAAGAAGAACTAGGAATATTTATAAAAGTACCATTAAAACTAAACTTTCTTAATTCATCTATTAGATTATTCATAGTGACTATTACCCATATTTCACTATTCTTAGGAATCCAATCTCCCGGTTTTAATAAAGTAGAAGTTCCTCTTATTGCAAATGTTGGTGCAGTAGTTAGTTCAACAGTAGAAGTAATTGTAGGATTCCATTGAATTAGATTAGTATCTACTTGAATATCCATAGTGATCTTCTGTGGAGATTTAGAATCTAGTCTAGTATTAAAACCTTTATAATCAACATTAGGAATAGTGTTTACTCCATTGACTTTAAGAGATTTAACCATATAAGGTTGAACTGTTTCTACTGCAATACCAAGACCTGTACCAATAGGATAATATTGCCCTATATTAGCTGTTTTACCATCTATATAGTATTTAATAGATTTAATTCTATCATCTTTCTTGATAACAGGTCTAAACTCCACCATATCCGGATACAGCGTACCCAGCTTGTACTTCTTCAACTGACGCTCGATTAAGAATTCTGACATACTATAAGGGAAAGACATAAGAGAATAAATAACTCCATTGAAGAAACGAGAATCATTATCTCTTAAAGTACCTAACCAAAGAGTATCACCATCAACTCCTTCTCCTACTGTTAATTCAGTATTTTCCGATTTATATTTAGTCTGCCAAAACAAGATTCTTGATAAATCATCTTTTATAAATGCCGTAACACCTCCAAAAGAGAATAATTGTTTATTTAATCCAGCCGAATTAGCCATCATCGAAATAAAAGCTCCATTATTAGCGATAGGAGATTTAGAAACAATAGCTCCTCCCCATCCTTCGCTTGTATAACTTATACGTTCATAATCTATAATGAAAGTATAATCTTTGTAAATCGGCATCCCTGTCACCTTACCAAAGTCATTGATACCATCAAGTAATACTCCTCCTTCATAACTAGGTAATAGAGTTATCTTAACAGAACCTTTGTTACTTTTAGGATTAACCCATTCGCCAAGACTCATTATTTCTGCATCTTCCGGTATATCTGTAAACTTATCAATAGTTGCTAATGTTATTGTATTTACACCCGATTTTAAAGTTTCGTATAATGCCTTAGTTGTAACATTCTCGTCTATCTTATATTTACATTCATGAACTAATAGCATATCATCTTGGTATAGAACTATATTAATAGAATCATGAACTTTATCAAAATCAGAAGTTCTATTAATCATACTTACCCAATAAGCATTAGAAGTAGAATCTACTACTCTAGTAAACTCATCTATTTCTGTTACTGTCGAAGTTTGATAAGGAGTATTAGTCCAATCTTTAAATGTTTCATATTGTTTAGCCGCGATACCACTACCGCCTTTCCAAGCCAGATTGTTCAACTGAATATCCCTACCATTACCGGAAAAGTCAATCAGCCTGTCGCCAAACTCTGCGTGGTTCTCGTTGGTGATTCCTTGTTTCTTGACATCACATAGTATATCAGGTTTAAGAGTTCTATCCAAGTTGAAGTAGGCGATTACCTGATTGATTTGGTCGGTAGTAAGTACCTTGTTGGCGATGATTGTCCAGTACCAAGCGACAGAGCTAAAATCACCAGTATTATTACCGTCATTATACGAATATCCTTGAACGCTAAAATTGCCATTGATTATGGAGTCTCTATTGTCGCCATTAGACGTATAATCATTCTTATCACCTAATATATTATTTACAACTGACAAACCCTTTAAGTCAGAAGAAGTATATCCATATATTCCAGTCTTGTCGTAGTTATTCACGATATTACGGAAATAGCCATTGGCACTACCTCTTATATAATTGGTAAAAGATACATTATTAGCTGAATCTTTAACTTGATGAACCATGGACACGATTGTTAGTTCATTGCTTCCTCCCAGCATCTCCTGTACGGTCTTGGTGGAAGTAATCAGGTCGTCGATTCCGTCGGTGACGAATGCGCCTTCGAAAGAGGGGATTTGCTCGATTCTTATATTATTCCAATCGTAAGAACTTTCTACTGTAAATCCTACACTAGCACGATTATTATTAATCTTAGATTCAGGTAAATGATAAAT
>ENA-UEPG01002672-UEPG01002672.1-human-gut-metagenome-genome-assembly--contig:-NODE-2672-length-10464-cov-14.544045_pt1 | contig 10464 bp, 10 predicted proteins | sample MGYA00242893_ERZ507902 | MGnify/ENA primary metagenome ERZ507902 (study PRJEB26167, sample SAMN06115491) | human gut metagenome | host: Homo sapiens | place: China:Gansu | collected 2015-04-23... | reverse complement strand
GCGTATTTGTTTACCCAAACCCTTGCAGCAAGCTCGTCGCCTTGAAAATATCGTAAAGATTCTTCATAGGCTTCGTCGTAAGAATAAATCTGTTTTTCCACGATTCAATTTGTGTTAAATCTCGTTTTTAATAAGTAATATGTAGAAGTTTACTTATCGTTAACAAATGTAGGCGCAAAGCTAAGAATGTTTTTTCATCTATCAAAATAAAAATGAATTAATTTATTAACAGGTTGCAAGTTTTCCATTTGTTTATGCTAAGTGTTTGATAAACAGTTAGAATTAGATTTTGTTCAAAGGTTAAAGTTCTCCAAAAAGAAAACTATTCTATTCTGCTAGTGTGGTGGAATATTTTTTTCTTTTTATATCTTTGCAAAAAAAAGATATGTTTGAAACCGTAAAAAACAGAAGAACTATCCGGAAATATCTGCCTAAAGATATAAATCCGAGTTTGTTAAATGATTTGCTTGAAACCTCTTTCCGTGCTTCTACGATGGGTGGGATGCAACTTTATAGTGTGATTGTGACCCGTGATGCGGAAATGAAAGAGAAACTTTCACCTGCTCATTTCAATCAGCCGATGGTAAAAAATGCTCCGGTCGTATTGACTTTTTGTGCTGATTTCCGTCGTTTCAGCAAATGGTGTGAACAGCGGAAAGCTGTGCCGGGCTACGATAATTTAATGTCTTTTATGAATGCGTCTATGGATACTTTGCTTGTTGCGCAGACTTTTTGTACGCTGGCGGAAGAAGCAGGACTCGGCATTTGTTATTTGGGAACTACCACTTATAATCCTCAAATGATTATTGATACCCTCCAACTCCCCGAACTGGTATTCCCTCTCACCACAATAACGGTAGGCTATCCGGATGGTATTCCCGCACAAGTAGACCGCTTGCCTTTGGAAGCTGCCGTGCACGATGAAAAATATCATGACTATACACCGGAAGAAATAGATAAACTCTATGCCTACAAAGAATCATTGCCGGAAAACAAGCAGTTTATCGAAGAAAATAAAAAAGAAACATTGGCTCAAGTCTTTACGGACGTGCGTTACACAAAGAAAGATAACGAATTTATGTCCGAAAATCTATTGAAAGTACTTCGCCAGCAAGGATTCTTGAAATAAGTATTAAGTATTTTTCAAGTATTAAGTATAAAGTATTAAGTATTACCCTGGTGCGAAACCGCATAATAAAGCCTGTCCGCATGGATAATACTTAATACTTTATACTTAATACTTGATTTCAGTTTCTCTTTTTCAGTAACGATTCTATTTCCTGTACTTCTGCACTAAAGCTTTTGTCCACCTCCAATTGTCCTTTTACGGTTTTGCAGGCGTGAAGTACCGTTGCATGGTCTTTGTTACCGATAAACTTACCTATCTTAGAAGTTGAAAAGTCTGTGTGGTTTTTAGCTAGATACATGGCGATCTGTCGTGCTTGAACGACTTCCCTTTTTCTGGATTTTGTATGTATGGCAGACGGTTCCAGATCAAAATGTTTGCATACCACTTTGAGGATATCATCGATGGTAACCGCTTTTGTTTCGTTATGAACCACGCCATGTACAATGTGTTGTGCCAAATCCAAATCTATTTCTTTGTTGAAAATAGTGGAACGAGCCATGATAGCAATGACGATACCTTCCAGATCGCGTACACTTTCATTCACATTTTCGGCAATATAATCGATCACTTCCGGCGGGAATTGTAATCCGTCGCGGTGTATCTTGTTACGTAGAATGTTTTTGCGAAGTTCTACCGTCGGCTTTTCAAGCTCGGCTACCATACCCCATTTGAAACGGGTCAGGAGGCGTTCTTCAATACCTTGCAACAATACAGGAGCACGGTCTGAAGTTAATATAAGCTGTTTGCCGTTCTGGTGTAAATGATTGAAGATATGGAAGAAGTTGTTTTGAGTCTTGGTGACACCGGCAAACTCCTGAATATCATCAATGATTAATACATCGATCGTCTGGTAAAAGTTAATAAAGTCGTTGGTCGTGTTATTGCGTACAGAATCCGTATATTGTACCTGGAACAAATGTGCCGAAACGTACAATACTCTTTTCTCTGGATAAATTTCTTTGATTTTCGTGCCTATTGCGTTTGCCAGGTGCGTCTTTCCTACTCCGGATGCTCCATAAAGGAATAACGGGTTGAAAGCAGTCCCTCCCGGTTTTTGCGCTACGGCTTCCGCCACACTTCTTGAAAGTTTATTGCTGTATCCTTCAATGAAGTTCTCAAAATTATAATTGGGATTCAAATGCGGGTCCAAATCCTGAACGGCAGGGGCCTGTAGGAAGCTGGGAGCTTTGTTTCCTCCGATTATGCTTTTGGGAGTAACAGCCGTAGAACGATTGCTTGCTTCGAGATTCACGGTTTGATTCGGAATCGAAGTCTTGTCCACCATGACATTGTACATCAACTTGGTTCCTTCGCCAATGACCTTATATAATGTCTTACGTATAAGATCTACGAATCTCTCTTCCAGTATTTCATAGAAAAACTGGCTCGGGATCTGTAAGATCAACGTTTTGTCCTCATATTTCAACGGAACAATAGGGGCAAACCAAGTATTATATGTCGTCTCGGGAACATTGTCTTTAATAACGTCGAGACAGCGGTTCCAAAGTACGACATGATTTGATTCAATCATAGTAACTTTTAATACATTTATTAATTAAGCAAAACTTCTACGTTTGCAAAATTGGGAATCTTATTCGGAAAAAACAAATCTGATTTTTCTTGTTTTTTTCGTGTGAACAATAATGTGTTTACTTTCAATGACTTATATGTATCAGTCGCAACACGCTATGTTGATTCACTCTTGCAAATTTATAAGTATCTGTACTCTAATGTGTTATATATTCAATTCTGTCCATATTTCCCTCGTCTACACGTTTGTACGGGAATATTATTTCGGTTTGTAGATAGACATTTGAGAAGCAATGGCGCGCTTTTTGAAACGTTTCGTTATTTAGATAAAATCTATATAACGATAAAATGCTACTTATCTTTCTTACCGAATAATGAGAAGTGAACATAGCGTTTCGGATGCTCTTTCAGGTCCTCCAATAAGCTGGCTGCATTTTCGGTTGTAGCGTTCAGGTTATTGTATAAAGTCGGGTCGTTGAAAAGCAGTCCGAGGGTATTATCTTTGCTGTTCAATTTCTCTGTAAGAATTTTTACGTTAGCTAGCGTTTCGTCTATTTTTTTGAAAGTAGATGCATAGTCCACTTCTTTCAGGTTGCCGCTGATGGCTACGAAGTTATCTCCGATTGTATTCAGCTTGCTGGTGAGCTGCGGAATGTCGTTGCTCATAAGTCCTTTCACTTGCGAGCTGACTACTGCCAGATTGGCTGTGGTTGTTTCTATCGAATGTAAAGTAGCAGGGATACTCTTGTCACCTAAGATGTTGTTCAGCGAGATAAGGATGGAGTCCAGTTTCGGAAGCATTTCCTCTACTTTTGGGATGAGTTTTGCTGCACTTTCCATCATTCCGTTGTTCAGTGTGCCGGGAATGGTGTCACCTATGGCATATTTTTCGCGCGGGTTGTTGGCGAGAAGTATATTCATGCGCACACCGCCCATCAGTTCGGATACCAGTTCGGCGCTACTTCCTTTCGGGATACGCAGTTCTGTGTCAAGTTCTACTTCTACCACCACGTTACCGGGGTTTGTGTAATCATAATCAATGTCGCGTACAATACCCACACGAACACCGTCTGCAAATACCGGGCTCGACTTGGTCAGTCCGTTCACGTTCTGAAATTTGGCATAGAAATAGCTGGAAGGTTGAAACATATGTATCCCTTTCAGCCAGTTAATTCCATAAATAAGCACGCATAGTGCAATGATACCTGCAATACCTATTCTGACTTCTTTTGTAATGTACTTCATTTTATCTTTTTATTTATTTCTTTTTTCTCTTTTTAAATTCAGCGATTGCTTCGTTGACGTTCATTTTCTCCCCGTTCCGGAAAGCGATGATGAAAGCGTCTTTGAATTGCGGCGTAATGGTACGTTTTGTGCGTAACACTTTGTTGTAATCACCGGAGGCGCCATATGTATATTTGTATATGCCCTTTTCCTTATAATAATCCACACCTTTCAGTCCTTTCAGCCGTTTGTCGTTTTTGGCGAGAGGTTTGGAGGAGGTGAGTATCTGTATCTTAAACGTAATTTCACTGTCATTGGTTGTGCTTTGCGACGCAATCGGACGGTTTGTTGTCGTTTTTGTTGCCGAAGCAGGTTTTGTCCTGGCTTCTGCCAATAATTCCTTCTGCTGAGGAGCTGTCACGCTTTCTGTGTCTTTTTGTGCAATTGCCGGAGCATCGTTTTCTTCCCGTTCAGTCGGGATAATCGTCTTGCTGACTCCTGTAAGGCGTATTTCGTGTTCTCTTTTATAATTCAGGAAAGCATGATAAATACCTTTTGCCATGGTTGAGGCTCCTGCTTCGGAACTCAGATAACGCTCTTCCTCGGGGGTAGAGATGAATCCTAGTTCTATCAGTATGCTCGGCATCGCACTTGCTTTCAGGACAAGGAATCCCGCTTGATGCACTCCGCGGTCTGCCCGTTTGCAGGTATGGCGGAATTGTTTCTGCATCAGTGAAGCCAAGTGTACACTCTGTTCCATATATTTGTCTTGCATGAATTCAAATATAATATATGACTCGGCAGAATTCGGGTTAAAACCGGCATATCTTGTTTGATAATCGCTTTCGTAAAGAATCACGGAGTTCTCCCGTTTGGCAACCTCTAGATTGGCATCCGATTTAGCCAACCCCAGCGTCCAGGTAGATGCACCTTTTGCTGTGCGGTTGTTTGCCAGTGCGTTGGTATGAATAGAGATGAAAAGGTCAGCTTTCGCGTTGTTCGCTATTTCTGCCCGTCGTGCCAGAGGAATGAAAACATCTTTGCTGCGGGTGTAAATCACTTTGACGTCATCGCAGTTGTTTTTTATCAGGTTTCCCACCTTCAGGGCAACGCTCAGATTGATGTTTTTCTCTTTGGCAGTTTTGCCTATGGCGCCGGGGTCATGCCCGCCGTGTCCGGCATCAATAACTACAACAAAATCTTTCCCCCATAAATGGCTGGTACATGAGGGGAGAAAAAGTAGCCAAAGGCAAATGCATATATATACTATGTATGGTCTATTCAGTTTCATATTTGTAATACGGTGCAAATGTAGTAGAAATTTGTAGAAAACTCATGATTTGCTATTAAGTTTTGTGTTTTTTTCGGTATAATGATAGCTTTTTTCCTGAAATCTCCGTTACTTTGCGTTCCGAAGCTAAAATATACGACGATGCTTAAGTTTTTGAAAAATTGGACATTACCTATTGCCATGTTGGTAGGTGCCGTGGGGTATCCACTGTTCATCAGTCTTTCTTTCCTGACTCCCTATCTTATCTTTACGATGTTGCTGCTGACTTTCTGTAAGGTGTCTCCATGCGATTTGAAGCCTAAACCTCTACATGCGTGGCTGTTGCTGATTCAGATTGGCGGCGCGTTGGCGGCTTATCTGCTGCTCTACCGGTTCGACAAGATTGTAGCGGAAGGTGTGATGGTTTGTATTATTTGCCCGACGGCTACTGCTGCCGCGGTGATTACTTCCAAGTTGGGCGGCAGTGCGGCTAGCCTGACTACTTATACGTTGCTTGCCAATATCGGAGCGGCTGTTGCCGTGCCTGTTCTTTTTCCTTTGGTGGAGGTGCATCCCGATGTCACTTTTTTGGAGGCGTTTCTTGTTATTTTGGGTAAGGTATTTCCGTTGTTGATTTGTCCGTTCTTGGTTGCATGGCTGTTGGGTAAGTGTCTGCCGAAAGTACATCAGAAACTGTTGGGTTACCATGAATTAGCTTTCTACTTGTGGGCTGTTTCGTTAGCCATCGTGACGGCTCAGACATTATATTCATTGCTCAATGACCCTGCTGACGGCTTTACTGAAATCATGATTGCTGTTGGAGCCTTGGTAGCTTGTTGTTTGCAGTTCTTCCTGGGGAAAACTATCGGTTCTGCCTATAATGACCGCATCAGTGGTGGGCAGGCATTGGGACAGAAGAATACGATTCTGGCTATTTGGATGGCTCATACCTATCTCAATCCGTTATCTGCTGTTGCTCCGGGTTCGTATGTGTTGTGGCAGAATATTATTAATTCGTGGCAGTTGTGGAAAAAGAGAAAGAATGAATTGAAAAATCAAGCGTAAGACGTTAGACAAAGAATCGTAATGGATATAAACAGAATTATAGAGAAGCGGTAAAGAATATAAAAGAAGCTATTCTACGCAGTCAGTATCGTGCGGCCGCATCGGTAAACAAGGAACAGTTGTCTCTTTATTACGGTATCGGACGTTATGTGTCGGAAAATTCCCGTACAGGCTTTTGGGGGAAAGGTGCAATTGAACAGATATCTTCTCTGTTACAGAAAGAGTTGCCGGGACTAAGGGGATTTTCAACTCGAAGCATTAAAAATATGCGGCAATTTTATGAAGAATGGGAACTCATTTTAAATCAGCAGCCATTGGCTGCCGAATTTAACTGGTCTGATTTTCTTTCAATTGGCTTTAGTCATCACATAGAAATCATAGCCAAAGTTAAGACTTTGGAAGCACGATTGTTTTATATACATGAGTGCGCCACTCGCTATTGGAGTAAATACACTTTAAGGGATTACTTAAAAGCAGACCTATACAGCCATCAGGGAGCTTTACCTAACAATTTTGCACAAACATTCCCCGATGCCAAGCAAGCATTAAAAGCTGTTTGTTCATTCAAAGATGAATACTTGCTTGATTTCATCAATGTAGAGGAACTGAATGAGCAGGAGGAAAATTTAGACGAAAAAATAGTAGAAAAGGCAATTGTTGCTAACGTGAAGAAGTTTATCATGACCTTTGGGCAAGATTTCAGTTTTGCAGGGAAATGAATCAAACCTTTGTAGAATTTGCAGTTCGTGATTATAACAAGCCGATGGGGTTGCTACTTATCGTACATCCAAAGATATGCCGGAACGACTTCGTAACGCCCTGCCTGATATTGAGGAACTGAAAAAACTATTGTAAAGTGAAAGACTTGTTCCTTTTTTGCAGGTAATTGTCTTTTGCTATTTCTGCAGAATGTCTAAAACTGAACATCGGAACTAAAAAAGAAAAAGCGATGGAGGAAATATTTGAAATAGAAGACTTAAAAGAACTGGAAGAATTTTTGCAGACTCAATCGGAGATAGAACAGTTGCGCGAACGCTTGTTTGCCGGATTTCTGAAATATGCGGATTATAAAAATGCGGAAGAGTGGAACAAAGCCGTTCGCCTTTGCGAGAGTCTGGCTATTATCGGCTGGGGAAATCACGAACCTATCGAAGCATTGAGAGGACAATTCTTTAATGGAAATCCCGCGACTTGTTTTCAAAATAAATTTGGAGAAATTCGTTTTGTTGATGCCATTTGGTCGAAAAGAGTCAACGGTTTTACTATGGAGAAGGGAAGAACAAGCTATTATTTCAGTCCTGACGACCCGAATCAAAAGCAATCCGTATCTTGGGAATATGAGACAAAGGAAGATATACAGGATATAAAACTTGAAAGCCAGAGAAACTGGATTCCTAAAAATCCGGTTTGGATAAAGCGGACAATTGGTAACTGTTATGAAAACTCCAAGGCAGTAATCGAAAGTATTGACAAAGAACTGAAACCGGAGTTGGATAGAAGGATGCGCCCCGAAATGTACGGACGCGCTATTAATCGAATTATAATTAATTGTTCGTATAGTTATTATGACCACGACCATTGTAAAACAAACTATATCATTGCTGATGAAAAGTTGAAATTGAAACAAAAAGATTTCTATCGGACACTGCTCACTATGTTTACCGGGCAAGAAATAGAGAAGAATGGATATTTCCTTCGCAATCGTTTTGAATTTGGACCATTCAGGGCAGATACCGGGAAAATCAGGATCGGACTAAACCTTGAGAAAGAATTCAGTGAATTAAGTCATGCCGAACAGAAATTAAAGCTAAGCGAATATATTCTGCTTGCTCTAAACTACGCAACCGACAGGCTGAAAAAGAAGAAACTGGATTATGACTTTGACTTGATGCTTGAAGATTTTAATTCAATACTAACCGAATGGAAATCATGAAAGATGTAATAGAGTTATTACAAAACGAAAGGACAAAGACTGTTGACGCTTTAAAACAAGGCGAGCAGGATAAATTATCTCATCTTCAACAGATAGACAAAGCTTTAGGCTGGCTGAAAGTCGTTGAAGATAATGAGTTGGCAACTGTGGGGAGCTATAAAATTCATAGATTGCCTGATCCACACTCTGGCTTTTCTTATTATCATTTAATGGTAGACAACGAAAGTAGCGATCCGAAAGATTGGACGGAGTACAAACCCGATAATCAGTCATTGGAACTATGCTTTGGTGATATTATAATAACACGAAAGTAATCTTTTGCGTCAGTTATATTTTAGAACTGGTTCTGTTTTGTTATCTTTGCGTCGAAACATTGTAACACACAAGAAAACATGAAAAATAAAGCCGTTGTAGTCGTTGTTATTTTAGGAAGTTTGATTATATCGATATTTGCAGGTTGCCGACAATCTCCTTTGAAATACATTCCCCCGACAATAGATTCTGTCAATAACGATAAAAGCAGGATGGGGTTGAACGGAAAAGTCAAAACGTTGGATATCTATTATTATCGTCCGGAAAATACATCGTCTTTCTTTTCGACGAAATTCAAAAAAGGCGAGAAATGGGAAGAGGACGGAATACATCACTACCATTTTCATTTCAATATCGACGGCAATCTTGCTCAATGCAACGAGTACGACAAACAAGAAAATAGTATCCGAAAGACCGATTATGCCTATGAGACTTGGGGACATACATGTACACTCAGCTTTCCGAAAACTGACAATACGATTGTCAGTAAGTATAATACTGACGGGAAACTGCTGGAAATTGTGTATAGTGATTCCCATGGAGAGATAAACACTTATGACGACAGAGGAAATCTTATCCGAACCAAACAGATTGACGGCACGATTTACAAACCGGCTATGACCGAATATGATTATAACGAACATGATTTGTTGGTAGAGAAGAGGGAATATTATAATATAGGGGAATTATCGGGCAAGACAGTCTATGAGTACGATACGAATGGTTTGTTGGCTCAGACTCAAGTGTATGATTTGCTGAGTTGTGATATGCCGGAAACGCATTTCATCTATGAATACAGTGATAGTAACCGTGTTGTGGAAAAATACAGGATTGAGGGTGAAGGCAATAAAGAGTTAGAGTCCTGGTGTAAACGTGAATACTATCCGAACGGTAAACTGAAAACCGTTGTTCGTAATAGTATCGTGCAAGAGAAATACGATGAACAAGGGCGACCGATTGACGAGCGGCCGGGATTTGAAATACTCTACAAAGACTTCCAAGACTACGACTATGATGCGAATGGTAACTGGATTGAAACAAGGAATTTTAAAGATTATGTTGATTTTGGCACAGGGCTCGGTCGTATATTAAAACCTTATGTCGAGCGTGTCTTTACTTATTACGAAGAATAAAAAGTTAAAATCAAACAATATGTATACACAAAAATTCAGCCACATGGTAGGCGGTAAAATTCTTGAAGTTATTATGGTAATCTCGGCTATTGCCTTACTTGTTCTATTTCTTATGTTTCTTTTCGCTGATGCACTTGATGTTATCCCTATGCTTGTTTTGCTGGTATCGGTTATAAGTGTGATATGGTTTACCTGCAAATATTATAAACCGGCATTTACTAATGTTATATTTTCGGATGAAGGTATTATTAGTAAAACTCATTTTGAGCAGGAAAAGCTACCGATAGATACTATAAAGGGAATTTGGTATTATAAATGCGGGCATGAAACAGAAATCAAACCATATTCGGATAAAGATAAATTAAAAAATAGTATTATTATCATAGGGGATATCGACTGTTTCACAAATGTTGAACATATAGGTTTAAACGGTTCTACCGTGTTGCGTGATTCATTTAAGAATGGATATACCACTTTGGTATATAGAAAAAGATTGGATAGAGTATTGAAAGATTTAGACTATAAAATACGACATAACTCAGCCATATAGCAAGCAGCAAGATTCTCGAAATCATAGTAACATTGTTAGTGCATACTAAAAAAAAGAAACGATGGGAAAAGTAATGGAAGTATTCAAAACACTGATAAACGAGTTGTTTGGAACTAAGAGAGAGTATGAAGTGGAAGGTTTGGGCATCTTTACCTGTAAGGTTTGTGATTGGTGGCGAGATAAATGCTACCTTTGGAGTGGTGCAGTGCAATTGCCCTTTTACTCGGTAGAAACTCTTGTCTTGATAGAAGGGGACGCTTCTGCTCCGTTCTCCAGGCAATTATTGGAATTACAGGTGCTATTGCAGAACTGGGTACC
>ENA-UEPG01002667-UEPG01002667.1-human-gut-metagenome-genome-assembly--contig:-NODE-2667-length-10489-cov-4.764406_pt1 | contig 10489 bp, 9 predicted proteins | sample MGYA00242893_ERZ507902 | MGnify/ENA primary metagenome ERZ507902 (study PRJEB26167, sample SAMN06115491) | human gut metagenome | host: Homo sapiens | place: China:Gansu | collected 2015-04-23 | study... | reverse complement strand
TAATTTTTTTCACAAATTAATTATAACAGAAAGAAAGACCTTGAGTTCATTATAAACTCTTGGTCTTTCTTTTTTTTGGGACTATTCTTTTTTCACAGCCCCTTTTTGTCGTTAGATATCCTCGGAATAAAAGCGGTTGCTTTTGCAGGGCTATGTATGCAATAATATCATTATCTATCCAAAGGACAGATAATGATATTATTAAGTTCAGAAACATGACACAGGTCAAAATGACAATATAGGTAATTGCAAAACTTATAGAAAACATAATTAAATTGTGGAAAATAAGATAAAATGAAATATCCACTTGTCAAATAGGGCAAATTCATGTAATGTAGTAATTGCGATGAATTTTCACGAATAAAATCCGTCATATTTTTGGAATAAAATACTAAAAATTGAATTTATGATCTCAAATATTGCAAGTTTTGAAATTAGAATATTCAATATGGTCAAGTGTACGCACTACACGGACAAGAAGAAAGGTTTTTTGTATGGATTTATTTGATTATATGAGAGAACAGAACAGGGAAAAGGAATCGCCGTTAGCTTCCAGACTTCGTCCAGCGACGCTGGATGAGATGGTAGGGCAGCAGCATATCATCGGAAAAGACAAGCTGCTTTACCGTGCGATCAAGGCTGACAAGTTGAGTTCCATTATTTTATATGGACCGCCGGGAACCGGAAAAACGACACTGGCAAAGGTCATTGCCAATACCACAAGCGCTGAGTTCCTTCAGATCAACGCAACTTCCGCCGGGAAAAAAGACATGGAGGATGTCATTGCGCAGGCGAAGAACAATCAGGGCATGTACGGCAAAAAGACGATCCTGTTTATCGATGAGATCCACCGCTTCAACAAGGGACAGCAGGACTATCTCCTTCCGTTTGTGGAGGACGGAACCGTGATCTTAATTGGTGCAACGACCGAGAATCCATATTTCGAGGTGAATGGAGCGCTTTTGTCCCGTTCCATTATTTTTGAGCTGAAGAATCTGTCCACGGAAGATATTAAGACGCTGATCCTCCGGGCGGTGAATGATAAGGAAAAAGGAATGGGCGCTTACGATGCAGTCATTGAGGAAGAGGCACTGGATTTTCTTGCGGATGTGGCAAACGGAGACGCAAGAGCAGCGCTCACAGCGATCGAACTTGGCATTCTGACAACGGAGCGGAGTGATGATGGAAAAATCCATATCACACTTGAGGTAGCTAGTGAATGTATCCAGAAACGTGTGGTGCGCTATGATAAAACAGGAGATAACCATTACGATACAGTCTCTGCGTTTATCAAAAGCATGCGCGGCTCTGACCCGGATGCAGCAGTTTATTATCTTGCCAGAATGCTTTATGCGGGGGAAGATATTAAGTTCATCGCAAGAAGGATTATGATCTGCGCAGCGGAGGATGTGAGCAATGCCGATCCGATGGCACTCGTTGTCGCAACATCGGCAGCACAGGCAGTTGAGCGTATCGGTATGCCGGAGGCACAGATTATTTTGTCGCAGGCGGTCACGTATGTGGCAAGTGCGCCAAAGAGCAACTCGGCAGTCAATGCGATCTTCGATGCGATGGAAGCAGTAAAGAATACGAAAACAGCGCCGATCCCGGTTCATTTACAGGATGCACATTACAAGTCATCCGGAAAACTGGGGCATGGTGTTGGATATAAATATGCACATGATTATCCGGATCATTATGTGGAGCAGCAATATCTGCCGGACGGACTGACAGACCGGAAGTTCTACGTTCCGGGTGAGAACGGCTACGAGAAGAAGATCCGTGAATATTTCAAAAAGATCAAGGGTGAGCCAGAAGAGGAGTAAGAGAACATTCCGGGCATGAGATGATCTCTGTTTCACAGGCTGATGAGCAGAGCACATTTTTCCGGTATTGGATCTTTACATATATTAAAAAGCAGGAGGAATTAGAGATGAAGTCCTACGAGGAAATGACAAAAGAAGAGTTATTGAAAGAGAAGGAAGGATTGGAAGCGGAATACAAAAAATTCCAGCAGAGAGGCTTAAAACTTGATATGTCCAGAGGTAAGCCATCCCAGGAACAGTTAGACCTTTCGATGGGAATGATGGATGTACTGACTTCCGGTGTTGATCTGACCTGTGATGATGGTACAGACTGCAGAAACTATGGTGTGCTGGACGGTATCAGTGAAGCAAAACAGCTTATCGGTGATATGATCGAGTGTAATCCGGACAATATCATCATTTATGGTAACTCAAGCCTTAACATTATGTATGACACCATCTCCCGTTCCATGACGCACGGTGTAATGGGAAATACGCCATGGTGCAAATTAGATAAAGTAAAATTTTTGTGCCCGGTACCGGGATATGACAGACATTTTGCGATCACAGAATATTTCGGCATTGAGATGATCAACGTACCGATGCTTCCGACCGGACCGGATATGGATATGGTGGAAGACCTTGTGAGCAAAGATGAGGCAATCAAAGGTATCTGGTGTGTGCCAAAATATTCCAATCCACAGGGAATCACTTATTCGGATGAGACGGTTCGCCGTTTTGCAAGATTAAAACCGGCAGCAAAAGATTTCCGTATTTACTGGGATAACGCATACTGCGTGCATCATTTATATGATATTAACCAGGATCATCTGATCGAGATCTTAAAAGAATGCAAGAGAGCAGGAAACCCAGATATGGTTTACAAATTCTGTTCTACAAGCAAGATCACATTCCCAGGTTCCGGTGTGGCAGCGATCGCAACTTCTGCCAACAACTTAGAGGATATCAAGAAACAGTTGAAGATCCAGACCATTGGTCATGATAAGGTAAACCAGCTGCGCCATGTCCGTTTCTTCAAAGATATCCACGGAATCACAGAGCATATGCGCAAACACGCAGATTCTCTCCGTCCAAAATTTGAAATGATCCTGGATACATTTGAAAGAGAGTTAAAAGGACTCGGAGCCGGAAGCTGGTACAGCCCGAAGGGTGGATACTTCATCACATATGAGACACTGGATGGATGTGCAAAAAATGTTGTGGCAAAAGCAAAAAAAGCAGGGGTTGTGATGACTCCGGCGGGTGCGCCTTTCCCATATGGAAAAGATCCGCATGATTCTGTCATCCGTATCTCACCATCCTATCCAAGCCTGGAAGATCTTACGACTGCGATCGACATCTTTGTTGTCTGCGTCAAGCTCGCAAGCATTGAGAAGCTTTTAGGAGAATAATAGTAGGTTTTTAACCGTTGAAAAGCAAAAGAAAAAGACCTGTGTGTACAATGTCATGATGTTCGCATGACATAGATACACACAGGTCTTTTTTATGAATTATGCCTCAGTGGAAGCATCCTCTGTTCCGTTTTTCCATTTGTTGAATTTCTCGACAACTGCGTCGTAGGTTCTCTGGGAAATATCCGGAAGTTTATCTCCCCATGCTTTGGTTGCCTGTTCGAAACCTTTCTTGAAAGCTTCTAACATAGCGTCTGCCTTGTCAGGATCATCACCGGATAAAGCTTTTGCAAAATCAAGAATACGGTCGGAAGTCTGCTCTACACCCCAGTAACCGTCGTCTGCGATATCTGCCTGTGCCTGTGCTTTCACATCGGCTGATACGGTAAAATCACCTTTTGCAAGGAATTTCCACATATCATCTGCGGTGCCGATCGCAACACCCTGCTTGGTCATCATCTGCTCAACGATGCTGCGGAGCTGTGCAGTGCGCTGCTCTGCGTCAGCTTTTAACTTTGCAACAATCGCTGCGTTGTCGGTCTTGCTTGTTGTTTTATTGGAAGCCTTGTCTGTCCTGGAGTCAGAACTCTTCTCATAAATGACACCGGAAGCTGTCTTGGAAGAAGCTGCCTTTTTCGTTGTCTCGGATGTCTTTTCTGCTGATTTTGTTGTTGTCTGTGTAGATGCTGCTGCGGCAGCAGTCACAGTGTTAATGGAATTGATTGCCATATGATCCTCCTTGTCTGGCGAAGCTGGATGCATTTGTTTTTACAGAAAACAAAATGTTCAGCCACCTGAATGAATAGTTATTAACCTTCCATGGTTCTGTTAATTATATCGGACTGGCAAAGAAAAAAGTTTAGTGCCGATTGACCTTTTGGACATAAAATGATAAGATACTAATTGTATACAAAAAACACAAAAAAAACAAGTTTTATTTTAGGTACAATCAATGCGTGTTAGCGACGATTTTGGTAAGGAGAAACTAACCGATGAAGGATATTTCAGTAAAGGCGCTGGCTAAGATCAATCTTGGGCTGGATGTGGTACGAAAAAGAGAGGATGGTTATCATGAGGTCCGCATGGTGATGCAGACCATTCATTTGTTTGACAGGCTGGAGATCTCGAAGAATACTTCCGGTGAGATCACGATGGAAACGAATCTTTCTTTTTTGCCGACGAATGAGAACAATCTTGTCTATAAAGCGGCAAAGCTTTTGCAGGATGAGTTTGCGATAAAAGATGGCGTGCATGTATGGCTGCACAAGTACATTCCGGTAGCTGCCGGGATGGCAGGGGGAAGCACGGACGCAGCGGCAGTGTTATATGGTATGAACCAGATTTTTGATCTGGGACTGACAAGGGAAGAACTGATGGAGCGCGGTGTGAAGATCGGTGCAGACGTTCCGTACTGCATTATGCGTGGAACGGCTTTGGCAGAGGGCATAGGAGAGAAGCTTTCGAAGCTTCCGCCGATGGTGAAATGTCCTGTTTTGATCGCAAAACCGCAGATCAGTGTTTCTACTAAGTTCGTCTATGACAATCTGAAGTTAGGCTCTGATATGGTACACCCGGATATTGACCGGCTTGTGGCAGATATCAGAGAGAAAGATTTATATAAAATTGCAGCAGATATGGGAAATGTCTTAGAGACAGTGACAATCCCGGCTTATCCTGTGATCGCAGACATCAAAGATCACATGATGGAGCATGGCGCTGTGAATGCCATGATGAGTGGCAGTGGTCCGACGGTTTTCGGTCTTTTTGACAAGGAAGCGACGGCAGTAGAGGCATACGAGGCGATGAAAGCCTCCGGTCTTGCAAAACAGGTATATTTAACGAGTATTTATAATAACGCGCGTAAGTAGAAAGGCATGGTATCAAAGATGACAGAAGATTTAACATTGAATATGGATGCGTATCTTCCGCTGAGAGATGTTGTGTTTAACACGTTAAGAGAGGCTATTTTAAAAGGGGAATTAAAACCGGGCGAGCGGCTGATGGAGCTGCAGCTTGCGGCAAAACTTGGTGTCAGCCGTACACCGATCCGTGAGGCGATTCGTATGCTTGAGCAGGAGGGGCTTGCCGTTACGATCCCAAGAAAAGGCGCGGAAGTTGCCAAAATGACGGAGAAAGATATGGAGGATGTCCTTCAGATCCGTGAAGCGTTAGATGAGCTTGCGGCAAAAATTGCATGTGAGCAGATTTCTGAGGAACAGTTAGAAGAGCTGGTTGCGACCATGCATGAGTTTGAGGAATCCACCAAGACAGATAATGTGAAAAAAATCGCAGAGGCGGATGTAAAGTTTCACGATATTATTTACCAGTCAACCGGTAACCCAAAGCTTGTGAATATGTTAAATAACCTCCGGGAGCAGATGTACCGCTATCGTGTGGAATATCTGAAAGATGAGAATAATTATCCGACACTGATGAAAGAACATAAAGACATCGTGGAGGGATTGGTTCGCAAAAACAAAATGCAGGTGACAGAGACAATGCACCAGCATGTAAAGAATCAGGCAGTCGCAGTTAAGGCAATGATCCAGGAGCAGGAATAAGAAGTGACCGCCCGGAGGACAGGAAAACTGCATAAAAAATGGAAAACCGTACAGACTAGAAAGAGGATAAGCATTTTGCTTATCCTCTTTCGTATTTTTTTTTAACAATTAAGCGGCAAAACTCCAATCTTCACTGTGAATATTATGAAAAATGAACAAAATTTTCATAATTATTTACTGTACTTAGGAGTTTTGCTGGCAGTTTTTTTAATAGAAGAAACAAATAGAAAGGAAACAAGCTGGAAATGTCGGAAAATCAGAAATGTCCGGTATCGACGGATTTAACGCAAAATATAGAGGAAATGGAATTTTATTTTCATGACTGTGCGGACATCAAAAAGAAGCAGATGAAGCTTGGCAGGAATCAGGATACCGCCTGTTATCTGACCTTTATTGAAGTGTCCGTGGACATGGGAACGTCCGCACTCGGAGAGACTTTAAAATACTTAAATGGACTGACAAGGGATGAGATCCTTTGTACACTGCAGGAAAATGCGCTTGGAATCTCGGATGCAACATATTTTCCGACTATTGAGGAGGCTGTGAGCGGTCTGCTCACCGGGGAGGCGATCCTTTTTGTGGATGGTTTTGACCGGGCAGTAAAAATACCGGATGATGGTTATCCGAATATGGGGATCACAGAGGTTGATTCGGAAAAAGTAATCCGCGGTTCCAACGAAGGTTTTTGCGATTCTGTGAAGCAGAATGCGGCGCTGATCCGGAAAAGGATCCGTTCGCCCCGTGTGAAAGTGAGAGGACTGAAAGCCGGGATTAGATCGAACACGAACGTCTATCTTGTGTATGTGGAGGATCTTGCGAATCCGGGACTTGTAAAAGAAATTGAAAAGAGGCTGCAGGATTTCACGATTGATGGGATATTAGACAGCGGAATGTTAGAACAGCTGGCAGAGAAAAAATGGTATTCGCCATTTCCACAGTTTCAGACAACACAGCGTCCTGACCGGGCGGCCATGGCGGTATTAGAGGGCAGAGTGATCGTGATGTGCGATAATTCTCCGATCGGTCTGATACTGCCGACAGATTACAATTCATTTATCCGTACCAGTGACGATTATTACAGCCGTTTTGAGATTGCGACGTTCGGGCGGATCCTGCGGTATCTCGCATCCTTTTTTGCAATGACGCTGCCTGGATTTTATCTTGCAGTGACTAATTTTCATACACAGATACTTCCGACTACACTACTTTTGTCGTTTGCTGAGGCGAGGCAGGGTGTCCCATTTCCGGCAGTCGTGGAAGTACTCATCATGGAATTGTCGTTTGAACTTTTGCGGGAGGCGGGCGTGCGGCTTCCCGGTGCAATGGGAAATACCATCGGAATCGTGGGAGGACTGATCATTGGACAGGCAGCGGTAGAGGCGAATCTGGTCAGTCCGATCGTGGTGATTGTGATCTCCTTTACCGCACTCTGTTCCTTTGCGATCCCGAATGAAGAATTTGCCACGGCGTTCCGCATTTTAAAATTCTTTTTTATTGGAATCTGTGCGTGGCTTGGCTACTTTGGCATGCTGCTTGGGCTGCTTGCGGTGCTCACCCATCTGTCGCATCTGACAAGCTTTGGCATCCCGTATCTCATGCCGTTTGTGGGAGCAGATTTGAACAATTATGAGGATGAACGGGATTTTATCTGGCGGCAGCCTTTCCGGAAACTGCGCAAACGTCCGATTTATGCAAATCCGAAAGAGCGGACAAAGCTGACGTTTTCAAAGAAGAGATAGGTTGAGAAAAGTTTTTATTTTAAGATAAATGGAAATCTGATGAAAAAATGCGCAGATGTTAGAAGAGATAGGGGGAAGTATGTTCTCAGAAAACAATCAAATTTCAGGCAGACAGGTGTTCCGCCTTCTGACATATGACTTTCTTGGAATGGGGACGCTACTACTGCCGACAATGCTTGCAGATACGGCAGGGCGCGACGGGATTTTTTGCATTCTGGCGGGGATTTTGTCCACGTTTTTGTACTTGAAATTATTGAGATATCTGTTGAAAGGCATGAAAACAAGTTATCCCGACTTTTTGAAGCAGAAGTGTGGAAAAGTATGCGGTTATGTGCTCTGGGGCGGATATTTTCTGTATTTTATCCTTATGGCTTCGTACACGGCGTATCTGTTTTCCACGCTGATGTTGAATGGGCTTGTGGAAAACATCAGCTTTTATCTGGTGCTGTTGTTGATATTGCTGCTCGCGTTTTATGGAATGGCGGGCGGGATCGAGGGCAGGGCGAGAGTGTACGAGATGCTGTTCTGGTTTCTGATGATACCGCTGTTTCTGATGTTATTTGCGGCGTGCAGGGAGGTGAAGCCAGCCTACTGGAGCCCGGTTTTTGTGGCGGATGGAAAAGAAATGTTAAACGGAAGTTATTATGTATTTTTCTGCTATTCCATGGTGTCAATCGTACTTTTTTTGAAAGAATACGTGTCGGATGACAAAAAACATATCAGCGCGGCGGAAAAAGCGGTCGGATTTTCCGGCGGCGTATTTGCAGCACTGTACCTGATCCTGATCGGGCTGTTTGGCGTCGAGGCACTGGCTCAGATGAAATTTCCGGCGGTCACGATGATGAGCCGCGTGCAGGTGACGGGCGGGTTTTTGAAGAGGACGGATGCTTTTATGTTCAGCATCTGGTTTTTTACGCTGTATGCGATGCTAAACAGCATGGTTTTTTACAGTGGAAATCTGGCTGCAAAAGTAATCCGTGACTGCGGCGGTTATCTGGAAGGGAAAAAAAGAATGCTGCCGTATCTCATTCTGCTTCTTCTGGTGTATGGCGTGACAGTGCTGTTTTACAGAAATCAGCAGTTTTTGGACTGCGTGACATTCCTGCTGTGGAAGATTGGAACACCTTTTGTCGTTGGCGTGCCGGTACTGCTGTTTCTGACTGGAGAGAGAAAAAAACATAATAAAAAAGTACGTGTGCTGGTGCTGGTATGTTTTTTGTTTGGGTGTCTTTTTTTACAGGGGTGTAATGTCGCAGAACTTGAGGATAAGGCATTCCCGGTTCTTTTGAATATCAGAGATCAGGACGATTTCCAAAATGTGTGGCTGAATCATGAGTATGCAGGAAATAAAAAGGTGGATTACAACCATTTGAAAGTGGTGCTCATCGAGCGGTCTTTTCTGAAAAAAGAGGCGGAAGTGGAAGATATGCTATCCATGCTGGAGCAGGAAAAAGAGGTTCCGTGGAACGCTTATGTGATGACGACGGAAAGCTGTGACCGTCTGGCGCAGACAGAGGGAGAACTTGATGTGCTGCTTGGAAATTATCTGGAAGAACTGCTGGAAAACACATCGGGCATTGACCAGAAAGCTTACCCGACGCTTGGCATGCTCTATGAGGAGCGTGCTAATCACTTAGAGACACTGTATATTCCTTTTGTCGATATAGAGGGGGAGCAGTCCGGGGCAGTGGAGGATGATACCGAGAAACCGCAGATTACAGCCTATGAAGTCTGGAAACGTGGAAGGGCGGCGGGGCTTGTCGATACGGATACCGCGCGTGCAGCATTCTTCACGCAGAACTTTGCGGATGATTACACCTTACAACTTGCACCGGAACTTTATGTGAAAGTGGATGCAGCTTCCTGTCGAGTCAAAGAAACAGAAAAAATCGGTGTCGGAGGTTTGACAGAGCAGATTGTCGCAGTGACTGTGACAGGAGAAGGCGAAATCTTAAGCGGCACAGTTTCCGCAAGTGAAAAAGAGCAGCTTCTCAACACCCGGATGGAGGACTATCTGAATGCGATCGCTGCACATGCACTTGAGAAAGAAATCGATATCACTAACAGTTACCGGAATCTCGGCGCCGATAACCGCACATGGTATTTTAAGTATCAAAACACTCCTGCCGCTTATGAGAAAGACATCAAAATCCAATATCTGGTAAAAATAAACTGGAAATCGGAATAAATGCAAAGTTTTCGGGAATCATTGAGGATAGAAGGTCGATGAGCGAAACTCGAATTTAGGTTATGAAGATTGCGAAAAATGAACAAAAATATTCAAGACACGCTCCCGCTATGTGTCACTCGCAGCGGTACTATATTTCTGTTTATTTTTTGCAATATAACATATTCTATGAGCGAGTTTCGCAAGCAACGACATAGCCTGATAAATATGAATATTATCTACATTTATCTGATTTTTGGCAAGTGAAAAGGAGATTTGAATTATGGTAAGAAAATGGATCGGATACATAGGAGTTGGAAGTCTGATGTGCGCTGCATTGGGATGCGGTATTTTGTATACAAGACAGGCGAGACTGCAGCAGACGATTTCGGACAAAGTACTGCGGTTTCATGTGCTGGCGAACAGCGACAGTGAGGCAGACCAGAACCTAAAACTAGCAGTGCGTGATGCGGTGGGAAGTTTTATGCAGGAAAAACTGACAGATGTGGAAAATCTGGAAGAATGTGAGCTGGTTGTGCGCCAGAGCCTCGGTGAAATTGAGGAAGCCGCAGCAGAGACAATCGCAGAGAACGGTTATGACTATGATGTGACAGCGGAGCTGGAACACACTTCGTTTCCGGTAAAAAATTATGGAAGCTACACCTTTCCGGCGGGAGATTACGAGGCACTCCGCATTGTGATCGGGGAAGGAAACGGACATAACTGGTGGTGTGGGCAGTATCATTGCCGACATTCACGATGAGGAAGCTGTGGCGAAAGCTATTGCAGATGAAAGTTATGATGT
>ENA-UEPG01002665-UEPG01002665.1-human-gut-metagenome-genome-assembly--contig:-NODE-2665-length-10500-cov-3.612396_pt1 | contig 10500 bp, 8 predicted proteins | sample MGYA00242893_ERZ507902 | MGnify/ENA primary metagenome ERZ507902 (study PRJEB26167, sample SAMN06115491) | human gut metagenome | host: Homo sapiens | place: China:Gansu | collected 2015-04-23 | study... | reverse complement strand
GGACCAGGATGTCCCGGAAGGGCGGACGGGCGCAGAACTCCTCCAGGCTCAGTTCCCCCGCCCCCTGGAGCACCACCCGGGCGTCCAGGGCCAGCAGCAGGGTGAGCACGTCGGAGAAGCCGAAGCGGCCAAAGACGCTGCCCCCCACGGTGGCGCAGTTGCGGAACTGCACCCCCACGATGTGCTCCACGCTGCGGGCGAAGGCCCCCCGGGTCATGGCATTGAGCCCCTCGTGGGTCTCCAGGGCGCGCAGGGGGACCATGGCCCCCAGCTCGAAGGCGCGCTCCGTCTCGGTGATCCGGTCCAGCCCCAGGCCGCACAGGTCGATGGCGGTCCCCACCTTCCGATCCTGCATTTTCAGCCAGAGCATCCCGCCCAGCACCACATGATTTCGTTTTTGACACAGCTCATAGGCCTGTTCCAGGCTTTCGGCCCTCACATACTGGTCGATGGTCAGCAAAGCTGCTCTCCTCCTGTCTGGTTGGCCCAACAGCCAACATGATCTGATTGAAATTATAACATCGATTTGTCTGCTTGACAATGAAAGGCACGCCCTTTTGGAAGGGCGCGCCCGAGTGTACCACAAAAGTAGTATGCCGCTTTTTCGGCCAACTTCCCACAGCGTCAGTCCGGCAGGCAGTAGAACCGACCGCTCTCGTCCCGGCGGACCTGAATGGTGGGGTACAGTTGTCTCAGAACAGCCTGAAGGGCCTCCGCTCCCATCCCCTCTGTGGCGACGTTATCCACCAGCCGTCCCCCAGCCAACAAAAGCAGCCGGCGGCACCAGCGCAGGGCCAGGGCCGGGTCGTGGAGGACGATCAGGGCGGTCCGCTCCCCGGTCTCCACCAGCTCCCGCACCCTGCGGAACAGCAGGCCGGTGTTTTCAAAGTCCAAAGCACTGTTGGGCTCGTCCAGCAGCAGGATGGGGGCGTCCTGGACGGCCAGACGGGCCAGATGGACCAGCTGGCGCTGCCCCTCGCTGAGCTGGGCGCAGTCCCGGTCAAGAAGCTCCGCCACGCCGAAGCGCTCCGCCGCTGCCCGGACCATGGCCCGGTCCTCCGGCCCGGGCCCGGAGAGCGGCCCCAGCCAGGGGGTGCGGCCCATGGCGATGACCTCCTCCGCCCACAGGCCGGGGAGCAGCTGGCTGTGCTGGGACAGCAGGGCGATGCTCCTGGCCCGCCTCCGAGCGGACCAGTCCAGACAGTCCTCCCCCGCCGCCCACACCGTGCCGGACAGGATCCGCGCCCCCCCGGTGAGGCTCCGAAGCAGGGTGGTCTTGCCGCAGCCGTTGCGGCCCAGTACCGCGGTGATCTCGCCCGGACGGAGGGCAAAGGAGATATCGCAGATCACCGGCCGGCGGTAGCCGGCAGTGAGGCCCTGTACCTCCAGCAGCGCGCTCATAGGCTCTCCTCCCTTCCCCGAAGAAGCAGTGCGGTGAGCACCGGGGCCCCGAACAGCACGGTCCAGATGCTCAGCGGGAGCTCCGTCCTCTGGGAGAACCCCCGGGCCAGCAGGTCGGCGGCCAGCAGAATGGCTCCCCCCATCAGGGCGCACAGCGGAAGATAGGGGCCGCCCCGCCGCCCCAGCAGCAGAAAGGCGATGTGGGGGGCGATCAGGCCCAGAAAAGCGATCACCCCGGCCACGGAGGCCACCGCCGCCACCATCAGGGTGGTCAGTCCCAGCAGCAGCCCCCGCCACCGCCGGGGCTCCAGCCCCAGGGCGCGGGCCCCCTCCTCCCCGAGGGAGAGGGTGAGGGCCTGCCGGCGGAACAGCAGGAGCAGAGCCAGTGGGATCAGGATGGCAGACGCAGCCCCCCGGAGCTTGTCTCCGGTCATGGCGGACAGGCTGCCCATGGTCCAAAACTCGATGGCGGCCAGTTCCCCCTCCGGGTCGGCGATGGTCTTGAGCACCATCAGGCCCGCGTCCGCCGCCGAGGAGACGATGACCCCCGCCAGGATATAGGCCCCGGTGCGTTCCATCCCGGCCCACCGGACCAGGGCCAGCACCAGCAGCAGGGACAGGCTGCCCATGATAAAGGCGCCCCCCATGATCTGAAGGGAGGCCCCGGAGGCCACCCCGGTCAGGTCGGGGGAGGCCAGGGGGTTGCGGAACACGGTCTGATAGACGCCGCCGGCCATGCCCAGCGCCCAGCCCGCCAGCAGCCCCATCCCCACCCGGGGCAGGCGGAGATTCCACAGCACATGGGCGGGAGTCGTGCCCGCCAGCCCGCCGGAGAGGATGTCCAGGATCTGCCCGGTGGAGAGGGGGTAGCTGCCCACCCGGACAGACAGGAGCGCCAGGACCGCTGTCAGCAGGATGGCCGCCCCCAGGGCGAGCCGTTCCCGTCCCTTCTCTCTCACCGGTCCTCCCCCCTCTCCGCAGCGTCTGGTCCGTTCTTACTTGGTGATGAGCGCCGGGTCGATCTCAAATCCGTAGAAGGTCTTGTAAAAGTCCTGGACGTCGGCGGTAAAGGTGTCGAAGGGATAGGCGTCCCCGTGGAGAACGCTGGTCATCCAAAGGGTGCCCAGGATGCCGGAGGGAATGGGGGAGTCCCACTCCTCAATGCCGCTTGGCATCTCATAGACCGCACCGGACTGGACGGCGGGCACCGCGGCCAGCTGGGGATCGCCCAGGATGTCCTGGGCGGTATAGTCTGCGCCGGCGGGGATCAGGATGACCTGCGGGGCCATAGCCAGAATGGACTCATAGGAGACCTCGGTCCAATAGCCCCCCGTCAGATCGGCGGCGGCGTTCACCCCTCCGGCGGTCTCGATGAGGCTGCTCTGGTACATATCGCCGGGGGCGGCGGTGAGGTAGGAGGAGTTGCCGCCCATGTAGACCGTGGGCCGCTCCAGGCCGTCCACCAGCTGGGCTACCCGGGCCAGTTGCTCCTCATAGTAGTCCGTCAGAGCCTGGGCCCGGTCCTCCACGCCGCAGGCCTGTCCCAGCAGCTCCAGCATTCCGGTGAGTGCCTCGTGGGATTCGGGGTTGACCACCAGGACAGGGATGCCCAGCTCCTCCAGGGGAGCGGCGTAGTCCATCAGCTTCTTGGGCATCACCACCAGGTCGGGCTCCAGGACGGCCACCGCCTCCAGGTCCAGCTCCTTCATGGTGCCCACCTGCTCCTTCTCCAGCAGGTCCGGGGCGGCCATGGCGTAAATGGGGCGGGTATCCGCCTTTTTCTCCAGGCCCACCACCCGGTCGGAGATCCCCAGGGCCATGGTGGCATAGGTGGTCACATAGTAGCAGCTGACCAGAGTGTCCGCCGGGGCGTCCAGCTCCACCTGACGGCCTGCCTGGTCGGTAAGGGTGATGGCGGAGGCGGGGGCGCTCTGACTGGCAGAGGCGCTGCCCGCGGAGGAGGAGCCGCCCGCCCCGCCGCAGGCGGTGAGGGAGAGGGTCAGGGCGGCCGCCAGGATCAGGGCGGCCCACCGTGTGAGTTTGTTGTGTTTCATGGTAAAAACCTCATTTCTGTCAGAAAGATCGGCGGATCGGGCCGCCGTTCCGGCGGATATTTTATCATGCTGGCCGCTCTTTGTCAAAACCGGAGCGGCCGAGAGATGTCTTTAGGATAACTTAAGAAATTCCTAAGAGAACCTTTCGGGTATTTTTCAAAACTGTATGCTATGATGTCATACAGTTCAGCCCGGGCGGACCACGCCCGGCGAAAGGAGGAGTTCCAACATGGCGGAGCTGCTGTGTGTAAAGGATCTGACGAAGGTATATGGAAAGCGGGGGGCGGTCACCCGCGCCCTGGACGGCGTGGACCTGTCCCTGGAGGCGGGGGAGTATGTGGGGATCATGGGGGCCTCCGGCTCCGGCAAGACCACCCTGCTCAACTGCATCTCCACCATCGACCGGCCCACCTCCGGTTCCATCCAGGTGGATGGGGAGGAGCTGACCGGCCTGCGGGGCAGGGCCCTCACCCGCTTCCGCCGGGAGCGGCTGGGCTTCATCTTCCAGGACTGCAATCTGCTGGACACCCTTACCGCCTTTGAAAACATTGCCCTGTCCCTGTCCATCCTCCGCACCCCGGCCGCCCAGATCCGGGACCGGGTGGAGGAGACGGCGGAGCTGCTGGGCATCGGGGACTGTCTGGACAAGTATCCCTATCAGATGTCCGGCGGACAGCAGCAGCACTGCGCCGCCGCCCGGGCCATCGTCACCCGGCCCGCCCTGGTGCTGGCCGACGAGCCCACCGGGGCCCTGGACTCCAAATCCTCCAGGCTGCTGCTGGAGCGGCTGGAGGTGCTCAACCGGGAGCGGGGGGCCACCATTCTGATGGTCACCCACGACGCCTTCACCGCCAGCTGCTGCCGCCGGGTGGTATTCCTCCGGGACGGAAAGATCTTCGCGCAGCTGGAGCGGGACGGCGGGGACCGCCGGGCCCTTTTCCAGCAGATCATCCGGGTGGTCACCCAGCTGGGAGGAGAGATGGAAGATGTTCTGTAAGCTGGCCCTGCGCAACGTCCGCCGCTCCTTCCGGGACTACGGCGTGTATCTGCTTACCCTCACCTTCGGCGTGTGCCTGTTCTATACCTTCAGCTCTCTGGATGGACAGGGGGCGATGATCTACCTGACCCAGAGCCAAAATCCCATGGCCCAGGTCATCCAGTCCTGCATCGACGTCTTTTCCGTCTTTGTGGCGGTGGTTCTGGCCTGTCTGATCCTGTACGCCGACCGGTTCCTCATGCGCCGGCGGAAGCGGGAGCTGGGCACCTATCTGCTTCTTGGCCTGAGCCAGGGGCAGGTATCCCTTCTGCTGGTGCTGGAGACGGGGCTGATCGGCGCGGCCTCCCTGGCCCTGGGCCTGCTGCTGGGACTGGCGGCCTCTCAGGGCCTGTCCGCCCTCACCTTGTCCATGTTCTCCCTTCGGATGGACGCCTTCGGGCTGGCCCTCTCCCCCCGGGCGGCGGGGCGCACTGTGCTCTACTTCGGCCTGATTTTCCTGTTGGTCATGGGCTTCAGCGGCATCCAGATCTCCAGAGCCAAGCTGCTGGATCTGATGCAGGGAGGACGGAAAAATGAGGAGCTTCGCCCCCGCCCCCTCCGGACCTCTGTGCTCCAGCTGGTCCTGGGCGGGGTGTGCCTGGCGGCGGCCTACGCCATTCTGCTCACCTTCGGGATGGCCTTCGCCGTGGTGCTCCCCTTCCTGTGCATCCCTATGCTGACTCTGGGGACAGTGGGCACCCTGCTGGTCTTTCGCTCCCTGTCCGGCTTTGTGCTGCGGCTGGCCCGGAGCTACCCCGGCTTCTACTACCGGGACCTGCATCTCTTTACCCTGCGCCAGTGGATCAGCCGGGTCCACTCTACTTACCTGTCCCAGACCGTGATCTGCATCCTCCTGCTCCTGGCTATGGGCATCACCGCCAGCTCCATCGGCCTCAACCGCACCATCGAGGCCGCCGCCGACGGGCAGGCCCCCTTTGACATCACCGTCCAGAACCAGAACGCCGACCACCTGGGTTGCGTGGACTTTGATGCCCTGCTGACCGCCCACGGCATGGAGTCTGACGCCCTGGCCTGGCGGCAGGACACCCCGATCTATTACAACGATCCCGCGGTCACTGGGATAGAAGACGCCTCCGCGGCCATCCGCCTGTCCGACTGCAATGGTCTGCTGGCGCGGCAGGGCGCGCCGGCCTACCCCGGCCCCCTGCCCGGCCTTCTGGCGGAGGGAAGCGCGCCCCTGGCCACCGGAAACCTGGGGCTGACCTGCGTGGTCATCCCGGACGAGATGGCGGAGAAGCTGTCCCTCCGGCGTCAGGTGTGGTCCGCCGACTACGCCGGGGACCCGGAGGAGACTGAGAAACAGGTCCAGGCCGCCCTGGCGGAGTATCAGGAGACCACCGCCTACCTGCGGGTGGAGAGCCGCCTGTCCCTCTATCAGGAGATCATGGGAAACAAGCTCCTGGCCCTGTTTCTGGGGTTGTATCTGGGCCTCACCTTCCTGCTGGCCGCCGCCGCGGTTCTGGCCCTCCAGCAGCTGAGCCAGGCCGCCGACAACGCCGCACGGTACGCCGTCCTGCGCCGCCTGGGCGCGGAGGAGGGGATGCTCTCCCGCTCTGCGGTGCAGCAGGTGGCCCTGGCCTTCCTGCTCCCGCTGGCCCTGGCCCTGCTCCACACTGTGGTGGGCATGAAGGCGGCCAACGACCTGATCTCCACGGCGGCCAAGGTGGACACGGTCCACAGCGCCCTGGTCACCGGCGGAGTTCTGCTGGCGGTGTATGGGGGGTACTTTCTGGCGACCGCACTGGCCTGCCGCCGCCTGGCTCTGGAAGGCGGCGGCGCACCTGGCGGATGCGGGTGAGCGGGGACCGCGCCGACGTACAGAACGCAGAAAACAGGCTGGCCCCGGTTGGGGCCAGCCTGTTTGAGATGCCGATGGGATCAGTTCCAGTATTCGGTCTTGCCCTTGAGGCCCACAGTCTCGGCCTTGAACACCGGGTTGCGGCCGGTGTTCTTCTGCGCAGTGTAATCCTTCAGAGCCAGCAGGGCGGGGCGGCTGAGGAGGATGATGACCGGCAGGTTGATCAGGGCCATCACGCCCATGAGCACATCGGCCAGGTTCCACACGGTGCCGATCTGCATCCCGGCGCCGATGAAGATCAGGAGCATGGCATCGATGCGGAAGAGGACCATGAACTCCTTGGCGGGGACCTTCTTGACGATGTAATTCAGGCAGTTGTCCACATAGTAGAGGTTGCCGATGAGGGTGGTGAAGGCGAAGAGCACCATCGCCACCGTAATGAACATGGGGCCGATGGGACCGAACACCGCGCTCAGGGCCGCCTGGACATAGGGGGCGCCCTCCAGCGCCGCGTCGGGCTCCACGCCGGAGCACAGCAGCATGAAGGCGGTGGCGGTGCAGATGAGCAGGGTGTCGATGAACACGGAGAGCATCTGGACCAGGCCCTGCTTCACCGGGTGGCTGACATTGGCGGAGGCGGCCGCGTTGGGGGCAGAGCCCACGCCGGCCTCGTTGGAGTAGAGGCCGCGCTTGATGCCGTACATCAGGCAGGAGCCGGCCAGGCCGCCGAAGATGGCCTGGAAGTCAAAGGCCTCGGAGAAGATGCGGCCCAGCACCTGGGGCAGCAGGCCGAAGTTCATCACAATGACGATCAGAGAGACCAGCACATACAGGCCGCCCATGAAGGGGACCAGGGTGGAGGTGACCTTCACGATGCGCTTGCCGCCGCCCATGACGCAGTAGCCCACCAGCAGGGCCAGGATGGCGCCGATGACCCAGGGGGTGGTCTCCGGGTCATAGAAGCTGTATCCGGAGAAGGTGGACTGGAGATTGTAGGAGGCCAGCATATTGAAGCCGCCGGCGTAGGTCAGGATCAGGGAGAAGGCGAAGATGATCGCCAGGGGGCGGCTGTGAAGGGCGGCCTCGATATAATAGGAGGGGCCGCCGTAGCTCTCACCCGTCTCCGGGTCGCGGCGCTTGTAGATCTGGGCCAGGGTGGACTCCACGAAGGCGGAGGCGCCGCCGATGATGGCGATGACCCACATCCAGAACACCGCGCCGAAGCCGCCGGCACAGATGGCGGTGGAGATGCCGATGATGTTGCCCGTGCCCACCCGGGACGCGGTGGATACCATCAGCGCCTGGAAGGAAGAGGTCGCCCCGGCCTTCTCCGGTTTTTCTCCCACCACACGGATGGATTCCAGGAACATACGGAACTGGACGAAGCGGGTCCGGAAGGTGAAGTACAGACCCGTAGCCAGCAGCAGGATGATGAGCACATAGCTGTACATCACAGTGCTGATGTCGCCGATCAATTTGTCGATCACAATACACACACTCACTTTCTTTGATAAATTTGTCTCTATCCTGTGTACGTTTCCACGGCGGACTGGGCAGGCCGCGGGAGGTCGTTCAGCACTATTATACAGGAGGCAGGTCTCTTTGAACAGGGCTTTGGATGGTTTTTGTAAAAAATGTACAAATTCCATCCGCCCAATGGACCGCGCAGTCCGCCTGGGGCAGCTTCTCCCAGGAAAACAGAGGGATCAGCTCAGCGGGGGAGATGGGGGCGTACTCCGGGATCAATCCGGCCAGCAGGGCCAGCTGCCCCACCAGCTCCTGGGCGGAGTAACAGCTCTGGAGCGCTCCCAGCTCCTGGTCCCGGTCCCGTTTGGCCAGGCGGCGGCCATCGGGGGCCAGGAGCAGGGGCACATGGCCGTACTCCGGGTGGGGCAGGCCCAGCCGCTCCTGGAGCCACAGCTGCCGCGGGGTGGAGTCCAGCAGATCGCTGCCCCGCACCACCTGGGTCACCCCCATGGCCCCGTCGTCCACCACCACCGCCAGCTGATAGGCGTACACCCCGTCGGAGCGGCGGAGGATGAAGTCGCCGCAGTCCAGGGAGAGGTCCTGGGAAACGCCTCCCTGAAGCAGGTCGCGGAAGCTCAGGACCTCCTCCGGGACCCGGACCCGCCAGGCCGGGCGGCGGCTCCGGGCCAGACGGGCCAGCTCCTCCGGCGGCAGGCGGCGGCACCGCCCGTCATAGACGGGGACGCCGTCGGACCGGTGGGGGGCGGAGGCGGCCAGCCGCTCCGCCCGGGTGCAGTAGCAGGGATAGATCAGTCCGGCCTCCTCCAGCCGGGCAAAAGCGGCCCGGTAGGCGTCGGTCCGGCGGCTCTGATACACCGGCTCGTTGTCCCAGTCCAGTCCAAGCCACTCCAGATCCCGCATCACCTGATCGCACCAGGTCTGGGTACAGCGGTCTGGGTCCAGGTCCTCCAGCCGCAGCACCATCCGCCCACCCCGGCTCCGGGCGGCCAGCCAGGCCAGCAGCGCGGACCAGAGGTTGCCCAGGTGCATCCGCCCGCTGGGGCTGGGGGCGAAGCGGCCGCACACCGGCCTGTCCTGCGTTGTCGTATTTGACAAGGTCCTCCCCTCCTCCATGCGTTTGCCCCATTGTACCATGAAACGGCCCGGGAGAAAAGCGCCGGCCGCACGTTTCCCTGCCCATAGATGCCGTTCCCCCGCCCCAGCCTGCCCCATTTGCTTTTCCGGATCGGCTGTGCTATACTATCATCAATCATAAAAAGAACCGTCTTGTCTGAAGAAGGGCTTTTGGTATTGCGCGGTACAGCGCTGTATGAAAAGCCCTTCTTTTTTCTATATCTCCGGCGTTTGACCGTATTTGTGCCTTGGGAGGGGGCGGCTCTGGTCCTGCGCCGGGATGAGGCCTGGCTGGAGGCAAGTGTGTAGGCAATGCGGAAGCTGGCAGCCGCGGAACGTGAGCGGCCATATTCCGCGTGGGAAGAAAGGAGCAGTTTATGCAGTTGATTGGACAGGCGATCCGCCATGAAACCTTTGGAAAGGGGATCGTGACCGGCTGGAACCGGAACATCCTCACGGTTTGTTTCCCCGGGGGAGACAAGCGGTTCCTCTACCCGGACGCATTTGCCCGGCGCCACCTGACCCTGCGGAACCAAGAGATGCAGGCTGAGATCCAGGAACTGCTGCTGGCCAAGGAGGCTGAAAAGCAGGAGGCGCAGCAGGCCATGCAGGAGGAGCAGGAGCGGCGGGCGCTTTTGCAGCACATGAAGCTCTCAAAAATGTCCCAGGCAGCGTTTGATGTGGAAGAAGGACAGCTGAACGCGCTCTTCTCTGAGTGGGTCATCTCCACCGGGACCTATATCAGCGGCGCATCCAAAGGGGAACCGCGGGTCCCCGCCCGGATGAAGCCAAACTCCCTCTGTCTGATCACCCACCGGGGAACGAATGAACCAGAGACAGAGCGGCGCATCCTTGGTATGTGCATGGTGAGGGAGGATTTTATTGGGTCCTGCTGCGTGGACGGGCAGATCAAAGCCCACCCTGTGTATCGTTTGACCCTGAAAAAAGAGGAACAGCCACTTTTCTGGCCTTATTTTTCGGAGAAAACTGCCAGACGGAGCTGGGGGAATGCTTCACTGAAGTATTTTTCTACTGAGATCGCCGAGAAGATCCTCTTCGATCTGCGCGCCTGCTGGACCCAGCCGGGGGATGGGCCGGAGTCCGGGATCTTCTATCAGTATTTCTGTATGGTCAACCGTCTCCCGGCCAGGAATCCGGAGGAAACAGACTGAACACCCGGCCACAGGAAGAGGCGGGGACAAGATATGTGTCGTAAATCTGTCCAAAACACGCAAAGGGCAGAAGAAAATTCAAAAAAGTTCTTGACTTTTCAGCAAAAACTTATATAATTGTAAAGTCCGTTACCGGGTCTTTCCCGGCGACCGAATCCTTGCTCCCGGCGCGTCCGGGGGCCACAAGACCATAAGGAGGTGCAAGAATATGGCAAAGATCAACGCAAACTACGAGGCGATGTATATCCTGGATCCCTCTCTGAACGAAGAGGCCGTCGCCGCTCTGGTGGCCAAGTTCAAGGCCGTGGTGGAGGCGAATGGTACCGTCTCTGAGGTCGATGAGTGGGGCAAGCGCCGTCTGGCCTATCCCATCAACGATCTGATGGAGGGCTACTACGTGCTGATGACCTTCAACGC
>ENA-UEPG01002663-UEPG01002663.1-human-gut-metagenome-genome-assembly--contig:-NODE-2663-length-10511-cov-3.817999_pt1 | contig 10511 bp, 7 predicted proteins | sample MGYA00242893_ERZ507902 | MGnify/ENA primary metagenome ERZ507902 (study PRJEB26167, sample SAMN06115491) | human gut metagenome | host: Homo sapiens | place: China:Gansu | collected 2015-04-23 | study... | reverse complement strand
TAATGGAATGTAACCTTCGTGCTTCACGTAGCTTACCGTTCGTGTCCAAGGTGTTGAAACGTAACTTTATTGAAACTGCTACCCGCATCATGTTGGATGCTCCTTATACTCGTCCTGACAAGTCAGCATTCGATATTGATTGGATTGGCGTAAAGGCTTCTCAGTTCTCATTCTCCCGTCTGCACAAAGCAGACCCGGTACTGGGTGTGGATATGTCTTCTACCGGTGAGGTGGGTTGCATCGGCGATGACTTCTCAGAAGCATTGCTGAGTGCGATGATTGCCACTGGCTTCCAGATACCTCAAAAGGGTGTAATGTTCTCTTCCGGCGCTATGAAGTCCAAAGTAGATTTGTTGGAGTCCAGCCGCATGCTTTTCAATGAGGGTTATAAGATTTATGCAACGGCAGGTACGGCCGCATTCCTCAATGCTCATGGTGTGACTACCGAGGCCGTTTATTGGCCTGATGAACGTCCCGATGCTGAGAACAACGTGATGAAGATGATTGCCGAACATAAGTTCGACCTGATTGTCAACATTCCGAAGAATCACACGAAGCGTGAGTTGACGAATGGTTATAAGATTCGCCGTGGTGCCATTGACCATAACATTCCGTTGATTACGAATGCCCGTCTGGCAAGTGCCTTCATCGAAGCGTTCTGCGAATTAAAATTGCAAGATATTCAGATCAAGAGCTGGCAGGAGTACAAATAATAAGGTATAATAGCCAGGATAGGGAAGACAGCATAAATACCGGATGTTTCCGGTGTTTATGCTGTCTCTTTTTTATTCATATCATTGGATATCAGAAATTAATCTCTTATTTTTGTGACAGATGAAGACTAAAATGACTTATTGATATGAATGAGGTAGAAAAAATGCGGAGTTCGCAACTGGCAGATATGTCTGCCCCGGAGGTGCAGGTGAAGTTTGTGCATGCAAAAAAGTTGTTGGCAAGGATGCGGCAGTTGAGTACTTATGATAAGGCCTACAGGGGATTGCTGGAGGAACTGATACCTGGTATTCCTGAAACTTCCGTGGTGTGCCCGCCTTTCCATTGCGATCATGGTGATGGTATCAGGCTGGGCGAACATGTGTTTGTGAATGCGAACTGTACTTTTCTGGATGGTGGCTATATTACAATAGGAGCTCATACACTGGTTGGTCCCTGCGTACAGATTTATACTCCGCAACATCCAATGAATTATATAGAACGCCGCACTTCGAAAGAATATGCCTATCCCGTGATAATAGGAGAGGACTGTTGGATTGGCGGTGGAGTCATTATCTGCCCTGGAGTGACGATTGGCGACCGTTGTATCATCGGTGCCGGAAGTGTGGTGACCAAAGATATTCCTTCTGATAGCGTGGCGGTAGGTAATCCGGCAAAGGTGCTCCGGAAGCAGGCGAAGGAGTGATGAATTAAGTGTGGATATTCCAATCCGTTCAATCGAATACTGTCTTAAGCATGAAAAAACTTTTCCTTTTAATTCTTATTTTGATTTCTGTTGCTGCCATACAAGTAAAGGCAGCCGATGAGTTCCCACCTCAAGCCAGGTGGATTGGTAGTGAGCATTGCCAAAGTACCCCAAATTCCTGGCTTTGTTTTCGTAAAACTGTGGAGGTTACTGACATTCCAGGTAAGTTGATGGCAAATATTGCTGTCGATTCCAAATACTGGTTATGGATTAATGGAAAGATGGTGGTTTTTGAGGGCGGATTGAAACGAGGTCCTGCACCCGGAGCGACTTATTATGACCAAATAGATATTACCCCTTATCTGACGAAGGGAGAGAATGTTATAGCATTGTTGGTGTGGCATTTCGGGAAGAACGGGTTCAGCCATGTGAACAGTGGAACAGCTGCTTTGCTGTTCAGTGCCCAGTCCACAGGTTTGACTATCGTCAGCGATAAAACCTGGCAATGCAAGGTGTACCAGGCTTATGAAAACACAGGAGCGCCATTCCCTAATTATCGTTTGTCCGAAAGTAATATCCGTTTCGATGCCCGCAAGGAACTGGCAGGCTGGAATCTGCCGGAGTTTAGCGGGCGGCTGGGAGCTTCCATTGAGATTGCTTCGCCGAATGAAATGCCATTTGGCAAATTGATACTTCGCCCCATCCCGATGTGGAAAGACAGTGGGTTGAAAGACTACCCGGAAGTAGTTAAGAATGAAACCGGGGATACTATTCGTTGTCGTTTGCCGTACAACTGTCAGGCTACTCCTTATCTGAAAGTCAAAGCTCCAGCCGGATTGCTGATTGGCATGTTGACTGATAATTATACAGGTGGCAGTGCTAATAATGTAAGAGCGGAATACGTCACTCGTGAAGGAGAGCAGGAATATGAAAGTCTTGGCTGGATGAACGGTCACGAAATGTTGTACGTGATTCCTGCTGGAGTAGAAGTGCTGGGGCTTAAATATCGCGAAACAGGTTATAATGCTGATATAAAAGGCTCTTTCATATGTAATGATGATTTTCTCACTGAGTTGTGGAAGCGGAGCGCTCGTACCCTGTATATTACGATGCGCGATAATTACATGGATTGTCCCGACCGTGAACGTGCGCAATGGTGGGGAGATGAAGTGAATGAACTGGGCGAAGCGTTCTATGCACTCGATCCGCGAGGTTGGCAATTGGCTACAAAAGGTATCTATGAGTTGATGAACTGGCAACGCCCGGATGGCATTATTGCCTCTCCTGTTCCCTCCCTGAATTGGTGCAAGGAACTCCCTTTACAAATGCTTGCTTCTGTCGGATGGTATGGATTCTACACACAAGCATTCTACAGCGGTGATTACTCCTTTGTTCCGAAGATTTATGACGGAATGCGGAAGTATCTTCACGAAGTGTGGGAGGTGGATATGCAGGGATTTCCTGTTCCTCGTCCGGGTGATTGGGACTGGGGTGACTGGGGAGCGAACATTGATTTGGAGCTTCTTACCACTTGTTGGTACTATTTAGCTCTTAAAGCAGAGAAAGAGTTTGCTCTTTATCTACATAAACAATATGATGCCAATCGGATTGACAAGATGATGAAGCGTATTTCTGCAACTTTTGACCATCGTTACTGGACTGGCACCGCATACCGTTCCAAATTCTACAAGGGTGAGACGGACGACCGTTCTCAGGCTATGGCTGTAGTTAGCGGATTGGCACCGGTCAGCAGACGCAAGGCCTTGCTGAAAGTTTTAAAGAAGGAGTATCATGCCAGTCCTTATATGGAAAAATACATTCTGGAGGCACTGTTCATGATGGGTGAACCGGACTTTGCATTGGAACGTATGCGTAACCGTTATACAAAAATGATGGCATATCCTTATACAACTTTATTTGAGGGCTGGGGGATAGGTGCCGACGGTTTTGGAGGAGGTACTATCAACCATGCATGGAGCGGTGGTACGTTGACCATTTTGAGCCAGAAGCTGTGTGGTATAGAACCTCTTGAACCGGGATTTAAGTGCTTTCGTGTTGCTCCGCAACTTGGTGCATTACGCGAGGCATCAGCAGTGGTGCCCACCCTTTATGGAGACATTAAGGTTGATATAAAAAAAGAAAGCCGTATGATGACTGTACATGTGGTTGTTCCGCAAGGCACTGTTGCTGTAGTGGCATTACCTGGTGGCAAAGAAAAAGTACTTCCACCGGGGAGTTATCTTCTTCCGTGAGCCGGGAAGGAAAGCGGGCATTATATAGATGATTGCTTGAAGAAAAAAAGTTTCTTTGTTAAATTGCTGAATTTCAATAACTACATCTGCTTTTGTCTGTTTTTTCTAAAAAATAGTTCGCAAATGTTTTGGTAATGTCAAAATAAGCTGTACCTTTGCATCGCTTTTGAAACGAAAGTGTACGGGCGCTTAGCTCAGCTGGTTCAGAGCATCTGGTTTACACCCAGAGGGTCGGGGGTTCGAATCCCTCAGCGCCCACAAAGAATACCGAAACACTTCCGTCAACAAAAGGGCGCTTAGCTCAGCTGGTTCAGAGCATCTGGTTTACACCCAGAGGGTCGGGGGTTCGAATCCCTCAGCGCCCACTTAGTTGTTTTTTAATGGTCTTGCAAGTGATTGTAAGGCCATTTTTGTTTTAATTCATTGTTTGATGGAAGAGCCGCGGACAGAAAGAATACACGGCACTATCTCCTGTTTTATATCACCAATCCCTTTGAGCTGTCTGAGCAAAAGTCCGCAAGCAGTTTCTCCCATCTTGTACGTTTGGTGGGTTACGGCTGTCAATGGTGGGTCTACATAGTTGGAGTGGGCTTCGTCTGTATATCCTATTAAAGCAATATCATCGGGTATGCGCAATCCGGATTCTTTAATGGCCTTCATTGCTCCGAAGGCGAGACTGTCTGTCATGGCTAATATGGCATCCGGCGGATTAGGCAATGAGAGTAAATGGCAAGCGCCTTCGTATCCCGACTCATATCCGATTTTCTTGCAAAAGACCAGTTCCCTTTCAATAAGTATCTTCCTTTCACGCAAAGCTTGCAGATAACCATGTTTTCGTTGTTTTACTATATCCAGATGATTAGCACCACCTATAAAGGCTACACGCTTGGATCCTGTGGACAGGAAATGCTCGGTAGCTTCTTGTGCCGACTCTATATTGTTGGTAATCACGGAAGAAAACTTATCAGTCAAACATATCCGGTCAAAGAAAACGATGGGTACATTCAGATCAACTAACGCTTCGAAATGTGAATAATCTGTCGTCTCCTGTGATACACAGGCGATAATTCCTTCCACGCGGATATTTATCAGGTCTTCAAGGCACTTCTTTTCATTTTCAAACTGTTCGTAAGAGGAGGTTATGATGGTGGAATAGCCATTATTGTGGGCCATGTCATTAATGCCGCTAATGATAGACGAATAATAATGGGTGACAATATCGGGGACGATAATGCCTATTATTCGTGGCGTGTTCTTCAATAGACTCATGGCGAAGGGGTTTGGGCGGTAGTTTCTTTCTTTAGCCAGTGCTTTCACTTTCTTCCGCATTCTTTCACCTATTTCCGGACTGTTCTTTAGCGCACGCGAAACGGTAGAAATGGATACCCCCAATTCCGCTGCAAGTTCTTTCAGTGATACATTTCTTTTCTTTTCCATAGTGTAAATTAGGACCAATGAGCCCGACAACAAAAGTAATGAAAGGCGGGGTTTGGACAAAGGTAGCAAAACTGGGAATTTACGCAAACCTTTGCGTAGGGTTTTAACACATGAAGGAATCTTGCATATATTGAAAACGGATACTTTTGGAGCATGAAATCTTAAAATCAATCACAATGGAATACAGGGAAATAGGAAAAACAGGAATGAAAGTTTCCAATATTAGCTTTGGAGCTTCTTCGCTCGGTGGTGTCTTCCATTCCATAAAGGAAGAGGAGGGTATAAAGGCTGTGCATACGGCAGTAGATAATGGAATTAATTTCATCGATGTGTCTCCGTATTATGGACATCTGAAAGCTGAAATAGTATTGGGGAAAGCTTTGAAAGAAATTCAGCGAAGCAGATATTACCTCTCCACTAAAGTGGGTCGCTATGGTAGTAATGGAGTGAATTTCTGGGATTATTCTGCAAAGAGAGCTATGGAAAGTGTATATGAGAGCATGGAGCGGCTGAATGTGGATTATGTCGATTTAATCAACGTGCACGACATTGAGTTTGCTGATTTGGAACAAGTCTGTCAGGAGACACTTCCGGCTTTGGTGGAATTGCGAAACAAAGGCATTGTAAAACATGTAGGTATAACTAATCTGACGTTGCGCCATTTGAAATATGTAATTGATCATGTGCCCGAAGGTACGGTGGAAAGTGTTTTATCTTTCTGTCACTATTGTCTTAATGATGATGCGCTGACCGACTATCTGGATTATTTCGAAGAAAAAGAAATTGGAGTGATTAATGCTTCTCCTTTCTCGATGGGACTACTCACTGAACGGGGTGCTCCCGATTGGCATCCGGCCCCTAAGCCTTTGCAGGAATTGTGCAGGAAAGCTGCGCAGTATTGTAAAGAGCAGGGCAAAGCGATTGAACAATTGGCGGTGAAATACGCTGTGTCTAATCCTCGGATTGCGACCACGCTGTTTAGTACAGCTCGACCTGAAGCCGTATTGCAAAACATAAAATGGACGGATGAGGTATTGGATGAGCAATTGCTGAGAAGAGTCAAGGAGATTCTGGAACCCCGTTTCAGGGATACATGGTTGAACAGCTAAATAGAAAGTGAAATGAAAGCAGTAGCCATATTAGGAGAACGCAATGTCGCTCTCATAGAAAGGGAAAAACCACAGATCCATGACGGTGAAGTGTTGTTAAAGATACATTATGTCGGTTTTTGCGGCTCAGACTTGAATACATATCTGGGAAAGAATCCGATGGTGAAGCTACCGGTTGTTCCCGGGCATGAGATTGCAGCTCAGGTGGAGGCTGTAGGTGTAGGGGTACCTGAGAATATTCATCCCGGCATGTCCTGTACGGTGAATCCTTATACGAATTGCGGGCATTGTTCCTCTTGCCGGAATGGGCATCCGAATGCGTGTCAGTTTAATCAGACTTTGGGTGTGCAACGTGACGGGGCCATGTGTGAATATATAGCAGTGCCCTGGCAAAAGGTAATTGCAGATGATACATTGTCACTTCGCCAGTTTGCTTTGGTGGAACCTATGAGTGTGGGTTTTCATGCTGTTTCCCGTGCTAAAGTTACAGACCTTGATGTAGTGATGGTTATTGGTTGTGGAATGATTGGTGTGGGAGCGATTGTTCGCGCTGTATTGCGGGGTGCCCGGGTGATAGCTGTGGATGTGGATGATGAGAAACTGAAACTGGCTCAGGAGTTGGGTGCTCATTATACCGTTAACTCTGCAGCCGAAGATGTGCATGCGCGTTTGCAGGAGATTACCGGAGGAGCTGGTCCCGATGTGGTTATTGAAGCAGTTGGGGCTCCGGTCACTTATCAGATGGCAATCAATGAAGTCGGTTTTACCGGTCGGGTGGTTTGTATTGGTTATGCCAAGAAGGAAACCTCTTTCGAAACAAAATATTTCGTAATGAAAGAGATGGATATTCGTGGTTCCCGCAATGCTATGCCCGAGGATTTCCGTGCGGTTATAGAATACCTGAAACGCCCCTCTGCCGATGTGGAAAAGTTGATTAGTGGGGTTTATGCACCCGACCGAGCAAAAGAAGCTTTGGAAGGCTGGGTTATTAATCCGGGAAAGGTATTCCGTATTCTGATAAAATTCTAAAAGTATGGATTATAGAATTGTAGATGCTCACGCCCACCTCTGGTTGCATCAGGACACGGAGGTGGACGGTATGAAAATCAAAACCATGGAAGGAGGAAAATCCTTGTTCATGGGTGAGGTGCGCCAGATGCTTCCACCATTTATGGTGGATGGACGGAACACAGCCGAAATCTTCCTTTCCAATATGGATTATGCGCAGGTTTCTGCTGCGGTGATTACGCAAGAATATATTGACGGCTTGCAGAATGATTATCTGGAACAGGTGCAGCAGCGATATCCCGATCGCTTCCTGTGTTGCGGCATGGTCGACGCACGGAAACCCGGTTGCTTTCCTCATGCTGAAGAGCTGATAGAGAAAGGTTTCAAGGCAATAAAGATTCCGGCGCAACGATTGCTATTGTCCGAAGGCAGGGTATATCTCACTTCTGATGAAATGATGCGGATGTTTCATCTGATGGAAGAGAAAGATATACTTCTTTCGGTAGACTTAGCCGATGGTGCCGAACAGGTCGGTGAGATAGAAGAAATTATTGCTGAATGCCCGCGCCTGCGGATTGCCATAGGCCATTTTGGTATGGTGACGCGTCCGCAGTGGCAGGAGCAGATAAAACTGGCGCGGCATGAGCGGGTACGTATAGAATCCGGTGGTATCACCTGGTTGTTCAATGATGAATTCTATCCTTTCCGAGGAGCTATGGTTGCCATAAAAGAAGCTGCATCGCTTGTAGGCATGGAAAAACTGATGTGGGGATCGGATTATCCGAGAACCATTGCAGCTATCACTTATCGGATGTCTTATGACTTCATCGTCAAGTCCGACTTAATGACGGAAGAAGAAAAGATATTGTTTCTGGGTGAGAATGCCCGGAGCTTCTATCGGCTTAACAATCTGGTGGAATTGCCTTATATAAAAAATATGTCGGAATAATTACGATTAACACATTGACCTTATAAAATGAATACCAATACAAAGAAATACACTGTTGCCCTGACGCTTATATTCAGCCTTTTCTTTATCTGGGCTATCAGTAGTAATCTGTTGCCAACCATGATACGGCAATTGATGAAAACCTGTGAGCTGAATACTTTTGAAGCATCGTTCACGGAAACGGCCTATTGGCTGGCCTATTTTATTTTTCCCATCCCGATAGCTATGTTTATGAAGAAATACAGTTATAAGGCAGGAGTTATCTTTGGCTTATTGCTGGCGGCATCGGGCGGGGCATTGTTCTTTCCTGCGGCTGCCATAAAGGAATATTGGGCATATCTGGGCATATTCTTTGTCATCGCCACCGGTATGTGTTTCCTCGAAACGGCTGCTAATCCTTATGTAACGGCCTTAGGAAATCCTCAAACTGCACCCCGCAGACTGAACCTGGCTCAATCGTTCAATGGCTTGGGTGCATTTATTGCCGCTATGTTCTTGAGTAAGCTGGTACTGAGCGGACAAGAATACACGTGCGAAACCATTCCTGCTGATTATGCGGGAGGATGGGAAGGGTATATCCAGTTTGAAACTGATGCTATGAAATTGCCTTATCTCATTCTGGCAGGTATTCTTTTGGTGATTGCCGTCGTCTTTATTTTTTCCCATCTACCCAAAATAGGGGGCGAAGAGCTGAAAGAAAAGAAGCAAGGTAAACTTATTAATTTCAAAGTACTGAAACGTTCCCATCTGCGCTGGGGGGTAATAGCGCAGTTTTTTTACAATGGCGGACAAACGGCAATCAATAGCCTTTTCCTGGTTTATTGCTGCACGTATGCGGGGATGTCCGAAGGTAAAGCAACCACATTCTTTGGCTTTTATATGCTGGCATTCCTGTTGGGACGCTGGATAGGTACTGCCCTGATGATAAAGTTTAAACCTGAGAATATGCTTGTTCTGTATGCGCTGGTGAACATCGTTTTGTGTGGTGTTATCATGATTTTTGGCGGCATGGTGGGGTTGTATGCCATGTTGGCGGTGTCTTTCTTTATGTCAATCATGTACCCTACGCAATTCTCTTTGGCTTTGAATGACTTGGGAGATGACACAAAGAGCGGTTCGGCTTTTCTTGTCATGGCCATCGTAGGAAATGCCTGCCTGCCACAACTCACTGCTTATGTCATGCATCATAATGAACATCTTTACCAGATAGCCTATATTGTTCCGCTCGTGTGCTTCATGTTTTGTGCATATTATGGATGGAAGGGCTATAAGGTGATTGATTAGAAACTAATATTGTAACACGTTAAAAATAAACAGTATGAGACTTCAGATTCGATTATTATTATTCAGTCTTTTATTCATCAACTTATCATTGTCTGCTCAGATAACAGAGCGCGAACGACCCAAGGAATGGAATCAGTTAGTGAAAGGAGCCCGTTTTATAGACCGCTTTCTGCCGATGCAGGGTAAGGTGCTTTCGGCAGACACCTGGGGCGTAAAAGGTGTTATTCCCCGCTATATTGATAACGGTATTGAAGATCGTATATGGTCGTACTGGGGTGGAAATATCAAGAAAGGCGAAGATGGCAAATTTCATTTGTTTGTTTGCGGCTGGCTGGAGGCTTCCCCAAAAGGACATGCCGAATGGCCTAATTCATTTGTGTTCAATGCGGTCAGTGATAATAGGACGGGGCCTTTCAAAGTGCGTAACATGATTGGTAAAGGACACAATCCGGAGGTGTATCAATTGAAGGATGGGCGCTATGTGCTCTATGTAATTGATGGACGCTATGTGACGGATGATCTGAACGGTAAATGGGAATACGGAAAATTCGAGTTCAATGCACGCGACCGCCGCATTATAGAAGGACTGTCTAATCTGTCGTTTGCACAACGTGAAGACGGTTCTTATCTGATGGTTTGCCGCGGTGGTGGCATCTGGATTAGTCAGGATGGTCTCTCTGAATACAGTCAACTGACCGACAAACGTGTCTATCCGGATGTGGATGGTCGGTTTGAAGACCCCGTAATCTGGCGTGATAATGTTCAATATCATATGGTTGTGAATGACTGGCTGGGACGTATCGCTTTTTATCTTCGTTCAAAGGACGGGGTGAACTGGGTGACTGACCCGGGTGAGGCTTATACTCCAGGTATTGCCATACATGAAGATGGGCGCGTGGAAGACTGGTTTAAGTTTGAACGTCTTAAAGTGTATCAGGATGAATATGGCCGTGCTGTTCAGGCTAACTTTGCAGTGATTGATACTTTGAAACCGCAGGATAAGCCGTTTGATAACCACAGCTCGAAGAATATTAGTATTCCTCTGAATCCGGGAT
>ENA-UEPG01002662-UEPG01002662.1-human-gut-metagenome-genome-assembly--contig:-NODE-2662-length-10518-cov-3.210325_pt1 | contig 10518 bp, 5 predicted proteins | sample MGYA00242893_ERZ507902 | MGnify/ENA primary metagenome ERZ507902 (study PRJEB26167, sample SAMN06115491) | human gut metagenome | host: Homo sapiens | place: China:Gansu | collected 2015-04-23 | study... | reverse complement strand
GTCGAAACCACCTGTATTACGGTATTCATCGATGATATCAGCAGTCAGTTCCATATAATTATGGTCAACCAATCCACCGGGACCCAGGATAAAACCATACAGTTTGTTGTCTTTGTTCAGTGTCTTGATACCATCGAACAGACCAGAGATTACGTTATGTCCGCCCGGAGCCTGTCCTCCTGAAAGGATAACACCTACATTCATAGCGGGGAGCTGGATAGCTTCACCTTCTTCGAATTTAATCAACGGCATTCCGTAAGTGTTCGGGAACAGTTTCTGGATAGCTTCCTGATCGGCTACTGATTGTGTAGCTGCGCCTTCAACTGCTTTTACTGAGCCTTTCAGCGCTTTCGGAAGTTTGGGCTGATAAGCAGCCCTTGCAATTTGCAATGCACTTTTAGTCATTTTCTTTATCTTATATTTAAAGGTGTTAGTAATTCGAACTTAAAAGTGTCGCAAATTTCGTGTTTTTTTCCGAATTATGAAAGAAAATGATGATTTTGTTCTCTACAGGTATGCCACAGAGCAGACGAAGGGCACGAAGTTTACATCCTTGCTTCTGCAATTCCATAGCACTCCGTACCCTTTTCGCCTGTTCGGCACTATCTGTCAGTCTCTTTTAAAACGTCACTGCAGTCCTAGCTCCCGTAGCAGAAACAGCATATACCTTAAAGCCGTCTTTCCAAGCGGTTTTCATGGTAAACGTAGCAGTACCGGAAGGTGCTAACAGCCCATCAGAGATACAGACTTTCTTGCCGGTTTCATCTACAACTTCATAAGCTGCCACATTTTTCCAGTTGGTCATGGTAAATGTCGAACCGCTCCGTGTGGCTGTACCGGCTACAATTCCGGGTTTGTCCTTATAAAGTTCTACAGAATTATCCGTTATATATTCCAGAGCAACATCCGGTTTCGGATATCCCAAAGCCTCTACACGACTTCGTATTTCGTCGATACGGGCCTGGGTAACGGTGAGTTTGCCCGTTCCGTAGTCATCCACTGTTATGTCGACCGGAGTCAGAAATCCCCATTTCGTGAAGAAATCCAGCAAGTTGGCTTTAGCTATCAGACTACAGATATAAACGAACTCAGTCTGCTGTTCCCCGGCCGTTCTCAGATTATCGTGCGTCCGGATATACTCGTACACATCCGGATAGAATCCTCCTTTGTCAGATTGCTGAAGAGGTGTCCGTCCGAGTACTTTACCGAAATAGAGTTCCAATTGCCAGAAAGGAACGAGTTTACAGAAAACATCGCTGTCACTTCCAAAATTTCCATGTGGCGCACCTGCCGCAATGATCTGGGTCCAGGCCTTGGAATAACGGTTACGACTGCCATCTCCCATATCTTCTGTTTGCAAGCGAGAAGGCTGTCCGAAAATTGTAGTCTGGATGTACTCGGACATGATATTGTTCGTTACCTCCGTTGTCCCCAACCATTTCAATCCGGGACGTGTCTGGTTGCAATGCCCTATTTCATGTGCAGGTCCCCAACATGCAGATGTCTTCAATTTATCCACATTACAAAGTTCGGCCAGAGTACCGTCATTGTAAGCAGTATGATAACTGGTGGCATACATATAGCTGGTATACATCACATGCAGGTACATGCGGTTCTTGAACAGTTTATTGTATTTATACAATCCCATCAGTTCCATCTCCGAATTCACAATCTGATCATAAGCATCGATCAGTGCTTTCCCGTCCGGAGTATGAGTACGGAAACGCTCGGTCGGGAATGTGAGATGTGCATAATGTCCCACCACATCGAAATACTTATCCACAGCGTTACTCAACAATTTATTCCAATCGGAAGCCTGATGTTTAGCTACATCGAAATAGCCGTTTACTTGTCCGGAAGCGATATGTATCTTTACAGGCTGAGCAGTTTCATAGTCAGGAGTGTGATACAAAATATACATTAATCCTTTATTCCGGGCTGTAATCTTGTTGGCCCCTTCAGACAACGGATAAGAGGTTCCTCCGAAACCATCACCACCGGGAACATCCAGATTCTGAATCACTGCACTGACAGTCTGCCCATGTGTATCGCCGACAAAAATCATCAGTTGCTCTCCATCTTTAACCGAAATTCCCGTAGGATTATCACGCAGGCTATAAGGACTGGTCTTATGTGTTTCTGACTGGGCATCCGGATGGGGCCAAGCCTTATATTCCTGAATACGGAACTCTGCCGGATACTTACCCTGCTTCATATAGTAAGCTATGTTCTTGTAGAATGAATACGGACAGTTCTCTATTTCTTCATCGGTAAGTCCGGGCTTCAATTCAGAGCATGTACCATCGGTGAAAAGAGTGAGCGGGTCGAATGCATCCGGATTCTTTTTATAAAATTCCATCTCGGCACAAGCAGCAAATCCCTGCCCGTCTCCCGATCCTGATTTGACAATAAACTGAACCGACGTGACTCCGATTTGTGCCTTCGGAAAATTAACACGGACTGCGGCATTCGTCCCCCCGAAGTTTTTAGTCATCACCGTATTCCATTCATCGGTCCCTCTGGTATTCGCATTTGACTTTACACGGATCTCCACTTCCTTGAAGTTACCATTCGGTCCTGAGGTACGGGGATAATATATAAGATAGTCTATATCCGAACCCGCAGCAAAATTATAAGTCAACGTAATGGGGAAATAATGATCTCCCGCGTTATTCCAGTTAGAATGGTAAATAGTGCTCATATCACCATCGAATGATTTATCAATATTCGAGCCACCCTGAAAAGAGCTTGCTTCACCTGATTCTACCGGAACCTTAATATCGTCTTTGATACCCTCGAGATTTCCGGATTCATATTCTCCCAATCCTTTTTGAGTAACAGATACCAAGGCCTCAAGTTCTCCGCCGACCTCTTTCACGGTGATATTGCCCGTACGTTCACTATCTTCCGGATTGGCTGTAACAATGTAATTATGCGTCGTAGTCACCATTTCGGATGCACGTGTACCTGCCGGTTTCTCTTTGATCCATTCCGGCAATGTGATAGTCACCGAAACATTTGTAGTTACATCGAATGCGATATCACTGCCACTGGCCTCAACGGTAAAGATCTGTTGGGATATCAAAATAGCAGGCTCTGATCCCAATTGGCGTACGTTAACAGTTTCTGCCAATCCATCGGCAGTAACTTTAATCACTGCCTCCCTTGTCTCTTTTCCATCGTATCCGGACACATTCACCGTCAATGTACTTTCGTTGACAGCAACCGAACACCAATCTTTATCAGACCGTGCCGTCCAATGGTCTGCATTGGTAACAATAGCGATGTCACGGGTTCCTGCATCACTTTTAAAATCGATGGCAGACTGTGCTACCTCAAGAGTAGTCGATGTTAACGCTCTTTCTTCTTCAGCAGAACAAGCATACAGCAGCAGAGGGATAATAGCTGCAGAAATCATTAGAATTAGATGTTTCTTCATGTTATTAGGGTAAATTAAACATAAGATAAATAAAACAAAGGAAATACAAATTTTGTTCTCATAAAAGACTTCACTTGTATTTCCTTTTTAATAATTACTTGATTCTCGTATTTAGCATCAATCTGACAACCATAGGTGGCCAAATTCATACTACATTATATAGGTACCTATTGAATCCTGTTTTAGAAACTGCTTTTGAATGAATCGTCTAATGATTTGAGATGAATTTTCACGGTTATTCCGGTTGTTATAAGAGGAAGATAACAAGCTATCTGACGATTAAAAGAATCGAAACAGACCGGAATATCACTCAAAACATAGGCAAAAGTCAATCAAAAAAGATATGTATAGAAATTCAAAACAGTTTCTTACTCAATGGTAGTCTCTCCGGTTTCCGGATCATAGGTTTTCACAATTACCTTCGAAAGGCCGAGTTCTGCCAACGCAATCCAGTTGGAGCCGCTTGTAGAAGATTTCACCTTAAACCAAAGATAGCGGTAAGATGCACCGGCTTTTATTATATCCGATTCGTAAGACGCAGCTTTTGTATTAGGCAAATTACTCAAAGACGCCAACAAAGTGGTCTGGCTCTCATCATAATTCTTTCCATCAAAAGTATTGCTGCCCAGAATATCCATCTCTTTGGGATTGTCTTTATTGTTATTGTCACGACAAACATAAGAGAACAGGAAAGTGGACAAAGCATTCTCTTCACCCAAGTCGACCACAATATAGTGAGGGAAAGGCGTAGGACTGCTCCATGACATGTGGAAATAAGTGTCATTCCTTCCATCCACCAGGTTTGCGATAGGTCCTTCACTACTCTCCTGATCATCTGTATACAACTGTTTTGCAGACAAGGTTATAGGATTCCGGTCAGTCTTGATCTGTTTCAGAGCAGGAAGTGCCTGTGCCATGATACTGCAACTTTGCGAAGCTTCCCCGGCACGATTGCAAGGTTGCAATGTAAAGTTAATGTCACCATACCGATGCAGCAGATTGTCCACCAACATGGTATCACTATTCACACTTGCCAATCTCATACATTTCTTCCCGTCTTCAGGTAATGTATAGGTCACTTTTACATAATAATAATTAGAATCGGCTGGTACGGTCCATTTCAATTTGATAGCACCGGCTTTGGCTTCAGCCGACAGTGAATTCTGATCTATAGAGGTTGGCATGGGATACTTCTCATCGCTGGAGCAGCCGATCATATTTATCAGGCCCAGTATCACACACAGGCCAAGCAGTATTTTTTTCATCTTCATTTCTCTTTAAAAAGATTAATAACCCGGATTGTTTACTAATTTTTCATTTCTGTTAATATCGGCAGAAGGGATGGTCAACAGATATTGAGTCGGCGCCTCGAACTTACGCTCAAAGTCAATAGTCTTCACTATCGCATAATCTTCTATGGTAGTAGCAGCAATATTCAACCCCTTAGCCTTGACATTAAAATATTGTCCAGCCAGCAGCCAACGGCGCATATCCCAGAAATTCTGGTTTTCCAAATAAAGTTCATTCATTCTCTCCTGCCGTACAATCTGACGTAATTTTGTCTGATCCAATGCAGCAACACCACTCCATGCTGTTTCTACTGTAGGGATACCGGCACGTTCTCTGACTTTGTTCAGATATTGTTTGGCTGTCTCCAGATCATTAGTCTCCACACATGCTTCGGCATATGCCAAATACAAGTCGGCAAGACGAATAATGGGCCAGGGATACTGATTCAATTTCGTAGCATTTGTAGAAACAACAGTATTAGGATCGACACCTTTTTTGTTCAGATAACCACTTGGAGTATAGTTACCCGGTCGCTGTACGGTGGCCGTACCACGACTGCAGTTACCTCCCAATACAAAATCGCATATCAATCTGCTATCCGAATTATCTTTCTTACCGTTACTCATAACATAGGCCGGATTAGTTGACCCGTTCATCACTTCGTAATATCCACCCTGAAAAGCTACCCAAGCATAAAAGCGAGGTTCGCGATCCAAATTAAACAGGAGTGTTTTACTTCCTTCATGAGCCTCGTCAGCATGGCTGGCATCCACATTGACGATCTTTAATTTGTCTTTATCTTTATACTCCGGATCTTCGTCCCAAGGTAAACCGTTTTTAGTATAAAAACGATTTAACATGGTCCATGTCGGACCGACACCATTCCACGCCCAGCCGTCAGTCACAAATGGTAACGATTTGTTTTGTATACCATACGAACCTTCACTACGCGTTTCTGCCAGAAGAACCTCCGGATTACGCGAATCCCAATCGACCAAGCTGGTTCGAAGACACCGGACAGGACCTGCCGCCGGATAGGGATTCGCATCCTCATCACCTATCTTATAGTCTTGCTTTACATACAAAGCATGTCCGTTCTGCTCGGCAAGGTCAATCGCCTCTTTAATAGCTGTCTTTGCTTTTACCCACTTATTAGGATCATAAGTCAGAGGCATTAACTGACTACCGGATTTATCTGTAAAATTGCTATAGAAACTTGAGTTTCCATTGAATAACGGAGAAGCTGCATACAAAAGCATTTTTGCTTTCACAGCCTTAGCTCCTACACTGGTTGCCAATCCGTAATCTTCTTTATTGGTACGTATGGCAGGCAATGAACTTGCGGCTTCATCCAATAAATTGCATATCCAGTCTACACATTCGTCATATGAAGTTCGGGGTAAATATTCTGCTTGCGAAGCATTTACATCCGGTAGTTCCTTGATCAGGATAATAGGTCCGTAACAACGCGCCAACTGATAATGATAATAAGCAATCAGAAACTTAACCTGTGCGATATAGTCTGTTTTTACACTTTCAGTCAGGTCGGGTACCTTGTCTACATTTTCCAGAAATATATAGCACTGACGCAATCCTTGAAAAAATGTATTCCAATAAGAAATCACCGGCGAAGAAGCCGTATAGTTGCCTTTTGGAAAACTGGCAAACGTTTCATGTTCAAAAGCCGTTATCACTTCATCTCCTGTCAGCAAATCGAGACTGCCTGATGCCACATTACTTTGCGGCAAATAGCCATAGCAAGAATAAACAAAATTCTTAGCCGCATTCCGGTCTTTAAATGCATCTGCCTCAGTCGTTATTTCATCCGGAACAATATCCAGAAAGTCGCAGGAACTATATCCTATCGTCAGCAAAAACAAAAATAGGAGTTTATATATTATCTTCATAAGTATATATTATTTAAAAGTTAATTGAATACCAACATTATATGTACGTTGTGTCGGGTATTTCATACCGGCACCTCCACCCATTTCAGGATCCCATAGCTTAAATGGAGAAAAGGTCAACAAATTACTTCCGTTCACATAGATTCTTGCCCATTTGAAACGATAGCCGATTTCGGCATTCCGCAATTTCAGGAACGAAGCATTCCGCAGCCAATAAGAAGAAGACGCCGTATTATTGTTGTTATTATATTGTGTCAATCGCGGATACCGTGCATTCGGATTCTGATTATCTTTGCTCCAATGATCATCAGAAATCCATTTCAGAACATTATTTTTACTTTGCGTTCCAAATGGTTCGAAACCGCTCATCATAAATGACACGCGCGCTTGTCCCTGAAAGAAGAAAGAGAAATCCCAATTCTTCCATGTAATAGAGGGACCAAATCCGTATATTATCTCCGGAATTGTGGGATATCCTAATACCACTCTGTCATCTGATGTTATTTTCCCATCATAATTACCGCTCGCGTCCGGCTGATCTACATACTTCACATCGCCCGGTGCAATAGCAATATTACCGATAGTCGACTGAGGATTATTCGCAATATCAGCTTCATCAATATACAATCCGTCTGCTACATATCCCCAGATTGAGTTCAGGCTCTTTCCAACCTGCGATAATGCCGGACGAAGTCCTGCCGCTTCATCATACTTCAAAACCTCATTGTGTGCATAGGTAAAAGTTCCTTTCATCTGGATAGAAAAGTTCCGGTTCAACTGTTTTCCATAATCCAAAGCAAGGTCAAATCCTGTATTCTTCACTTTTGCGAAATTACCGTAGATTTTAGTACTGGCAGTTCCCAGATAATTCGGTATGGAATTTTTTTGCTGAAAAATATTATCTCTAATCTCCCTGAATCCGTCGACAGTGATATTTAATGAATTGAAGAGCTGTAAATCGACACCCACATTCAGTTTATTTCCGACTTCCCACGTAAGTTCATTATTCTGGAATCGATTATAAGTAGGTCCTGATAATGAAGTGGTACTACCACCATATCCGGTTGTATAAGACGGGCTTTCAGTCAAATTCACGATTGCCAGATAAGCAAAACGGTCACTGCCGATTTGATCGTTACCTACCAAACCATACGAACCGCGGACTTTAAAATTGGAAATAACCGGTTTTATCGGCTTCCAAAATTTTTCTTCACTGATATTCCATCCCAACGATATGGATGGGAACAGTCCCCAACGATGCCCTTTGGCAAAACTCTCAGAACCATTGTAGCCCGCATTTACTTCAAGCATATACCGATGATCGTAATCATAAGACAAACGTGCCGCCACACCCATTTTACGTTTTGGAAGCGAAGCAATAAGACTGCTGTTTACATTCGTATTATAATCATCCTGGTTATAAAGCAACATACCACTTACATTGTGCGAACCGAACGAACGTTCGTAATTCAGGTATCCCTGAATATAAAACCGACGGTCACCATTGGTACCGAAAAAGGCATCCATCGTATGATTACTCGGTTCTCCGATAGGTGTATTGGTAAAGTCATAGGAACCGTCTTCATTCTGTTTATAATCGGAAAGCTGATAACTATTATATCCTTGCAGACGGAACTTCTGATTATAACTCCAATTCTTAAATGAAACCAAAGCTCTGAAGCTTAATCCCTTCGTTATAAAATCCAGTTTCTGATCCCAGTTTACATTGGCTACTACCGTACTCTCAAACGTATCCTTGTAACCTGCACTTGAAAGAGCTACCGGATTGAGCGGCTGATAATTTCCGGCAAGGATACCTCCCCAATGGTACCATGTGTCAGATCCCTGCGGAAACATAACCGGAAAATCAACAGGATTGGTTCCCATAATAGCACTGAATATATCGCCTACACCATTACCATCCTTAGTTGTCAAAGGACCATGCATATCATTCAACTGTACATTCAGGTGAAGCGAAATGGTAGAAGACTTAGAGAGATGAAAATCCACGTTGTTCTGGAACGCATATTTCATGTAGTCTATATTATTTTTATAAGAGAAGAAGTCACTGGAACGATCTTTCAACATTCCGGTTTCATGATTCATATTGACATTCATAAAATAAGTAATTTTAGATGTACCTCCACGTACATTAAAATTCGCTTTTTGATTAAATGTCGCATCTTTGAAGACCTCCTTGTACCAGTCCACATTAGGATAAATATAAGGATTCAGATTATGGATCGTACCATTTATTTTTTCATCAGAATAGAGCACAGCCCCTGTTCCCTGATTGGTAACCGCTTCATTGTACAAACGCATATAAGTGGGTCCGTCAACAATTTCCGGTTTCTTAGTCGGAGTATTTACATAGCCTTCTAAACGTACGCCGATGATCGGTCTGTCCAAGTCACTTCCCGATTTTGTTTTAACGATAAGTACACCGTTTGCTCCACGAGTACCATACATCGCCGATGCCGTCGCATCCTTCAATACGGAAAAGCTTTCAATTACTTCAGGATCCAACGAATTCAAGTCCGCTTTGGATACTTCAACTCCATCCAAAATAATTAGAGGAGAAGTCGCTCCGTTCATGGTCGCAACACCACGAATGAAAAAGTCCGCAGAATTCTGTCCCGGTTCTCCACTACGCTGGTAAGCAATCACACCCGACAAGCGTCCGGCAAATGAAGAAGAAAGGTTGGCAGAAGGTACCAGAAGATCCGAAGGACGAACCGACTGAATCGATCCGGTGATAGTCTCCTTTTTCTGTCCCGTACCAAAAGCAGTGACCACCACCTCATCCAGTTGCTGGGCATCTTCCGCAAGAGTGATAGACATTACCTTTTGACTACCGACTTTAACTTTCTTGGTAACATATCCTATATATGAAATCTGTATTTCATTTTTAGGAAATGCCGCTAATTCAAATTTACCATCTACATCGGTAATCACACCTGTGGTAGTACCCAGTAATTGCACTGTTGCACCGATGATAGGTTCACCGGTTTTCGAATCTGTTACTATACCAATGATTTTTGCCTTTTTCTGTTGTATACTTTCCGTTTTCTCAACTTTAAGAATAACTTCATTCCCTTTAATAACATAACTGATATTACTCCCTTTAAAGACTTCGTTCAAGACGTCATCAATAGAACCTTTACAATCGATACTCTTAAGAGTTGTGTTTTTCAAATCATTAGCGTTATAGAAAAAAGTATATTGACTGCTTTTTTCTATGAGCCGGATGGCTTGAGGAATAGTGAGAGACTGACCTTTAACCACAATCTGTCCTTGCGCAGCAAGTGCAGACAGCGGATAAAGCAGCAAAGCCATAACGATGTATTTAAGACACCGCTTCTGACAAGAAAATAAAAACTTGTTCATGCTTCAATTTTTAGATTTAACATTGGGTTAATAAATATTAGTTGTAAATAATAATCTCGTGATTTATTTCTTTTTTCCGAAGATTCAGGCTAAAACAAATTTTATCAATAACGTCTTCCAAAGACTCATCATAGCGGATACTCCCTGTAAAGGCACAATTTTTATTCACTTTATCGCTGATAATGATACGTGAACCATACATTTGGTTTATAATCCTAGTCAAATGTTCCAAATTAAATTGTGTAAAATTATAACGGCCGTTTTGCCACTCTATATTTTCTATTTGCCTTAATTGAGTCCCTGCATCAGCAGGATTATATACCAATTCCTGAAGTGGTTTCATCTCTATTTTATGTTGAGTCGATTCAACATTAAATTCAATGCTTCCATTAAACAAAGTAATTTCATTGGCACTGGGATTGTTCTGCTTTATCAAAAAGCAAGTCCCTTTCACTTCGATAAAGGCTTTATCGATATACACCCTGAATTTTCTAC
>ENA-UEPG01002657-UEPG01002657.1-human-gut-metagenome-genome-assembly--contig:-NODE-2657-length-10526-cov-3.504737_pt1 | contig 10526 bp, 12 predicted proteins | sample MGYA00242893_ERZ507902 | MGnify/ENA primary metagenome ERZ507902 (study PRJEB26167, sample SAMN06115491) | human gut metagenome | host: Homo sapiens | place: China:Gansu | collected 2015-04-23... | reverse complement strand
CCATGAAAGGAACATTCATATCGTCAAAGGATTATTAAACGATTGTTCCAATCTTATCCGATCACTTTTTACCGAAGCAGACTTCTCGTTCGAGAAGTGTATGGAACTGAAACGAATGTATGATATGTTTGTGCCACCATCACAGTCCGTCACGTGCTGCAAAGATGGACCGACAAGAATTTATCCTCTTTCTTTTGGATGCAATCTCACTCGTAAACAGATGATAGGTATTACGGCTTGTGCCAATGCTTATCATCTGTTTTGCGTTTCTACCCTACACGTGGAAGATATGGAAGCCCTGCTTTCCTGCAAGGAAGGATTCTGTATTCGTGTAAACAATATCCGTCATGTGGCCATCCTGTTCGATACACTCCTTGAGCACTCGTTCATCCAAGCCAAATGGCAGGCCGTTCTCAGTAATGGACGGTTCTTACAAACCAAGGACGGAAAAGGATTCGTTTCAGCTTCAAGCCTTTCATCCGCTCTGTCTGCTCTACGCAACAACATGACATCAGCAGGTTACGGTATCAGGCGAGCCATTGATGAACTGAGAGAGTGGTAAGAAGTGCCAATAAGCGAAGTATGTGAAAGGTAAAAGCGTGATAGTTGCCGTGATACGTGGTTACTATCACGGTGCAAACTCATGCTGACCTTTTGGGTTGCCCTATCTTTGCCCTCCGTTAGCGCGCTACATAACGGAGGGCATACTTCCATTGTCTAATTTTATAATAACTCATTTATGCAAAATAATAGATTGACATTCATGGAACGGCTGAGTGAACGGCTTACAAGCGTCGAAGCCATCCTAAAGAAATTAGATCCGATAGAGAGTCTGTTGGAACGCATCGCATTGCTGGAAAAAAATATATATACCACCAAACAGGTGTTTACCTTCCAAGAGGCTTGTATGTATATCGGAATATCCGAGAGTATGCTGTACAAGCTAACATCAGGCAAGGAGATTCCGCATTACAAGCCACGTGGCAAAATGATATATTTCGCCAAAGAAGATCTGGATGAATGGCTTTTGCAGAATTATGAACCAACCGTAGATGAAGCAGCACGTATGGCAAACGAGGCCGCTGCCACACAACCTTTCTTTAATCAAAGACGCCATGGAAAACGAAAGAAGAACTGAATATAATGTGGATATGAGGCCGGAGGAGGATTTCTTATCGGATATCCTCTCCGCCTCGCAGATTCGGGCGACGGATACCTATGAAACGCCGCCACAGATTATCTGGATAGACAACTCGACCATTGCTACGCTCGGCAACTTCAGCGCATCAACCGGCAAGGCGAAATCAAAAAAAACATTTAACGTTTCGGCCATTGTCGCTGCATCGCTGGCAGGAAAACAAGTGCTGAACTACCGGGCGCACCTCCCGGAAGGTAAACGTAAGATTCTGTACGTGGACACGGAACAGAGCCGCTTTCATTGTCATAATGTACTGGAACGCATCTTGCGGCTTGCCGGACTGCCCACTACAACCGACAGTGAAAACCTCGACTTTATTTGCTTGCGCGAATACTCTCCGGCAATACGCATTGGGGTCATCGACTACGCCTTACGTCAAAGAAAAGGATACGGACTTGTTATCATCGACGGTATCCGTGACCTGATGCTTGACATAAACAGTACCGGTGAGTCCGTGGAAGTCATTAACAAGATGATGGAGTGGTCATCAAAGTATGACCTGCATATCCATTGTGTGCTACACTTGAATAAAGGAGATAACAATGTGCGCGGGCATATCGGTACGGAAATGAGCAACAAGGCGGAGACTGTACTGGTCATCAGCAAAAACAACGATTGTCCCAACGTCAGCGAGGTTCATGCGTTACACATCCGTGAGAAAGAGTTTAAACCCTTTGCTTTCACTGTTAATGAGGGCGGGCTCCCGGTTCTCGCAGAAGGGCATTTGTTTGAGAATGCCCCACATCAGAAACCGAAACAGCGGACGGGGTTTATGGAACTAAGCGTCGAACAGCACCGTGAAGCCCTTTCCGCTGCGTTTGGAGACAAACCTATCCGTGGGTTTGAAAATATGCTGCAAGCCATGATGACAGCTTACGAGGCAATCGGATTTAAGCGTGGGAGAAACGTAATGGTCAAACTGCTGCAATATCTGACTGACACCTTAAAACTGGTTATCAAACGAGATAAACTTTTTTATTATGACATGACACAGGCAGAAACCATGCTTTTCGATGAAGAATGAGAGCGGGCGCGGGCCTATATAATTCAGTTTAATTTAGTATTTATATATATAGGGTCGCAAACTAAACTAAACCGCTTTTGCGCAAACAAGTGAAAAGAATTTGAATATGACCATAGATGAAGCAAAACGAGTGCGTATCGTGGACTTTTTGGCCCAGCTCGGCCACCGTGCGCAGTATATGAAATCAAAGCAAGACGGGTATCTTCCGCCTCTCAGGAAAGAGGGGACTCCATCGGTCAAAGGCAATCACCGGCTGAAGGAATGGTATGATTTTGGCAAGTCCACCGGATGCGACCTTGTGGAACTGGGTAAGTACCTTTGCGAAACAAAAAGTGTGAGTGAAGCATTAGCATACATCGAACGGCATGTCAATGGTGTATCGCTACCGAAAACCCGGACATTGCCCACAACGTTCCGACCCGTGGAAGCCGACATGAAAAATCTGATTATCGTGCCGCTGCGACACCACGCACTGTTCTCATATCTCCATTCACGTATGATTGATTCGGATATCGGACGAATGTTCTGTAAGGAAGTGCATTACGAACTGCGCCAGCGACGTTACTTTGCACTGGCTTTTGGCAACATATCCGGTGGATACGAGGTGCGAAACCCTTATTATAAAGGATGTATCAAGAACAAGGACATTTCTTTGATACTCCAATCGCGTGGTGAGACACAGAGCCGTGTCTGCCTGTTTGAAGGGTTCATGGACTTTCTGTCCTATCTGACTCTCAAACAGACGGACGATAGTGCCATTTGCATTAATGCTCCCTGTGACCACCTTATTATGAACTCGATCAGTAATCTGAAAAAGACATTGACGTATCTGCAAAAATACACGTATATCCACTGTTACCTTGACAATGACCTTGCCGGACAAAAGACAGTGGAAACCGTAGCCGGGATGTATGATGGACGCGTCTATAACGAGTCCAACCGTTATGCCGGTTACAAAGACCTAAACGACTACCTACGCGGGAAGAAACAATGAACAACCCACTCCCTAAGCTCTCCTTCACGGAGGGCTTTTTTTATACCCCAACTTTTCCTGCTTTCTTATGTAAAATCGTATTTGAATATGATTTTGTAATATGATTTTTGTATTTTGAGAAAATATCATATTAAAATAATATGTTTTGTAGCCAATAATTTTATCTTTAAACTTATCCATTCTTATTTTGCAGCCACAATCAAATATAATAAATCATATTACATAAAAAGATATGAAATCATATTTTATTTTCACCATTGTCCTGACAGTTGCCTATCTCGTCTATTATGCGGTTATCATCGTGCAGGACCTTTATGGAAAAAAAGGAAATGGTAAGCCGGAAGAAGAGGTATTTGACCTCGGTGCGCCGGAAGATGAACAGAGTGTGTCCGTGACGGAGAGCGATACGGGATTCAATGTGGGTAATGAGAAGTATGAAACAGATGTTGCCCCTACCGCTTCACCTGCACCACAGGAGACGGAAACCGCAGAGAATAATGGCGAGATAGCCGTGGCGGAGAAGCTGAAACGGCTGAAAGCCCAAGCGGAGGAACAGATGGAAGAAACCGAGACCTACCTGTCGGACGCATACACGGCAGACGAACTGTACAAAGCGATGCTTGCCAAAGGAAAGACGGACAACCGTCCGGAACTGGTATGGAAACCTCTCAAAGACCGGTTGTAAAATGTCGAAAGCAAAAAAAATATTATGTGCACTGTGCTTTGTCCCTTATGCGGTATTCGCCAAAAGCGGCAGCGTAAACTACAGTTGGGGTGCAGACGCACTTGCAACGATGCACGACTTCGTGGTGACGATGATGCTGTACGTGCTGTACATCTGCTACGCTGTCGCCTCGGTTTTCGTAGTCGTTGCCGCGCTCCAAATCTATATCAAAATGAACACAGGCGAGGACGGTGTGGTGAAGTCTATCGTATCACTTGTCGGTGCGTGCCTCTTCATCATTGGAGCTTCAATCGTGTTCCCCGCTTTCTTCGGCTACCGCATATAGGTGGCTGACAGGAGTGTAAAACCAATTCAAAAATAGAAGTACCACAAAAAATGTAATAAATATGTTTCAGAAATTCAAAAGAATGTGCCGAAAGGCAAAGAAAACCATCATGCAAGTTTCCACCAAAGTAAAAATGTTAATCATTGCCCTGTTAGGAGGCATACCTGCTATGGCTCAAAGTACGGCAGGCGATTACTCAGCCGGTACGACAGCTCTATCAACCGTAGCCGAGGAAATCGTGAAATACGTTCCTGTGATGGTCAAACTCTGCTATGCCATTGCTGGTGTTGTGGCCATCATCGGAGCCATTTCGGTGTATATCGCCATGAACAACGAGGAACAGGATGTCAAGAAGAAGAAAAACAGATTGTGTATCAGACACATAACGAAACAGAATATATGAAAGGCATATTGATAAGACGATAACTTCCAGTTTGTATGTATGATAAATCTAAACAGTAATTTAGCAACATATCCTGAGTGGGGGCAAAAAGCACCACCACATATAATAAACAAAGATTTCAAGGGAAAAGTCCCTTGCTAGAACAGCATTTGGATGGAGACATCTCTAATGCGTATCTAGCAAAAGATATCACACCTCATTTGTTGCCATATTTAATTACATATAAGTACATTTAAATACTTAGAAAACAATCATATATGATACAAAATAATGAAATTCGACCAAGATAGAATTCGACAAAAGATTTTTTTAGTACTAAAATATTTTTTAGAAGTTCAAATGGGTTGAAAGCTGATGAATTAATATAAAATTTAATAATAAAAGCCTTATTGTTAACAGTAGTTCAAAAGACTAACTGCTTACAGATAAGGTTTTTTTTATTGTCGAAAGGAAGGTGTGAGAGAGTGAATCAATATATAAAAAGGGAAACAAAAATAGAAAACTATGACCCATGTCCAAGATTTCTGTCAAAAATGAAAGTTTCGCCAATAGCAAAACTCGTATACACAACATTATTGGGTAGAACTTTTTTATCAAGGAAAAACGGACTAAAGGATGAAAATGGGAATGTATATGTAATTTATCCGGTAAGAGCATTAGCAAAAATTGGAAAGTAAGACTTGTAAATCCCGGAAAGGCTCTAAATCTACCTGATAAATCTCCTTTTCCAAAACGCATTTGCGAATAAAATGGCTCATATACTAATCGTGTAAAAACAACTTTAAGCATAATACTTATATTGTTATACCATAGTTTGGAAAAATACAAAATTATATTTCATCAACGTTTCATAAAAGGTGTGTAGAATGTTATTAAAAGTAACTATAAAATGCCATTGTGTAAAAAATAAAGGAGGAATAATTTACGTAAACTATCAACAAAGGACATAAATGGCAAGGATTTTACAAGTAAAGATTTTGAGAAGTATGATCTTAATATGGTAAATGTATTTGCAACTTGGTGTACAGCTTGTGTAAAGGAAATTCCTGATTTGGTTGAGTTTCAGAATGAAATGAAAAACAAGGGTGTAAATATCGTTGGAGTGTATCAGATGTGGACGATGTAAAAATGCTTGTCCAGTGGATGCAATTAGTTATTGAGTAAGAAAATAGAGAGGAGTAGTTAGTAAAGTGATAAAAAATGCTATAGCATATATTACAAGAAAGAGAAATAGAACTTTAATAATTTTTATCATATTAACTATAGTTCTTTCTTGCTTGTATTCTTGTTTAACAATAATGAAATCAAGCAATGAAATAGAAAAGGCTTTATATGAAAGTTCTAATTCTTCAATATCAATAACAAAAAAAGATGGTAAATATTTTAATGTTAATCAATTTAAAGATATTGAAAAATTAAAAGAAATTGAAGAAAAAGTAATTCAATATGATGGATTAGCAAAACTAAAAGATGCTAAAGTAGTTAGCGGAGAACAAAGAATAAATAGAGATGATTTATCTGACGAATTTAAGAATGTTGTTTCACTCGAAGCTACAAATAATACTAAAAGAAATATTTTATTTAGTAGTGGAGTATTTACAATTAAAGAAGGTAAAAATATAGGAGAAAATGATAAGAATTCAATTATTGTTCATGAAGAATTTGCTAAACAAAACAATCTAAAATTAGGTGATGAAGTTAATCTTGAATTACTAGATATTGAAAAAAGTGGAAAAATAAAAAGTCACAAATTTAAAATTATAGGGATCTTTTCCGGTAAAAAACAGGAAACATATACAGGATTATCTTCTGATTTTAGTGAAAATATGGTGTTTGTAGATTATTCAACAAGCCAAGAGATATTAAATAAATCAGAAAATAATAAAATTGCAAATAAAATTTTAATGTATTCTGGTAGTGCAGAATCTACAGACTTAGCCTTAAACAAATTGAAAGAGCTTAAAATTGATGAGTCAAAGTATTTTGTTGAAAAAGATTCTAATGCGTTTGAAGAGTCTTTAGAGTCAGTGAGTGGAATAAAACATATAATAAAAATAATGACTTATTCTATTATGTTAGGTGGGATGGTTGTTCTTTTATTAATCTTGATTCTATGGTTAAGAGAAAGAATTTATGAAATAGGTATATTTTTATCTATTGGAATATCTAAGATACAAATTATAATGCAATTTATATTCGAGTTAATATTCATATCGATACCAAGTATAATATCTTCCTTATTTTTAGGAAATGTATTACTAAAAGTAATTGTAGATGGATTCATTAACTCAGAGGACTCAATGATTTCCGGTGGAAGTTTAATAAATAATAGTAGTTTTATGTTAAATATAACAACACTTGGACAAAGTTATTTAATATTAATAAGTATTATTGTTTTATCAGTTGTATTTGCTTCTTCATTAATATTAATCAAGAAGCCTAAAGAAATATTATCAAAAATAAGTTAGGAGAAAATAATGGATATATTAGAAATAAAGAATGTAGCATATAGTTATGCAAATTCTAAAGAAAAAGTTTTGTCAGGAGTAAATCAAAAATTTGAACTTGGGAAGTTTTATGCGATAGTAGGAAAGTCAGGAACAGGAAAATCTACACTTCTTTCCTTACTTGCTGGACTTGATAAACCTCAAACAGGAAAAATATTGTTTAAGAATGAAGATATACAAAAGAAAGGATATAGTAATCATAGAAAAAATAATATCTCTTTAGTATTTCAAAACTATAATTTAATAGATTATTTATCACCAATTGAAAATATTAGATTAGTAAATAAATCAGCAGATGAAAGTATCTTGTTTGAACTAGGTTTAGATAAAAAACAAATAAAAAGAAATGTTATGAAATTATCTGGTGGACAGCAACAAAGAGTAGCTATTGCCAGAGCATTGGTATCAGATGCTCCAATAATACTAGCTGATGAGCCTACAGGTAATCTAGACAGTGTTACTGCTGGAGAAATAATTAATATATTAAAGACATTAGCTAAAGATAGAAATAAATGTGTAATAGTTGTAACACATAGTAAGGAAGTAGCAGATTCTGCGGATATCATTTTAGAACTATGTGGTAAAAAGTTGAAAAAAGTAAATAAAATGAATTTGGAGGTTAAATAATGATAAAAAATGCATTTGCTTATGTAACTAGAAAAAGTTTAAAATCATTAATTATTATATTAGTTATTTTATCTATGTCAACTTTGAGTCTCATTAGTTTATCTATTAAAGATGCTACGGACAGAGCTTCAAAAGAAACATTTGCTAATATAACAAATAGTTTTTCTATGGAGATAAATAGACAAGTAAATCCAGGAACACCTAGAGGTGGGGGAAATGTAAAAGGTGAAGATATTAAAAAGATATCTCAAACAGATGGTATAGACTCCTATGTAAAAAGAATAAACAGTGTTGCAGATTTAGTTGATTATGATATTATTGAAACTCAAGAGACTCTTGCGAATCAATCACCTGAAAGAGCGAAGAATTTTAAAAGAACAGTTATGTTAACTGGGGTTAACGACTCATCAAAAGAAACAAAATTTGTATCAGAATCATATAAATTAGTAGAAGGAAAGCATTTAGAAAATGGAGATAAAAATAAAATCTTAATGCATAAAGATTTAGCTGAAAAAAATAATCTTAAAGTTGGAGATAAGATAAAAATAAAATCTAATTTATTTGATGCTGATAATGAGAAAGGTGCAGATGAAACAGTAGAAGTAGAAATTAAAGGTCTATTCGATGGGCATAATAGCGGTGGAGTAAGTGCAGCGCAAGAACTATACGAAAATACATTAATCACTGATGTTCATACAGCTGCTAAAGTTTATGGTAATACAGAAGATACAGCTGTATACCAAGATGCAACATTCTTTGTAAAAGGTGATAAGAATCTTGATAGTGTAATAAAAGATATTGGGAAATTAGATATAAATTGGAGAGAATATAATTTGATTAAAAGTTCATCAAATTACCCTGCATTACAACAATCTATATCAGGTATCTACTCAATTTCAAATAAATTATTTGTTGGCTCATTAATATTTGCAGGAGTTGTAGTTTCGTTATTATTATTCTTGTGGATGAATGCTAGAAAGAAAGAAATAGCAGTATTACTATCATTAGGTATATCAAAATTAGAAATTTTTGGTCAATTCCTAATTGAGATGGTATTTATATCAATCCCCGCATTCGTTGGTTCTTATTTCTTAGCTCAATATACAGCTGATAAGCTTGGAAATAATATATTGAATAAGGTTACTGGTGATATAGCTAAACAAATAGCCAGACAATCTGCATCTAGCCAATTAGGTGGTGGGGCAGAAGCTGAAGGATTTAACAAGACATTATCAAGTTTAGATATAAATGTATTACCTAAATTCATAATTTATGTAGTAATATTTATGAGTTTAGTACTTCTTGTATCATTGATTATTTCTTCATTCAATATATTAAGAAGGAATCCAAAAGAATTATTAATTGACAATAATTAAAATTTTTGGTGCTTTTTAGCACCAAAAATTTTTTGGCTTTTAAATATCAAATAATATGCTGTATAATACAAGTGTAGAGGCTTAAGTGGAGGTATATATGAAAATATTAACTGTTGAAGATGATAATATGATAAGAGAGGGAATAAGTGAATATCTTTCAGAATTTGGATATACTGTTATTCAAGCTAAAGATGGAAGAGAAGCCTTGTCAAAATTTAATAGCGATATAAATTTGGTTATCTTAGACATTCAGATACCTTTTATAAATGGTTTAGAAGTGTTGAAAGAAATTAGAAAGAAAAGCAATTTACCAATTCTAATCTTGACTGCATTTAGTGATGAAGAATATAAAATTGATGCATTTACTAATTTAGTAGACGGATATGTAGAAAAGCCATTTTCATTGCCGGTCTTAAAGGCTAGAATAGATTCTTTAATTAAGAAGAATTATGGAAATTTAGAGAAGTTTGAATATAAGGATCTATCGGTTAATTTTAATAGCTATACAGCTAAAATAAATGGTGAAGAAATAGATGTAAATGCAAAAGAACTAGAAGTATTAAAATGTTTAGTGGATAATAATGGACAAGTGTTAACAAGAATGCAAATTATTGATTATGTATGGAAAGATAGCGAAGAAACTCCTTATGATCGAGTAATAGATGTATATATAAAAGAACTTAGAAAAAAATTACAATTAGACTGTATAACTACTATAAGAAATGTAGGATATAAATTGGAGAGAAAATGAAAAAATTAAAGATATTTCCAAAAATGTTCATACAAATATTTTCTGTTCTTGGAATAATAATTATATTAGTTCATTCATTAGTTTTTTTTATCTTTCCTAAAACATATTTGGAGACGAGAAAAGAAAAGATTCATAATATGGCAAATGAAATTTCTAGTAATATGAATGGAAAAGAAATAAAATATATAGAACAAACTTTGGAGCTTTATTCTAAGAATAGTGAAATAAAAGCATATATAAAAGAAAAAAATAATAAGAATGAAATACAAATCAAAGATAATATAAATGTTAATTTAGAAAGTGATAGTAATTCTTTGATAATTGAAGAAAGAGAAATAAAGCTTAATGATGGTAAAAAAACAAAGCTACAATTTGTTTCTACAGCTGATATGCAAAAAGATGCGAAAGATTTAAGCCTTAAATTTTTACCATATTCTTTATTAATATCAATTTTATTTTCTGCTATTATTTCTTTAATTTATGCAAAATCAATAAAAAATAATATACAAGAAATAAAAATTGTTACTGATAAAATGATTAGAAATTAGCTAAGAAAAAGAAGGCAAAGGTTGAGGAACCGTCAAAGACTCAAGATACTGTAGCTACTACAGTAAAAGCGCCGAAACCTGATGAAAA
>ENA-UEPG01002640-UEPG01002640.1-human-gut-metagenome-genome-assembly--contig:-NODE-2640-length-10594-cov-69.140725_pt1 | contig 10594 bp, 8 predicted proteins | sample MGYA00242893_ERZ507902 | MGnify/ENA primary metagenome ERZ507902 (study PRJEB26167, sample SAMN06115491) | human gut metagenome | host: Homo sapiens | place: China:Gansu | collected 2015-04-23... | reverse complement strand
CGGGGTAGCGGGATTCGAACCCACGACCCCCTGCTCCCAAAGCAGGTGCGCTAACCGGACTGCGCTACACCCCGAATCTTTTTTTATTTTTTCAATCGCTTTATCTCTCAAAAGCGATGCAAAGGTACGGCTTTTTTTTATATATGCAAATATTTAAAGCGATTTTTTTCTACTTTTTTTCGCATTATTACTTATCAAATTATAAATCAAAACATTAATCTTAAAACTTTTTTTTATCCGCAGCAAAGAAATTTCAGTGTAAAACAACTCCCCTTTCCGATTTCACTACTCGCCGAGATACTTCCACCATGTAAATTCATAATTTGTTTGCATAAACTGAGTCCTATACCACTACCTGTTGGCTTCGTTGTAAAAAAAGGAACAAAGATTTTATCCAATACTTCTGGAAGAATGCCACTACCATTATCACAGACAGAAAGGAAAAATAGATGTTTTTCTAAATCACAATGTGTGCTAATGATAACTTCGGGATAGATTTGCTCTACACAAGCCTCACCTGCATTCTTTAGTAAATTGATTAATACTTGTTCTATCTGTGAACGATCCAGCATCAGTGTCGTTTCTGGGTTTTCTACTTTATATATATATTGTATGTTTTTATTAGGAAACAGTTTTTTCATATCACTCAGTAAATCACCTATATTTACTGGAGCCAGTATCGGAACAGACAGACGAGAAAGTTTACGATAGTTTTCCACAAAATTCAGCAACCCTTTACTTCTTCTATGAATAGTCTGCATCCCTTGCAACATGATATTGTAATCTCTCTCATTCATACCATTTTGTACAGCACGCTCACTTAATGTTTCACTTAATGAAATAATGGGCGCAATGGAGTTCATTATTTCATGAGTGAGTACACGAATCAGCTTCTGCCATGCTTCCATCTCATTTTCCTCCAATACAGCATGGATATTCTTTAAATTAACCAACCGGAGTTCCGTACCATGTTGAGCGGAATATTCGGATACCGTAACAGCCAATTCTTGTATAATATCTCCTTTATGTATTCGTACTGTTTTAATTTCTCCAGGCTGTAATGACAGGATAATAGTAGGAAAATCAGAATTTAACAGAGCCAATTCCCTGACAGAATGAATACGATAACCGCACAAATCCTGCATGGCTGCCCGGTTCATCCAATGTATATTGCACTGACTATCTACTACCAGCAAACTGCTGTCAACAGTATTCAATAATGTTTCATAATATTGATATCGCTCTTCATTCTCGGACAACCGAGTACGGAATTCAGCAACAACATTATTTATTTCTTGTGCCAATCGTTGTTCTGTACGAGTTTTGTGCTGGGTAGAAAAACTCAAAGAGAAATCTGCATAACGAATACCTTCTATCATTCGCGATATCATACGGGTCGTTTTATACTGCCACTGACAGATATAAATGATAATACCTGCCATAATCATCAGCGAAAAAAACAAGCAAAAATAGAGCGAATGTTGATAAAAGAGATATGCAGCTATAGCTACTACCCCCATTAATAACATACAAGCTATCATCCGTAAAGTTTGTAAACGACTCATAACCCTAATTTTTCAAGTTTCCGATAAAGAGCGTAACGGGTAATCCCCAAATATTCCGCTGCACGACTCAAGTTCCCTTCGCTGCGTTTCATAGCACGTTCTATGGCATTGCGTTCTAATTGTTCCAAGTTCAGTATCTCATCCGTATTCACCCTCTTCTCGGGTTGTGGCTGCAACATGAAATTTGCAGGCTTTAACAATGGCGAGTCCGAAAGAATAATTGCCCGTTCTATGGCATGCTGCAATTCGCGGACATTACCCGGCCAATGGTAACGCATGAGTTTCTGCTTGGCTTCGCGGCTCAGTCCGTTTATCTCTTTCTTATATTTATGAGTATACCTTTGTAAGAAATAATCAGCCAGTAAGAGAACATCCTCTCCCCTTTCCCGCAATGGAGGAATAGTAATCTCAATCGTATTGATACGATACAACAGGTCTTGACGGAAATTACCCTCCTCCACCAATTCTCGGATATTTACATTTGTTGCGCTTATCAACCGAACATCAATAGGAATTATATCCGTTGCTCCCAAACGTGAAATCTGCCGTTTTTCTATGGCTGTTAGTAATTTGGCCTGCATAGGTAATGACAAATTCCCTATTTCATCCAAAAAAAGCGTTCCTCCTGATGCCACCTCCATACGTCCCGCCTTTGCTTTGCGGGCATCTGTAAAAGCCCCTTTTTCATAGCCGAACAATTCACTTTCGAATAATGATTCAGGTATGCTCCCCAAGTCAATCGTTATAAAAGGACATTCACGACGAGGAGAAAAATAACGTAGAGAACGGGCCACCAAATCTTTACCGGTTCCATTTTCACCCAATATCAAAATATTAGCATCAGTATCCGATAATTTCCGAATAGTATCAAAAACCTCTCGCATAGGCGCTGAGTGACCTATCATTTGAGGCATCTCTTCATCCTGCGCGCTCAATGCTACAACTTGTTCTTTCAGTTGCCTGACCTCTTTACGAGAATCACGAAGTTTGATAGCCGATGAAAGCGTAGCAAGTAGTTTTTCTTTTTCCCAAGGTTTGGGAATAAAGTCAATAGCTCCAGCCTTAATGGCCCGTACTGCTTTATCTGTATCCGCATAAGCAGTCATAAACAAGACAATAGCCTGCGGATCTAACTTTAATATCTGCTCTAGACAATCGAATCCTTCCTGCCCGCTGATAGCATCCCGACGAAAATTCATATCAAGCAAAATAACATCAGGTTGAAAAGTAGTCATGAAATGCTCAATACGAGTCGGTTGAGTAGTAACTTTTATTTTTTCCACGTAGGGATCCAATAAAAGGTTTAGTGCAAAAAGCACGTCCTCATTATCATCTATAATCAATATTTTTCCTTTTGCATTCATTATTTTATCCTCAATATATCTTGTTATACGAATAAAAGATTTTCTATCCGCTTTTTTGCAAAGATATTGTTTTTTTTAATGTGTTGTCTGTGCGGATACGCACAAAAATAGTGCGTATCCGCACAGAGACATCATTATCTTTTATCCCACAAAAATCTGGTAAACAAAGAGATAAGATAATGGCACGCTATTTGATTAGTCTACAATACTAATATATTAAGTTATGAAAAAAAAATCAGTAATAGCTATCAATTTATGCCTTATAGCAAGCATAGTAACTCTATTCGGCAATAAGATCTATATGCTTTATATAGGTGACTGCCATCAATTGTGGGAAGAAGCACAAACTCACTATGTTAATCGACAATATGAAAAAGCACGCGAGTTATTAGAAAAGATAGCTCACATTGATACGGCCCATCATGCCCAATATCTGACAGGCGATATGTATTTAAAAGGCTTAGGAGGTGAAATTGATTATGATAAGGCTTTGAAACTTTTTCATCAATCGGCAGCGGGCGGAAACACGTATGCTGAAAACAATATAGGTTTTATGTACACATATGGTTTGGGAGTCACTAAGGATTACAGCCAAGCTTTCAAATGGTTGAACAGAGCTGCCACTCAAGGAAATCCAGAAGCTCAAATTGGCATGGGAAGCCTTTATAAAAACGGTTGGGGAGTACGTAAGGATTGTTACATTGCTATGACTTGGTACCTACGTTCTGTAGCTCATGGTAATACGGACGCCATGAACAATATCGGTTATTTATATAAAAACGGACTTGGGGTTCCCAAAGACTTTGAAGAAGCTTATTTTTGGTTTAAAAAAGCAGCAGATAAGAATAATCCGATAGCTCAATATAATATAGGAAATATGTATTGTTATGGCGAAGGAATGGAAAAAGACTTTGCTAAAGGAGCTGAGTGGCTGACCCAAGCTGCTTTACAGGGGAATGCTCCTGCACAATACAACCTGGGCCGCATGTATCAGTGGGGTAAAGGTGTAAAAAAAGACTTACAACAAGCCCGGTTCTGGTTCCAAAAAGCTATAGACAACGGTCATGAAAAAGCAAAGGAAGCATTAACCAAAATAAAAAGCGACTTATCCAAAGAAGACACCGAAGACCCACTCCTGTTCACCTAACTATAAGCCAAAAGTACTAATAGGTATAAAGACATAAAAAAAAACGAACATGAAACTATATTGTATTATAGCACTTTCTCTTCTGCTTCGCCCGGAAACAGCCACAGCACAACAAGAAGAATCAATAACATTGAGTTTGCAACAAGCTATTGAAATAGCACAAGAAAACTCACCGGAAGCACAAGCTGCCCGTCATACCTATCGGGCAGCTTATTGGAACTACCGTTTTTTCCGGGCGAATTATCTTCCCTCCGTCACATTAACTTCATCTCCTACCCTAAATCGGGAGATAAACAAGATTACCCAACCGGATGGAACAAATCAATTTATCCAGCAAGACCAGTTAAGCACAGATCTCAGCCTTAAAATAAATCAAAATATATGGTTTACCGGTGGCAGCTTGTTTGTAAAAAGTACCACCCAACGCATTGATGAATTTGAAGATAATCATACAGCGTATAACACCCAACCCATAGTAATAGGTTACGAGCAGCAACTTTTTGGATATAATTCTTTAAAATGGGATCACCGTATCGAACCCCTTCGCTACCGGGAAGCCCGTAAAGCATATGCAGAAGCATTGGAACTTGTAGCCTCAGAAACCAGCACTCTTTTCTTCAACCTGGCAACTGCACAAACTAATCTTGACATAGCCGCCTACAACTATGCTTCTGCCGATACTTTATACAGGTATGCCGAGGGAAGATATAATATAGGAACCATAACTGAAAACGAAATGCTACAGCTGGAAATAAACAAACTGACAGAAGAAACCAATATGATGAATGCCCGCATCGAAGTAGAGGACCAAATGCAAACACTCCGTTCCTTCCTTGGCATTAATCGGGAAATAAATTTACGAGTCATTCCGGAAGACAGCATTCCTCAACTCGAAATCCCTTTACAAAAAGCATTACAACTGGCATTCAAAAACAGTCCCGATCCTGACACTTATAAACGCAAACAATTAGAAAGCCGCAGCGCATTAGCTTCTGCAAAAGCCAATGCAGGTTTGAAAGCCGACCTGTATGTACAATTCGGGCTTTCTCAAACCGGAAATAAATTTGCAGATTCTTACCGAAACCCCATGAACCAACAATATGCCAGTATTGGTATTTCTTTACCTATCCTGGATTGGGGTCGTGGAAAAGGACGCGTTCGTGTAGCTCGTTCCAATGTAGACTTAGTAGATACACAGGCTGAACAGGGAATGAAAGATTTTGAATTGAATGTATGTAAAATGGTCCGTCAATTCAATCTTCAAGCATACCGTGTAGCAGTAGCCGCCAAGACGGACAAGACAGCCGACCGGCGCCACGATGTAGCACGCCGGCTTTATATCTTAGGAAAATCGACAATTCTAGACCTCAATGCCGCCATTACAGAAAAAGATACCGCACGGAGAAATTATATAACAGCTTTGAAAACTTATTGGAGTCTGTATTATGGTATTAGAAGTATGACGGGATATGATTCCCTCAGAAAAGCAGAGATTTCATGTACTATACCTAAACCTTAACTACACGGCAGATATAAATGATCTTTGTATTATCGCCATACTTAAAAAAGAAATAAAAAAATTATATCAAAAAACATAAACTAATGGATATAAAAATTGAAAAGAAACCGTGGTACATCCGCTATCGCTACTATATGATAGCTGCACTGGCCTTCATTATCTTCCTTATCTATGTGATAAGCCTTTCATTAGGTCCTCGCAAGCTGCGTATCGAAACAGACAACATTCAGATAGCCGAAGTAAAAAACGACAAATTTATGGAGTATGTAGATGTGGAAGGACTGGTGCAACCCATTCTTACCATCAAAGTAAATACTCGTGAAGCCGGCAGTGTAGACCGCATTGTTGGAGAAGAAGGGAATATGATGAAACAAGGTGACACCTTATTGATATTGACTAATCCGGATCTGATTCGTTCCATTGAAGACCAACGTGACGAATGGGAAAAACAACGAATCACTTATAAAGAAAAAGAGATAGAAATGGAACAAAAGAGTCTGACACTGAAGCAACAGACATTACAGGCACAATATGAGATGGAACGACTGCGCAAGAGCTTCGGACTGGACAAAGAGGAATTCAAAATGGGAATTAAGAGCAAGGCTGAGCTTCAAGTATCTGAAGATGAATATAAGTATAAACTGAAAAATACGGCATTACAAATGGAAAGCCTGAAACATGATTCATCCGTAACCCTTATCCGCAAAGAATTATTGAAAAATGATCTGGAACGTGAAAGCAAAAAACTGAAACGTGCGGAAGAACGGTTGGAGGATTTGATAATAAAAGCTCCGATTGGCGGCCAACTAAGTTTTGTGAAAGTAACTCCCGGCCAACAGGTTGCTTCGGGAGAAAGTATAGCTGAAATAAAAGTGCTGGATCAATATAAAATTCATACTTCTTTAAGTGAATATTACATTGACCGCATCACAACAGGTCTTCCGGCTACCGTAAACTATCAAGGGAAACGCTACCCCCTGAGAATTACTAAAGTAGTTCCTGAAGTAAAAGACCGTATGTTTGATGTAGATTTGGTATTTACCGGAGAAATGCCCGAGAATGTCCGTGTAGGAAAGAGCTTCCGGGTACAAATAGAATTGGGTCAACCCGAACAAGCTATAGTTATCCCACGTGGAAATTTCTACCAGTCTACTGGAGGACAATGGATTTACAAAATAAACCCATCAAAAACAAAAGCTGTAAAAGTTCCATTGAATATAGGACGCCAAAACCCGCTTCAATATGAAATCACTGAAGGTTTACAGCCTGGAGAATTTGTAATTATCACAGGATATGATACCTTTGGTGACGCAGAAGAATTGATATTAAAATAAAACATGCAACATGAAAACTTTGAAATATGCCTGGCGCTTCTTAATGCGTTCTAAATCGTATACTATCATTAATTTGCTAGGACTGGCTTTCAGTCTGGCATGCAGCATCATCTTGATGCGATATATCCATAGGGAACTGACGGTGGATGCACATAGCGTAGATCCGGAACATATCATCATTCCTATACGGGATATAGAAGGAAATCTTCATCCGGGAAGTTTGCAACAAGGTTGGTCTGAAACTGATTCTGTTTATATTCCTGACCATCAAATAGTGGAACAATGCCGCCTGATGTTACAGCAGCGAGACAATGTGGTATATGAAAACAGTAACTATGCAATGAATATAGCAGCAGTTGACTCCACTTTTTTTCATTTCTTCCACTACCCGGTTGCAGCCGGTGAGGCCCATTTAGATGCCCCTGGTGACGCCATCATCACCCAGCGCTATGCCCGTAATATATTTGGTAAAGAAAATCCGATAGGAAAAGTATTGGAATATTATGGTAAAAACATCACCATCAAGGGAGTGATTGGAGAATTGGGATGCAAATCATTACTTCGGTTCGATCTACTGGTATCATACAGATTGGTGGAACACTGGCAACGTATGGATATATCACTGATGCGCATACTCCCCGGTGTAGATCTGGATAAGATAAACAAAGCAAGCAATGTGTACAGAAAGGACAAAAGGGGAAACAGAATACGCTGGCAGAGATCTGTGGAAGGGAAATGCCGTATCAGACGAAAGAAATTAAAAAAGCATACCGGAACGCTTTTTACCGGGAAAAGACAGGACTTTTAGCGGACAGCGAGACGAGCCGCCACGCGGCACTGCATTCGAATGTTTATGCGATGTACTTTCATTTACTGCCAGAAGCGGACGAAGAGAAAATACTGACGTTTATGAAACAGAAGGGATTTTCCTGCGGCGTGATGCTGAGCTATTTTGTGCTGCGTGTGTTCGCAGAACGCGGACAGTACGATATGGTGTATGAGCTGCTGGTCAATGAGGGCGAACACGGATGGGTCAATATGCTGCGCGAGGGCGCAACGACCTGTTTTGAGGCCTGGGGGAAAGACCAGAAATGGAATACCAGCCTGTGTCACCCCTGGGCATCTGCACCAATCCCGATTTTGATTGAAGAGATCGCGGGTGTACATATAGACGCGGCAGAGAAGGGTGGATATTACTGGACACCGCACATCCCAAAGGAAATCAGAGAGTTCCGCCTCTGTGTGCCGGTGAAAGGGAAAAAAATCATTGTCGAAAAGAAAATGGGGGAAGCATATGCAGTTATCAGAGAAGACAAAGAATAAGTTAAAAGGCGTCATGCCAGTCACAAAAGAGGAGCGCGAGGATGCTCTGGCATCTGCATGCATGCAGGTAAAGCGTGTTCTGCCGGAATTTACGACAAAATTTCAGAATGCATACAGTGAAAATGGATTTTACCGTCCAATCGACAACGTGGAGTGGACGACGGGATTCTGGACGGGGGAGATCTGGCTTGCCTATGAATATGGCGGGGAGGACGTTCTGTTAAAGGCGGCAGAGATCCAGATGCAGGATTTTTTGCACCGGATCGAGCAGAAGATCTGTGTGGATCATCATGATATGGGATTTTTGTATACACCATCCTGTGTCGCAGGTTATAAGCTGACCGGTTCCGGGACGGGAAAAAGAGCGGCGCTCCTTGCGGCAGACCAGTTAAAGAGCCGTTTTCAGGAAAAGGGAGAATTTATCCAGGCGTGGGGCACTATGGGAGAGCCGGAAAATTACAGGCTGATCATAGACTGTCTGCTCAACGTACCGCTGCTTTACTGGGCGTCACAGGAAACGGGAGATGAGAGTTACCGTCAGATCGCTGACCGGCATGTACATACCACACTTGAAAATGTGATCCGCCCGGACTTTTCGACCTGGCATACATTTTTCTTTGATCCGGTAACTGGAAATCCGGATCACGGGGCAACCTGTCAGGGCTACCGGGACGGTTCTGCCTGGGCGAGAGGCCAGGCGTGGGGAATTTACGGAACGGCACTCGCATACCGCTATACAAAAAGAGAGGAATACAAATATATTTTCCGTGGTGTCAGTAAATATTATATAGAGCATCTGCCGAAAGATCTCGTACCGTACTGGGATCTGGAGTTTTCGGATGGTGATGCACAGCCGAGGGATTCTTCCTCCGCCTCCATTGCAGCGTGCGGAATGCTTGAGATGGCAAAATACTTATATGATGAGGAGGCGGCATTTTACCGGGATCTTGCGGAAAAATTTATTGGTTCTGTATACCGGAACTATGCGGTAAAAGATTTTGAAAAATCCAACGGGATCGTACTGCACAGCACATATTCGAACCGTTCGCCGTATAATACCTGCAATCCGTGCGGTGTGGATGAGTGCAATAGCTGGGGCGATTATTTTTACATGGAGGCGCTGACGAGGCTGCAGAAAGACTGGCAGATCTACTGGTAAAGGGGAAGAGATGGAATTTTACAGGATAAATGCGCAGATGCTCCCGAAGGTAAATTTTGTGGATGAGACAGAGATAAGACCGCCTTATGTCCACAGGAAACGCAGGGCGGGAGAACAGATCTTATATTTTATCCGGCACGGGGAGATGCATCTGCTTGAGGACGGAAAGCCTCTGATCTTAAAGCCGGGGGATGTCTGTCTGCTGGATAAGGATCGCACGCATGAGGGAACAAAGGCGACGACCTGCAATTATTATTATGTACATTTCATGCATGGGGAGATGGAACTGGTCGATGCAAAAGAAGAGGAAGTCGCCAGGCAGCAGTTTGAACGCCGGAGAAAGGCGATGGCAAAGGAGCCGTGTGAGCCTTATGGAAGTTATGATGAGAGTGAGATCTGGCTGCCGAAATACTGGCATATCAAAAAAGTCACCGACCAGATCCACATTGATGAGCTGATCAAGCAGGCGATCGCGGAGGATTACAGCACGTTTGAGAATCACAAGATTCTCTGTGCCTGCCGGATACAGGAGGCGTTGATCGAGATCGCGCGCTGTTTTGCGAAAGCTATTATAAAGTCCAGAAAATACAGGAATGGCTGAATGCGTCTTATGCGGCAGACATTTCGGGGGAGCGGTTAGAGGAGGAGTTTGACGGCAATTTTGATTACATGAACCGCATCTTTAAGCGCGTGACAGGACAGACCATTTTCCAGTATCTGACGGCAGTCCGCATGGAACATGCCAAGCGTCTGATCGCGCAGACGACGATGCATACCGGGGTGATCGGCCAGGAGGTCGGCTACCCGGATGAATATTATTTCAGCAAAGTGTTTAAGCGCAATGTCGGGATGTCACCGCGCGCCTACGCAGATTCTCTGTCAAAAAATAAATCATGAAAAGTCGCTAAAAGACAAAAAACGTCACTATTCTCCATTGTATCATACCTCTGTTTTTTACTATGATGTGTTTAAAAGAAAACATAGACCGTAGTAAAAAATGGAGGTATTTTTTATGATTATGAATAAAACAGAACTGTTATTAAATGAGGGATGGAAGTTTCATTTTGGAGAATGTGAGGAGGCATGGTATCAGGGATATGACGATCGTGCATTTGAGCGTGTCATGCTGCCGCATGACTGGGCAGTGGCTTATCCGTTTTCAAAACAATATTCCAGCGGCACC
>ENA-UEPG01002625-UEPG01002625.1-human-gut-metagenome-genome-assembly--contig:-NODE-2625-length-10633-cov-6.988253_pt1 | contig 10633 bp, 9 predicted proteins | sample MGYA00242893_ERZ507902 | MGnify/ENA primary metagenome ERZ507902 (study PRJEB26167, sample SAMN06115491) | human gut metagenome | host: Homo sapiens | place: China:Gansu | collected 2015-04-23 | study... | reverse complement strand
CCTTCAGACAATTAAATAATATTTTGTGGTGATTTCTGTTAATTTGTACTTGACAAGAGGTCATTACATATCAGTTATAATAATAGCTATATTACATAAAAAAGGGTATAGTTCCCCTTACCCCATAAGAATGATATTATGAAATCTTATGCGGCAGCTGCAACTTTTTTCTGTTTGTTGTGATATTTATAAAGATTGTGTCCGATAGAAACGAGAAATACTTCAAGCAATACAGATTTTATTCCTCTTCGGACAATTCTTTTGTACCACCGGTCGTTTTTCATGATACCAAAGGTACCTTCTGCCTGAATGGATCTGTTCATCCTTAGAAGCGCTCCCTGGATGCTTTCGAGATTTTCTATCACTTCCTGATGCATCGCTGTAAGTTCGCGGTTGATCCGTACAGTACGGTTTTTATCTGTCTTTTTACATTGTTCTGCATATGGACAGCCGGAGCAATCTTCACACTGATACACTTCTTCCTGACGCCCATACTTGTTCCCTTTTACGTTTTTTCGATACTGAAGATAAAAGCTTTTCCCATTTGGACAACGCATGATTCCGCCTTCCCCGATTGGAAAATTTACTGCACGAAATGGATCTTCATGATACTTCTTGTCTGTAGTCTCTTTCTTGAACATGGTAAATTTCATATATTTTTCCATTCCATGCTGCTCACAGAAGATGTAATTGTTGTAAGAACCATATCCAGCATCTGCTACCGGGTACTTCGGATAGAAGCCATATGTAGTATAAAACTTGTTCATTAATGGAATAAAACAATCCATATCTGAGCGATACTGATTTACATCAACAACAGCAATATATTCATCTGCAATACCGACCTGTACATTATAAGCTGGAAGCAACTGGTCATTGCCCATGTAGTCTGTCTTGATTCGCATAAAAGTGGCTGAATGGTCTGTTTTCGAGTAACTGTTGCGATCTTCTCCACAGATTTTGATTTTTTCCACGTATTCTTCCAACTTAGCAGCATACTCTTTGAGTTTCTCATAATGACGTTGTTGTGTAGTTTTGCGATGTCCACTGCCATGAACAAACATTGCTTCATTAATCTGCCAGACTTCTGCATACTGTTCAGCAGCTTCCTTCAGATACTCTGGTGCGTACTCACTATTGATACAAAGTTTCATACCTGTACATGAAAGTTCCTCATTGATTTCCTCAAAGAGTGTAGTTATCTTACCAAAGAGACGGTATCTGGATTTTTCGGTTGCTTTTTTCCATACCCAGGAGTATTTATTCGCATTTGCTTCAAACTTGGATCCATCAATGTATAGATGTTGAAGATCTACATGCTCTGTCTCGAAGATTTTTTTGTTTATATCTTGAAATATTTCTTCAATGGAATCAGCAAGTACTTCGTTGATGAAGTAGCCGAAAGTACGGTAAGAAGGTGCTTGATGATCCATAAGATACATGAAGCGGAGATTGACTTTACACTGATCCTCCAGTTCACGCAATGATATATAGCCATTCGCCATAAATCCAAACAAAACTGTTTTCAGCATGCTGACCGGGTCATATCTGAGTCTTCCTGTATAATGTTGAGGAATATTTTTCAGATATTTCTCCAGTTCGATTTCTCCCATAAATCTATCAAAAGTCAGCACTGGATCACAGATGTCCAAATAATCTTGAATTAGCATTGGCAAAACTGCCTGTTTTGGGTTAGAATAGATTATGTTATTAATTTTTTTCACAAATTAATTATAACAGAAAGAAAGACCTTGAGTTCATTATAAACTCTTGGTCTTTCTTTTTTTCGGGACTATTCTTTTTTCACAGCCCCTTTTTTTGCGCTCATTTTTTTCCTAAAATAAAAAATAGAAAAGGAACACAGATGCAGGAGAGGGGGAAAATATGGAGCAGTATTATCTTGCAATCGACATTGGAGCTTCCAGCGGCAGACACATATTAGGACATATGGAAGACGGAAAAATGGTATTGGAAGAAATGTATCGTTTTCCGAATGGAATGACCGAAGAGAACGGACAGAAAAGCTGGAATGTAAAAGCACTTTTCAGAGCAATTTTAGAGGGAATGAAAAAGTGTAAAGAAGCGGGAAAAATCCCGGTGAGTATGGGAATTGATACCTGGGCAGTTGATTTTGTCCTGTTGGATAAAAAGAATAAAATGCTTGGAGATGCAGTCGGTTATCGGGACAGCCGTACCGCAGGGATGGATGAGAAAGTCTATGAGATCATCCCGGAAGAAAAGTTATATGAGAGAACAGGCATCCAGAAGCAGATTTTCAACACCATTTATCAGTTGATGGCGGTAAAATCCAACAATCCCGAAATTCTCGAACACGCAGAGACCATGCTGATGATCCCGGAGTATTTTAATTATCTTTTGACAGGAGAGAAGGCATCAGAATATACGAATGCCACCACAACACAGTTAGTATCCCCGGAAACAAAAGACTGGGATTATGAACTGATTGAAATGTTAGGATATCCAAAACAGATTTTCCAGAAAATAAAGAAGCCGGGAACGGTACTGGGAAATTTGACGAAAGAAATTCAGAAAGAGGTCGGATTTGACTGTGAAGTCGTCTTACCGGCAACACATGACACCGGTTCTGCAGTGATGGCAGTTCCGACAAATGAGGACAATATCATTTACATCAGTTCCGGAACGTGGTCACTGATGGGAACTGAATTAAAACAAGCAGACTGTTCACCGGAAAGCAGACTTCATAATTTTACGAACGAGGGAGGATATGCGTATCGTTTTCGCTATCTGAAAAATATCATGGGACTTTGGATGATACAGTCGGCCCGAAAAGAACTGGAACCAAAGCAGGGATTCGGAGAGATCTGCGAGGCGGCGGCAAGGGCGGACATTGCATCTTTGGTAGACTGTAATGACGACCGCTTTTTAGCACCGCAAAGCATGACAGAAGAAGTGCAAAAAGCCTGCGCAGAGACCGGACAGCGGATACCGGAGGGAATCGCAGAAACAGCGTGCGTGATTTATAACAGTCTTGCACAATGCTACGCACAGACGATCAGAGAAATCGAGGAGATGTCAGAAATTACATATGAAAGCATCCATGTTGTCGGGGGAGGAGCCAATGCAGCGTATTTGAATGAACTGACTGCGAAGGCAACCGGAAAAACAGTTTATGCCGGTCCAACAGAGGCAACAGCAATCGGAAATTTGATGGCGCAGATCATTGCAGCAGGAGAACTTGAAAATTTACAGGCTGCAAGAAAATGTATCTTTGAGTCTTTTGAAATAAAAAAATATGAGAAATAACAATCAGGAATATCAGAAAAAAATATATGCCGGAAGCGGATGTTGTGCCCGGCAGAAAGGTGAGGTAAAAATTTTATGACGGTACAGGAAAGATATGAAGCGGCCAGAAAAATGTATGCAGATGTCGGTGTTGATACAGATGCAGCGATCGCAAAATTAAAAGAAATCCCGGTATCACTTCATTGCTGGCAGGGCGATGACGTGACAGGATTTGACCATGACGGACCTTTGACCGGCGGAATCCAGACAACCGGAAACTATCCCGGAAAGGCAAAGACACCGGAACAGCTGATGCAGGACATGGAAGAGGCGATGAGCCTCATGCCCGGCAAAAAGAAATTAAATCTTCATGCAAGCTATGCAATCTTTGAGAAAGGCGAATTTGCAGACCGCGACAAATTAGAGCCAAAGCATTTCAGAAAATGGGTAGACTTTGCAAAGAAACACCATGTTGGGATTGATTTTAATCCGACATTTTTCTCACATGACCAAGTAAAAGACGGACTGACACTGACAAGCCCGGACGAGGAGACAAGAAAGTTCTGGATCGAGCATGGAAAAGCATGTATCCGCATTTCGGAATATTTTGCAAAAGAGACAGGTGTTCCATGTGTGATGAATATCTGGATTGGGGATGGATACAAAGATATTCCGGCAGACCGCATGGAACCACGCATGAGATATAAGGATTCCATTGAACAGATCATTGCAGAACCACATGATCCAAAGCTGGTAAAACCATGTGTGGAGTCTAAGGTATTCGGAATCGGTGTGGAATCTTACACAGCGGGATCAGCCGAGTTTACACTGACATTTGCGGCGACACATGAGAATGTACTTCCGCTGATGGACAACGGACATTATCATCCTACAGAAGTAGTATCGGATAAAATACCGGCTTTACTCTGTTATTTCCCGGAGATTGCACTTCACATCACAAGACCGGTAAGATGGGATTCTGACCATGTCGTCTTATTTGATGATGAGACAAAAGAGATGGCAAAAGAGATCGTAAGATGTGATGCGATCGACAGAGTACATATGGCACTTGATTATTTTGATGCAGGTATCAACCGCATCAGTGCATGGACGGTGGGATTCAGAAGCTGGCAGAAAGCACTATTATCTGCGCTCTGCACACCGAATGCGGAACTGAAAAAATTACAGGATGAGAACCGTCTGACCGAGCTTATGGTCATGCAGGAAGAATTAAAGACATTTCCATTTGGAGATGTATGGACCAAATACTGTGAGGAATGTGGAGTTCCCGCAGATAAGAACTGGTTTGCAGAAGTAGAGAGATATGAGAAAGAAGTACTGTTAAATCGATAGCCAGAGCAGGCTATGTGAAAAATAAGGCAGTTCGTTCTGACGCAAAAATGACGATAGAAAACCTAAATGGAGGAAAGAAAACATGAAAGTATTAGATGCAGAATTTGTGCAGGGATTTATCCGCATGGCAAATGATGGATGGGAGCAGGGATGGCATGAGAGAAATGGCGGAAATCTTTCCTATCGTATCCGGCCGGAAGAAGTGGAAGCCGTAAAGGAAGATTTTGAGCCAAAAGAGTGGCAGCCAATTGGAACAAGCGTTCCAAAACTTGCAAAAGAGTATTTTCTTGTAACAGGAAGTGGAAAGTATTTCCGTAATGTGATCATCAAACCGGAAGATTCCATCTGTATCATCGAACTTGATGAAAAAGGGGAAAATTACCGTATCGTTTGGGGGCTGGTGAATGGTGGAAGACCAACTTCTGAACTTCCGTCCCATTTAATGAATCATGAGGTGAAAATGATCGCAACCGGTGGAAAACACAGAGTCATCTATCATGCGCATACAACCAATATTATTGCGCTTACGTTTGTTCTTCCATTGGAAGATAAAGTGTTTACAAGAGAATTATGGGAGATGGCGACAGAATGTCCGGTTGTATTTCCAGAAGGTGTGGGTGTCGTTCCGTGGATGGTTCCGGGCGGCCGTGACATCGCAGTGGCAACCAGTGAATTAATGAAGAAATACAATCTTGCAATCTGGGCACATCACGGAATGTTTGCTTCGGGAGAAGATTTTGACCTGACATTTGGGTTAATGCACACCGCAGAGAAATCCGCAGAGATCCTTGTGAAAATGTTATCAATGCAGCCGAATAAGAGACAGACCATCACGCCGGATAATTTCCGTGGTCTTGCAAAAGATTTCAATGTGACACTGCCGGAAGAATTCTTATATGAAAAATAGAGTAAAAAATTAGAAACGTTTATTAAAAAATGCGTGATAAAATCACTTTTCATGACACTTACCGTGCGCAATGTCATGGAAGGTGATTTTTGCTTTTAAAAAAGAAATTTATGTGCTATAAAAGAAGGAGGCTTTGGCTGAAAACACATATAAAAAGCGAGGATGAAAATGAAACAAGACTATAAAAAAACAACATACGCCTGCTTTATCGGTTATATTGTCCAGGCGATCGTCAACAGCTTTGTTCCGCTGTTGTTCGTGACATTCCAGAAAACATACCAGATTCCGCTGACGAAGATCACACTGCTTATCACAATCAATTTTGTGATACAGCTTCTGATCGATCTGCTTTCGGCAGGGTTCATTGACAAAATCGGTTACCGGGCATCCGTGGTCATCGCCCACATCTGTGCGGCGGCAGGGCTGGTACTGCTCACGGTTTTGCCGGAACTTTTTGCAGATCCGTTTGTTGGCATTTTAATGTCGGTCATGATTTATGCAGTGGGCGGTGGATTGCTGGAGGTGCTGGTCAGTCCGATCATTGAGGCATGCCCGACGGATAATAAGGAAGCGGCTATGAGTCTTTTACATTCCTTTTACTGTTGGGGATGTACCGGTGTTGTTTTATTTTCCACGGTGTTTTTCGCACTGTTTGGAACGGAACACTGGAAAATCCTCACACTGTTGTGGGTGATCATTCCGGTCTGCAATATGATTTTATTCACAAAAGTGCCAATCTACAGTCTGCATGAAGAGGGCGAGAAGGGCATGACCATGGGAGAACTTTTCCGGGAAAAAGTATTCTGGTTTTTAATGATCATGATGGTGTGCTCCGGTGCATCCGAGCAGGCGGTGAGCCAGTGGGCATCAGCGTTTGCGGAGCAGGGACTTGGAATCACCAAAACGATCGGTGATCTGGTGGGACCGATGGCATTCTCTATTTTAATGGGAACTTCCCGCTTGATTTATGGAAAATATGGAGACAGATTCGATCTGGATCAGTTTATGAAATTAAGTACGCTGCTTTGCATTGGCTCTTATCTGCTGATCGCATTTGTGCCGGTTCCGGCGGACCGACACTCGTGGGATTTGTTTCGAGTGCGTTTTCCAATAATCTGCGCGTGGGAATTGGAGCCTCAATTCTTTTCCCGGTTTTGCTGTTGGCGGGACTTGTGTTAGTTAGCAGCAAAAGGAACGAAAAATGCCAGATAATTTTTTAGACCTTTTTTAGAAATCATTCCTTTTCATAAAGAAACGTGAAAGAAATATTAAGATTACATTAATCCCCTTTTTTTCTGAAAAAAATATGGTACAATTTGCCATAAGTCAAAAAAGACAAGGAAAAAAAGGAGATTATGTAAGCATGGAAGACAACAATGTAAAGGAAAAAAAGCATTTCTTTCATAAAAAAGAAAAAAAGGCAGAAGTGGCTGAAGTACCAAAGAAAAAGAAGAAAGTATGGCTGATCGTTTTAGTGATTGCAGCTATTGTAATTGTATTGATCGGCAGCACTGTTAAAAATATGACTTCACAGATTGAGACAGCAGCGAATATGGTTGAGATAGAACCGGTAGAGAAAAGGGATTTATCCGATTCGGTTTCTTTGAAGGGAACGATCGCAGGGCAGAGCAAGACAAATGTCATGTCCCTTGCAGCAGCAGAGATCACAGCCGTGAACGTTCAGGTGGGTGACATTGTAAAAGAGGGTGATCCGCTTGTGACATTGGATCAGAAGGATATTGAAAAACAGATTGCAGAGTTGAAGACAAATATTAATAATGCGAATGCTGTTGCAGCAAACGATGAGGCACAGAAGCAGAACAGTCTTACCCAGAACAAACAGGATCAGCAGGATGCACTGGATGCAGCACAGAAGACGATCGATAAAGCACAGGCTGATGTTGATAAATATAAGAAAAAGGTATCAGAGTGTGAGGATTATATTTATTATCTGAAAAACAACCACAAAGATACTTCTGAGTATGATGGAAAATTAGATGTTTTTAAATCATCTTTGGAGACAGCACAAAATGCATTGGATTCCGCAAATGACAATTATGCATCTGTGTTAAAAAACACGGACAGAAGCGTTGCATCTGCCCAGAATACCGTTGATATGCAAAAATACCAGGCAAGCACGACCACAGAGTCAAAAGACCAGCTGGAACAGTTACAGAAGCAGCTTGCAGACTGTACACTTTCTGCACCGATCGGTGGAGTTGTCACAGCCGTCAATGTATCAGTCGGAGATAAAAACACAGCAGGAACGACCATGATCACGATCGAGGATACATCTTCCTTAAAAGTGATCGTAAATGTTGAGGAAGCTGACATTTTAAAGATCCAGGAAGGAATGCCTGCAACCGTTTCAACGGATGCAACAGGGGATGAAGAGATCAAAGGTACGGTAACACGTGTGGTCAGAGTAAAAAATCAGTCCACCAACACAAACGGTACAGATACCAATACCTCAAGCGGTTATTCTGCTGAGATCACGATCGACAACACAGAACTTCTGGTTGGAATGAGTGCAAAAGCCAAAATTGTGATCAAAGACAGAGGTACACAGCTTGCAGTTCCATATGATCTGATCCGGCAGGATGACAACGGAGATTCCTATGTTCTGGTAGCGGAAGCAAATGAAGATGGAACAGCAACCGCAGTCCGAAAAAATATCAAAGTCGGTGAAGAGGTAGATTATTATACAGAAGTGACAGGCGGCGATCTGAAAGAGGGCGACCAGCTGATCTACGATAATACATTTTCTGTCACCGAAGGTCAGGTGTTTACTCCGGAACAGATATATTCCAATCAGGCACTTGACACAGAAGGCATGATGAGTACGGAGGCAGAATGATCGTGAGTGAACCAGTAATCCGTATGGAGAATATTATAAAACGTTATTACATAGGCAAGCCGAATGAACTGCAGATTTTAAATGGGATCAGCCTGTCAGTCGATCAGGGAGAATTTGTCTCCATCGTCGCTGAGTCCGGTTCCGGAAAAAGTACATTGATGAATATTATCGGTGTCCTGGACCGTCAGACTGAGGGAACTTACTTTCTGGAGGGAAAAGATGTAAATAAAATGGATGATTCCATGCGAAGTGCAATCCGAAACAAGAGGATTGGTTTTGTATTCCAGAATTTTAACCTTCTTCCGAAAGCCAATGCATTAAAAAATGTCATGGTTCCGCTGTTATATAGTACTGAGAGGGAAAAAAATCAAAAAGAGCGAGCCATGGAAATGTTAAAAATGGTTGGCATGGAGGAACGTGCTTTCCATAAACCAAACGAGCTTTCCGGTGGACAGAAACAGCGTGTGGCGATCGCGCGCGCAATGATCAATGATCCGGCGATCATCTTAGCGGATGAGCCGACCGGAGCGTTGGATTCCAAAACCGGACATATGGTCATGGATCTTTTTCATAAGCTGCATGAGGAGCAGGGAAAAACCATCGTTTTGATTACACACTCACAGGAACTTGCGGCGGAGACAAAACGGATTGTTACGATCTTAGATGGTAATATCGTGTCAGATAATGGAGGTGAAGGCTGATGTTTTTGGAAAATATAAAAGAGGCGATCACCAGCATTTTCAGCAATAAAATGCGTTCGATTCTGACCATGTTAGGAATTATCATCGGTATCAGTGCAGTCATCACGATCACGACGATCGGTAATTCCATTCAGACTACTTTGACATCCACTTTAAATTCACTGGGTGGCAATACGGTTCAGGCATATGTGGATGCAAGATATCCGGAAGATGATGCGGACTGGGATACCTGGGAATACCCGGAAATGAAAACATCGGACTTTGTGACACAGGAGATGATCGATGAACTGGTGGAAAAATATCCGGATGAATTTGATGGAATAGCAGCTTCTGAATTTCTTGGAAACGGACAGATCCGGCAGGATAAAAATACTTATGCCAATGTATCCGTTCAGGGGACTACTTCCGAGTATATTGATTATATGAAATTAAAGATGTATGCCGGAAGAAACCTTACAAAACAGGATAACAAAACAAAGAAGAACGTCTGCATTGTGGCTGATACCATGGCAAAGCAGTATTTTGGAGATGAGAATCCAATAGGAGAACAGATCACTTATGCAGACAGCGATGGAAATCTATATAATTTTACAATTGTAGGCATATACGAATATAATGCAGCACTTTTTGGCAAGGTGGACACCAGCGTCCCGGAAAAAGACCGTTATACTACAATGTTTATTCCAATCCAGACCTGTTTTAAGCTGATGGGAAAGGATCAGTCCGGTTACACAATCTTTAACCTGATGGTCAATTCCCTGGCTGATATCGATCAGGCAACGACAGATGTTACAAACTTTTTTGAAGAGAAATATGCAAACAATGAAAATTTCCATGTTACTACCTATAATATGGCGTCTGATATGGGAATGATCAATACCGTCATTAATGTGATCACGATCGCAGTGTCCGGCATTGCATTGATCTCATTGATCGTAGGCGGTGTCGGTGTCATGAACATCATGCTTGTGTCTATTACCGAGCGTACAAGGGAGATCGGTGTCCGGATGGCACTTGGAGCGAAGAGGAGTACCATCCGTATGCAGTTTGTCATAGAAGCGATCGTACTCTGTATCTTTGGTGGAATGATCGGGATATTGATCGGGGTGTTTAATGGATTTGTATTAGGCAAAGCAGCGGAGTTTGTGATCCAGAATATGTATTCTGAATATTCAAGCTACATTATTATGTCGGTACGGCCATCCTTATCCGCTATTGTACTTTCCTTATTCTTCTCCATGCTGACAGGAGTATTCTTCGGATACTATCCTGCAAACAAGGCAGCCAAGATGGAAGTAATCGATGCATTGAGATATGAATAACCCGGAGTTTAATTGACGTAGTGTCGCAGATTCTGTAGTGCTTTTATAGGTTGTGAAGGGGCAACCATAAGCGTCCTTTCACAAGTCAGAATTTTATATGTAATGAAAAAGAAAAACGGTATAAACGAAATATTATGTTTCTGTTCGCTGGGCATTCCGATAGGCTTCTGAGCAACAATCTTGAGAAGCAGTGCTTCCCAAGATTGTTAGAATCCTATCTCCATAGCTC
>ENA-UEPG01002622-UEPG01002622.1-human-gut-metagenome-genome-assembly--contig:-NODE-2622-length-10654-cov-2.662381_pt1 | contig 10654 bp, 7 predicted proteins | sample MGYA00242893_ERZ507902 | MGnify/ENA primary metagenome ERZ507902 (study PRJEB26167, sample SAMN06115491) | human gut metagenome | host: Homo sapiens | place: China:Gansu | collected 2015-04-23 | study... | reverse complement strand
CATCATCGGTATGGGCGGTGCGGGCAAGTCCGCGCTCGTGCGTACCATTAACCTGCTCGAGCGCCCCACGTCGGGCACTATCGAGGTTGATGGCCGCGACGTCACCGCCCTATCCGGCGAGGGGCTGCGCGCGTATCGTCGTCGCGTGGCCATGATTTTCCAGAACTTCGGCTTGCTTGCGCAAAAGACCGTGTTGGACAACGTGTGCTTCCCGTTCCTCGCCGCTTCCGGCAAGGTGACTGCCGAGAACCGCGCCCGCGCGCTCGGGCTGCTCGATCGCGTCGGCCTGGCCGAGAAGGCCCAGAGCTATCCCAGCCAGCTGTCCGGCGGTCAGAAGCAGCGCGTGGCCATTGCCCGCGCACTGGCCTGCGAGCCCGAGGTGATTCTCTGCGACGAAGCGACCTCCGCGCTCGACCCCAAGAGCACCAACACCATCCTCAAGCTGCTGCGCGACATCAACCGCGAGACCGGCGTGACGCTGGTGGTCATCACCCATTCCATGGATGTGGTCGAGAAGATCTGCAACAACGTCGCGGTGCTCGAGCACGGTCGCGTGGTGGAGCAGGGGAGCGTGGCGAAGGTGTTCGCCGCTCCTCAGGCCGAGGCTACGCGCGTGCTGCTCGGAAAGGTGGATTGGGATGCTTAACGATTTCCTCGCGGAGTTTGCTCCGCTGCTCATTCAGGGCACCATCGACACGCTCGTCATGGTGTTCGCGTCCACTGCGGTCGCCTATGTGATCGGCACGGTCCTCGGTGTCGTGTTGCACCTCACCGCGCCGAACGGTCTGCGTCCCGTGCCCGTGCTGAACGCGGTGCTGGGCTGGGTGGTCAACATCGGCCGTTCCCTGCCGTTTATCATTCTGCTGATCGCCCTTATGCCCGCCACTCAGGCGCTCGTTGGCACCTCCACGGGCGTGGTGGGCGTCATCCCGCCGCTGGTGGTTGCGACCGCCCCGTTTGTGGCCCGTATGGTCGAGCAATCGCTCGCCGAGGTGAGCCGCGACGCCGTGGAGGCCGCCGAGGCGTGCGGCGCGTCCGTGCCCCGTATCGTGTTCTCGGCGCTTCTGCCCGAGGCGCTGCCGAGTATCGTGCGCGGCATCGCCGTGACGCTCATCGCCGTGCTGGGTTACACCGCCATCGCCGGCGCCGTGGGTGCGGGCGGCCTGGGCGATATCGCCATCCGCTATGGCTATTACCGCTACGAGGACGGTGCCATGATCGCCACGGTCGTGCTGCTCATCGTGCTCGTCCAGCTCATCCAGTCAGTGTGCAATCTCATTGCCCGCAAGGTCGATCACCGCTGACGGGCTTTCCCAGGCATCGCATTTCTGCGTTCAATCGTCGCTTGCGTCAACCTGCGGCATCTGGGAAACCCTGTCTGGCCCCAGACCATTCATCTCTCAACAACGTCCTTCGAAAGGATCCCATCATGAAGAACTTCAACGTTTCCGTTTCTCGTCGCTCCTTGCTCACCTCTTTTGCTGCCGGTCTGGGCATTGTTGCCCTGGGAGGGCTCACCGCTTGCGGCGGCTCTTCCGCTCCCGCCGGCTCCGCCGCGGCCGATTCCGCCGTGCTGACCGTCGCCGCCAGCCCCGCGCCGCACGCCGAGATCCTGACGGATTTCGCCGCGCCTCTTCTCGCCAAGCAGGGCATCAAGCTCAAGGTGAAGGAGTACACCGATTACATCCAGCCCAACAAGGACACGTCCGCCGGCTCCGTCGATGCCAACTACTTCCAGCACATCACCTATCTCGAGGATTACAACGAGAAGAACGGCACCGACCTCGTGTCCGCCGGCTTGATTCACTACGAGCCCTTCGCGGTGTACGCCGGTGCGTCCGATGACCTCGACAATATCTCCGACGGCGCCACGGTCGCGATTCCGAATGACCCCACCAACGAGGGTCGCGCCCTGCTTCTGCTGCAGGATCTTGGCCTGATTACCCTTTCCGACCCCGAGAACCTCGAGTCCACGCCCAAGGACATCAAGGAGAACCCGCACAACCTCAAGTTCCAGGAGCTCGAGGCCGCTGCGCTGCCGCGTGCCCTTTCCTCGGTCGACTTTGCGGTCATCAACGGCAACTATGCCATCGAGGCCGGCTATCACGTTGCCGATGCCCTCGCGCACGAGTCCTCCGATTCGCTCGCCGTTGAGAGGTACGCCAACATCATCTGCGTCGCCAAGGGCCAGGAGGATTCCAAGGGGGTCAAGGCCCTCGTCGAGGTGCTTACCTCTGAGGACTTCAAGGCCTATCTCGCGGAGAACTACGGCGAGGACGTGCTTCCCGCGTTCTAGGTTTCGCTGTCGATTCTGGGCCCGGGTATCGTCTCGGGTGATAAGAGGCTATATGGGGCGGTCGCCGTGGGGCGGCCGCCTTTTTCATGCCGATGACGCCCGTGATCGTCCGTTGCCCGAACTGTCGCAAACGCTGCTTGCATAAGGGGCCGTTCGCGTTACCATCAGGGGCGCGAGGAACCGATTCGAAAAGCGGGGCGCGGCGTGGAAGAGCAGAAAGAGCAAGTAAGGCCAACGGCGACGGAGGCTGCCTCTTCATGGGCGGCGACCCAACATACGACACCGGTCGAGCCCCTTGAGCATCTCGTGAGCGAGGAGGACATCCGCCGCGGCGAGCAAGCTGGCGCTCGTCGCAGCAAGGACCCGGGCTTCCTGCGCTTCTTTGTCATCTTGAATGGCGGGTTGCTCCTCACCGCCCTGGCCATCGTGTTGTTCAAGACGCCAAACCACTTTGCGTTCGGCGGCACCTCCGGCGTGTCGGTCATCCTTTCGACGCTGTTCCCCACGTTGCCGGTTGGCGCCTTCATGTGGATCATCAACATCGTGCTGGTGGTGCTGGGGTTCATCTTCTTGGAGCGCAAGGCGATCCTGTGGAGCGTGTTCGCATCGTTCGCGCTTTCGGGTTACGTGTCCCTGTTCGAGATGCTGTTCCCCGGGGCGTCGACGGCGTCCATCACGGGGGATATGTGGCTCGACCTGTGCTTTGCCGTGATCTTGCCCGCGATAGGCAGTGCCATGGTGTTCGACATCGGCGCGTCGACGGGTGGCACCGACATCCTCGCCATGATCCTCAAACGCCACAGTACGCTCGAGATCGGGCGCGCGCTGTTGCTGGTGGATATCGGCATCGTGTGCATCGCGGCGGTGCTGTACGGTCCACGCGTGGGCCTCTACTGCGTGCTCGGCCTGTTCGCCAAGACGCTGGTGGTCGATAAGGCCATCGAGAGCATCCATTTGAGGAAGGTCTGCACCATCATCTGCAAGGAGCCTTTGAAGGTCGAGACCTACATCGTCAAGGAGCTCAACCGCACGGCCACCATCAGCCGTGGATACGGTGCGTTCTCAGGTCAGCTCGTGACGGTGATCATGTGCGTGCTGAGCCGCCGCGAGGCCGTGAAGCTGCGTCGATACGCGCGCGAGGTCGATCCGGGGTGCTTCATCACGATCGTGGACAGCTCCGAGATCGTGGGCAAGGGCTTCAGGGGCGTCAACTAGTCGACGACGGCCTCGTTCTCGTCCTCGTCATCCAGGCAGAAATCGACGATGGCCTGCTTGAGGCGGTCGATGCCCAGACCGGATTCGCTGCTCGTGACGATGAGGCGATCGGCGGGGACGCCGATTTGCTTTCGGATTGATGCGGCCTGCTTGCCCTGCTGCGACTTGGAGAGTTTGTCGGCCTTGGTGAGACAGACGATGAAGTTGAAGCCGTTCTCGCGCAGGAACTCGATCATCTGCAGGTCGAGCTTGCTCGGGTCGTGGCGGATGTCCACAAGGGAGACGACCAGGTTGAAGCTGCGCTCGGAATCGAAGAAGTCGCCGATGAGTCGGGCCCAGCGGTCGCGCTCGGCCTTGCTGCGCTGTGCGAAGCCATAGCCGGGCAGGTCGACGAAGTGCACGCCGTCGGCCTCAAAGAAGTTGACGTTGGCGGTCTTGCCCGGGGTGGAGGAGACCTTCACGAGGCCGCGGCGGTTGAACAGCTTGTTCATGATCGAGGATTTGCCCACGTTGGAACGGCCCACGAAGCTCACTTCGGGGCAGGTCGACGGCGGGATCTGCGATGCCTTGCCGTAGCTGGCGACGAAATGGACCTTGTTGTAGTTGATGGCCTCTGCCATGGGAAATGCCTCTCTGTGTGATCGGGGGCGGGGCTTGCGGAGCGCGCGGATACGGCCGGCGCGTCCGGGAATGTGCGGTGCGCCGTTAGTCGCGCGGCTCGATCCCGAGCTGGACCGCGAGGCGGCGAACGATGGAAAGCACGAGGGAGCTGGCGCTCTTGGCGTATTCCTCGAGATCGAACTCGCGGGAGGAAAGGGCGTCATAGCTCTCGTCGCAGTTGTCCGAGATGGCGCGCAAGACCAGGCAGTCGATGCCGTTCTTGGCAGCGACGTGTGCGATGGCGGCGCCCTCCATCTCCACGCAGTCGCCCTGCGTCGCGGCGATCGCGGCTGCCTTAGCCTCCGCGCCGCTTACGAAGCGGTCGCCCGTGGCGATCGTGCCGCGCAGGAAGCGCTGCGGCTCGGAATCGGTGTTGTTGCGACGGAAGATGGTTGCGTCGGCCTCGGCCCGGGCGGTGGCGGCATCGCCCTCGGAGAGCGCGGCATCGACAAAGCCGTGAGCGCGCAGGGTCTGCTCGGTGAGCTCGACGAGGAAATCGCTGCTGGAGAATTCCTCGAGGCCGGGCGCGGATTCGGCGATGAGGGCGGTGTCGGTGTCGAGGTAGCGCAGCTGCTCGCCGATCACGACGTCGCCGATGTGCAGGGCAGGGTTGAGACCGCCGGCGATGCCGGAGAAGATGATGGCGTTGCCGCCGTGCGCGCTGATGAGGAGCTGCGCCGCGGCCGCGGCGTTGACGGTGCCCATACCGACCGTGGTGGCAACGATCTCGAAGCCGTGGTATTCGCCGCCCACGATGTGCAGGCCGGCCTCGTCGGCGACGGTGCCCTTCTCGACGGCGGCGTAGATCTGGCGCACTTCCTTCTCGAGCGCTCCGATGATGGCGATGACAGGTGCCATGGGTCTCCAATCTTCAAATTCCATCGCGACCTATTCTACCAGCACAGAGTCGCTTGGATCTCAATTGGGGTCAGGTACAAATTGAGACCATTCTCGATTGCGGGCGGCGTGTTTGACCGGTGAAAAACGTCTCAATTTGTACCTGTCCCCAATTGAGACCCCCGTTGGGGCTCTGTGCAGATATGGCCCCAATTCGATAGACGTTCCGTGATGATTCACACTGCGTGCAATAATGCACGTCGAGTGAAATATCCCATATGGAAAGGACTCGATGTCCAGATGGAGGCCATGCGTCCCCTGAAGTCGGATCGGCGTATCCTGCGCTCGCAGCGCGCTTTGCGCGAGGCCCTTGTGGCGGAGCTCAGCTCGGGCGTGGACATTGCCCGCGTGAGCGTGGCCGCGCTCACCGAGCGTGCGGGCCTCACGCGCCGCACGTTCTACTCGCATTACAGGGACATCCCCGATTTCATCGAGCAGGTCGAGAACAGTCTGTTCGATGAGATTCGCATCCGCGTCCGCGCCATTGCCGAGGCGACGCTGCCCGATCTGTACAAGAACATCGAGCGCCTCGAGCCGGCGCCCGGCTCGGTCGAGTTACTCACGTACATCTCCGAGAACCGCGACCTCATTGGCGCCCTCATAGGGCCCGGCGGCGACCAGGCCTTCATCAAGAAGGTCATCGACATGTCGTGCTCTGAGGTGTCCGACCGCATGCAGACCGGAATCCTTCCCGCCGCCGTGGGTGCGTTCTTCGACTACTACCTCGCTTCGGTTGTTTCCGCTGAGGTCGGCGTGGTCCAGCTGTGGTTCGAGCGCGATCTGGCGGAGAGTCCCGAGACCATGGCGCGCATCATGACGGTGATCGCCTTCGTGCGTCCGGGCGACCTGTACGGCATGCCCATTGACGTCAAGGTCCCCGCCTACGGTGCCAAGCTCATGGGACTGAATATTGACATTCCAGCTATAGACTTCAACGACATCACCTCAGGTTCCACAGGGAGGAACGACTGATGACCGACATGCAGACCAAGGCCGTTGAGAACGCGGTTTGGAACCCCGAGAACGCGCGCGGCGCGCTCCACCTGGGCATCGACGTTGGCTCCACCACCGTCAAGCTCGCGGTCCTGAACGACGAGAACGCAATCGTCTACGCCAAGTACCAGCGCCATCACACCGATGTTCGCGCATGCGCGCGCGATCTGTTCGAGGGTGCGGCGTCGCTGCTGCCCGAGGCGCAGATGACCTGCGCCATCACGGGTTCGGGCGGCCTGTTGCTCTCCCAGTGGCTCGGCCTCGAGTTTGTGCAGGAGGTCATCGCGAGCAAGCGCGCGGTGGAGACCCTGATTCCGCAGACCGACGTCGCCATCGAACTCGGCGGCGAGGACGCCAAGATCATCTACTTCGACTCGGGCATCGAGCAGCGCATGAACGGCACGTGCGCCGGCGGCACCGGCGCGTTCATCGACCAGATGGCAACCTTGCTGCACACGGATGCCGCGGGGCTGAACGAGCTCGCAAAGCGCGCCGAGAACATCTATCCCATCGCCAGCCGCTGCGGCGTGTTCGCCAAAACCGATGTCCAGCCGCTGCTGAACGAGGGCGCCCGTCCCGAGGACGTGGCCGCCTCCATCTTCCAGGCCGTGGTGACGCAGACCATCTCGGGTCTGGCGTGCGGTCGCCCCATCCGCGGCCATGTGGCGTTCCTCGGCGGCCCGCTGCAGTACCTCTCCGAGCTTCGCCACCGCTTCTACCTCACGCTCGACCTCGACGACGAGCACATCATCGTGCCCGAGAACGCGCATCTGTTCGTGGCCTCCGGCGCTGCCATGGCGCATGAGTCGAGCAAGCTCGTGCGCCTCGGCGAGCTCGTCGAGGCGATCGATGGCCTGGGCGACACGCAGGGCGCCGAGGTCGCCCGCCTCGAGCCGCTGTTCGCGACCGACGACGATCTTGTCGAGTTCCGCACGCGCCACGCCAAGGAGGTCGTGCCCCGCGGCGATCTCGAGGGTTACACGGGTCGCGTGTTCATCGGCTTGGACGCCGGTTCCACCACGATGAAGGCGGCCATGGTGGGAGAGGACGGCCAGCTCCTCCACACCTGGTACGGCAACAACAACGGCGACATCCTGGGCACGGCCAAGACGATCATGGCCGACTTTTACGCGCACATCCCGTCAGGGTGCACGATTGGCCACGTGACCACCACTGGATACGGCGAGGCTCTGCTCATTGAGGCGCTCAAGGCCGATTCCGGCGAAATCGAGACCGTGGCGCACCTGCGCGGCGCCCGCGCGTTTTTGCCCGGCGTCGAGTTCATCCTCGACATCGGTGGCCAGGACATGAAGTGCCTGCGCGTGCGCGACGGCGTGATCGAGCACATCATGCTGAACGAGGCGTGCTCCAGCGGATGCGGCAGCTTTATCGAGAGCTTCGCGGTGTCCATGGATATGGATGTGCGCGCCTTCGCCGCCGAGGCGATTGTCGCCCGCGGCCCCGTCGACCTGGGCAGCCGCTGCACCGTGTTCATGAACTCCCGCGTGAAGCAGGCGCAAAAGGAAGGCGCCACGGTGGGCGACATCGCCGCCGGCCTGTCCTACTCCGTTATCAAGAACGCCCTGTTCAAGGTCATCAAGCTCCGCGACCCCAAGGAGATCGGCAGCCAGGTGATCGTCCAGGGCGGCACCTTCATGTCCGACGCCACGCTGCGCGCGTTCGAGCTGCTCACCGGCGTGAACGCCGTGCGCCCCGACATCGCCGGCTGCATGGGCGCGTACGGCGCGGCCCTGCTCGCGCGCGACCGTGCCGGCGCCACCGGCACCTCCACCGTGCTCTCGGCCGACGAGATCGCCGGTCTCACGGTGGCTCAGCGTCATGTGCGCTGCGGTCGCTGCTCCAACAACTGCCAGCTCACGGTGAACGACTTCGGCGAGGGGCGCAAATTCATCACCGGCAACCGCTGCGAGAAGGGCGCGGGCCACAAGAAGCGCAAGACCGAGGCGCCCAACCTGTTCGCCGCCAAGAACAAGCTGCTGTTCGACCGCGAGTGTCTAAGCCCCGACGAGGCCCCGCGCGGCACGGTGGGCATTCCGCGTGCGCTCAACATGTACGAGAACTATCCGTTCTGGCATGCGTTCTTCACGCGGCTGGGCTTTTCGGTGGTGCTCTCCGACAACTCCAACAAGGCGACCTACGAGAGCGGCATCGAGTCCATGCCGAGTGAGAGCGTGTGCTATCCGGCCAAGCTATCCCACGGCCATGTGATGAACCTCATCGCCAAGGACCCGGATTTCATTTGGATGCCCTGTGTGCGTTGGGAGCGCAAGGAGGACCCCACGGCGGGCAACTGCTATAACTGCCCCATCGTGATGAGCTACCCCACGGCCCTGGGCCTGAACGTCGACGCCATCACCGAGAACCACGTCGAGTTCATGTACCCGTTCGTGCCCTACCATGACAAGGTCGAGCTCAAGCGCCGCCTGTACGAGCTGCTCGCCGTGGAGCGCGTGGCCGACGCCGAGGCCGGCCGCGGCCGTGTGCGCGGGCCCAAGCTCACCCGCACCGAGATCGATCAGGCCGTGAACGCCGCTTACGAGGCCGACGCGCGCTTCCATCAGGACATCCAGACCATGGGCGAGGAGGCCATGCGCTGGATCGAGGACAACGGCGGCCACGGCATCGTGCTGGCAGGTCGCCCGTACCACAACGATCCCGAGATCAACCACGCCCTGCCCGAGCTCATCGCGAGCTTTGGGTTTGCGGTGCTCACCGAGGATTCCGTGGCGCATCTGGTGAAGCCCGAGCGTCCGATCCGCGTGGTTGACCAGTGGATGTTCCACAGCCGCCTGTACGCCGCGGCGCGTTTTGTGACCATGCGCAACGACCTGGACCTCATCCAGCTCAACTCGTTCGGCTGCGGCCTCGACGCCATCACCACCGACCAGGTGGCCGAGATCCTCGCCGACAAGGCCGACGTGTACACGCTGCTCAAGATCGACGAGGTCAACAACCTCGGCGCCGCACGTATCCGTGTGCGCTCCCTGATCGCCGCAATTCGTGTGCGCGAGATGCGCCACTACCATAAACCGATCGTTTCCAGCGCATACAGCCGTGTTTATTTCACGAAGGAAATGAAGAAAAACTACACAATCCTCTGCCCGCAGATGTCGCCGATCCATTTCGACCTCATCGAACCGGCAGTCCGAAGCTGTGGTTACAACCTGGAGGTGCTGCAGAACTCCGACCGTACCGCTATCGACACAGGACTTAAGTACGTCAACAACGACGCCTGCTACCCGTCCCTGATCGTGGTTGGCCAGCTGATGGCGGCCGTGATGTCCGGCGGTTATGATATGTCGCGCACCGCGGTCTTAATCTCCCAGACCGGCGGCGGCTGCCGCGCCAGCAATTACATCGGCTTCATCCGGCGTGCACTGGAAAAAGCCGGCTATCCGGACGTTCCGGTCATCTCGATCAATCTGAGCGGTCTGGAGAAGAACCCGGGCTTTAAGCTGACACTGCCACTGATCCAGCACGGACTCTACGCGTTGGAGTTTGGCGATATCTTCATGCGCTGCGTCTACGCAACGCGCCCTTACGAGGCGGTTGCCGGATCAACGGACGAGTTGCACGAAAAATGGAAAAAAGAGGTTATCGCCTTTATTACCCAGAAAAAGATGCTCTCCCACGGCAAGTTCAAGAAAATGTGCCGCGAGATCATCCGCGATTTTGACAACCTTCCGCGCAAAGACATCAAGAAACCGCGCGTTGGCGTTGTCGGCGAGATTCTTGTCAAGTTCCATCCGGCTGCAAACAATCATCTGGTGGAGCTTCTCGAATCCGAGGGCGCAGAGGCAGTCGTACCGGATCTGACCGATTTCCTGCTCTACTGCTTCTACAATACGGGCTTTAAAGCAGACAATCTCGGCATGAGCCAGAAGTCCAAGAAGATCGGCCGTCTGGGCATCAATTTCTTTGATACGGCCAATGTCTACAGCCTCGGCAGAAGCGAGGAAATTCTGGGACGCGCCATCAAGGATTTTGCCCGGAGGGACGAGGTTGTCATCGCCACCAAGGTGCATGGCGTCATGAGGAGTGGCCCCAACGGCGGCGGACTGTCGCGCAAGGCCCGCTACATCGGGGTTTCGGCAATGTGGGTCTGGCAGTTCCAGAAAGCACAGCATATCGCGGAAAGGCATGGCTGGACAACGTTCGTCTCCATGCAGCCCCTCTACAACCTGGTATAACGCGAAGAAAAGCGGGAAATGGTGCCCTTGTGAAGGATATGTACGTCGGCCTGACTCCGTACAGTCCGCTGGCTGCCGGGCGTTTGTCACGGGCATGGAATGAAAGCACGGCACGCTATGAAACCGATACCATCGCGCAAAACAAGTATGGGACGAACAAGGAAGCGGACAAGCTGATCGTGGATCGGCTTTCAGAACTGGCCGAAAAGCGCGGCCTCACCAGAACACAGCTAGCTCTGGCCCGGTGCTGCACAAAGAACCGATGGTTTCCACCGTTATCGGTTCCTACAGGATGTCGCATCTCGAGGACGCGGCGAATGCGGTACCCGTCCGGCTTTCACCCGAAGAAATGACCTTTCTGAAAGAGCTGTATATGCCACAC
>ENA-UEPG01002616-UEPG01002616.1-human-gut-metagenome-genome-assembly--contig:-NODE-2616-length-10692-cov-2.417711_pt1 | contig 10692 bp, 8 predicted proteins | sample MGYA00242893_ERZ507902 | MGnify/ENA primary metagenome ERZ507902 (study PRJEB26167, sample SAMN06115491) | human gut metagenome | host: Homo sapiens | place: China:Gansu | collected 2015-04-23 | study... | reverse complement strand
TGGTGTTTCAAAACTATGCGCTGTTTCCGCATATGAGCGTCAAGAATAATATCATATATGGTTTAAAAGCGCACAAGATGGATGAGAACGAGATCGATGCGCGCTTAAAAGAAGTCCTCAAAATGCTGGAACTGGAAGGGCTGGAGGATCGGAAGCCGAAGGAGCTTTCCGGCGGACAGCGCCAGAGAGTGGCATTGGCGAGAGCCGTGGTAAAGCGCGCCGACTATTTCCTTCTGGACGAGCCGCTGTCAAACCTGGATGCACAGCTTAGGATGCGTGCGAGAAAAGAACTGGTAAAAATCCATGAAATGTACCACCCGACGTTAGTCTACGTTACGCACGACCAGATCGAGGCGATGACGGTTGGCGATCGGATCGCGCTCATGTACCGGGGCAAGATGGAAATGCTCGATACCCCGTCACACGTGTACAATCGTCCGGCAAGCGTGTTCTGTGCGAAGTTTATCGGTTCGCCGTCCATGAATATCGTGGAGGCGGAATATCATAACGGGGCGCTTGTCATCGGGAAGCAGAAGGTAGAACTTCCGGGTATCTGGCAGCGGATCGCCGCGCAGTGCCCGTCGGGACTGCTGTACGCCGGTGTCCGCCCGGAACACGTGATGATGAGCCGCACCCCGCAGGAGCGGTCGATCGAGGGCATGGTCCGTTACGTGGAGGATTACGGAAACCGGTACGGTGTTTATATTCAGGTCGAGGGAGACAAGAACGAGCTGATTGCCATCCGCGAGGGCGAGATTCCACAGCCGGGTGAGAAGGTATACATCCATGTGGAGACGGAAAAGCTGCATCTGTTTGACCGCGGGACGGAGAAATCGCTCGGTTACCCGGAGATGGTGATCCGCGCACAGGAAAAGCTGGCGGTGCCGAAATTGGAAAAGGCGATCGCCCAGTAAGAATAGAGATAATAGAGCGAAAAAAGTGTTTTCAAAACAAGATTATGAACGTATATTTTGAAGAGGAGACATGCAATCATGAGAAAAATTCTTATCAGCACTAATATGTATAAAGGCAGCGAGTTCGGTCAGGTTCTTCCGTATCTCAAACGGTTTCCTGGACAGGTGGGAGTCGAGGTGTTTCCGATGTTTCATGAGGAATGCTTTGAGAAGAACCTGCGGGACGCCATGCCGCTCTTAAAGGAAGTCCCGGTCAGCTTCCATGGTCCATATTATCAGGCAGAGCATTCGGCAGCGGAGGGGACTGTAGAGTATGCGCGCACGATGGAGCTGCTTGAAAAGACGCTTTCGTATGCGAAAGAGCTTTCAAGCAAATATCTCGTTTATCATCACAACAACTGCCGCATCATACCGGGCGAGAAGGAAGACCGCGTCCGTGTTTCCTGTGAAAATTATTACACCGTGAAACAGCTGTGTGAGGAGGCGGGAACCCAGGTGGTCGTGGAGAATGCCGGAGTTCTGGAGCGCGGAAACCGTCTCTTCGATGAGCAGGAATTTATCGATCTGTGCCGCCGGGAACAGTATGCGGTGCTCATCGACATCGGGCACGCCTGGGCGAACGGCTGGTCGCTTAAGCGGGTCGTAAACGCGCTGGCGGACCAGATTGTGGCGTACCATCTCCACAACAACGACGGTGTCCACGACAGCCATCAGAGGATTCATGAGGGAACACTTGATTTTGACTGCTTTTTAAAATTGGCAAAGCAGGCGACGCCGGATGCCGAGTGGGTCATGGAGTATGCGATGGACGTTTCTGGAAATGTGCGGGGGATTGAGGAAGATCTGCAGTTTCTTTTGAAAATGGGAAGTGCTGCACGATGACACAGTGGCAGTGAATTTTGCCGAAAAGCCCCGCCTTGTCAACTCTTAAAAAAGCTGATATACTGGACATAAGATTGTGAGAAAAGATGTCCGGAGAGAACATCCGGACACGGTAAAAATGAAATTTGACAGCGGGAAAGGAACGGCAGGATGTTTCGTCTTTGGGGAAAAATGATGAAGGAAAACCGGATGCTTAGGGATATTGTGATCAGCAACGGTGATTATACAATGTCGAGAACGGCGATGGTGTTTGACGCGATCGACCAGATTTGCTATGCCTTTGATCTGGGGCATCCGGTCTGGCTGGATAAGACGATCGAGGAGTTCAAACGTCACGATAAGGCGCGTTTTACCCAGGACAACTTTATCGAGAGCATCGATTTCGATTATCTGGAGATACAGGTGCTGGAAGAATAAAGGGCAGGCAGCCGTTACAAAAAGACAAAGACCGGGAGGGGCGAGATGGCACAGGCGATAACGGATGTGAAAACATTTCTGGAAGACGCCAGACAGGCAGTGGTGGAGCTGGCGGAGTTTGAAAAACAGGAGGAGACGCTTGCTCAGGAAGAGAAAAAGCGTCTGCGCGTGCTGGAGACGGAGCGGAAAGCGGTGGCGGATGCCGTGAATTCGACCGTGAAAAAGCGCCGGGATGAGATTGAAAAAAGCTATGACGATGAGCTTGGGAAGCTGCAGGATAAGCTGAAACGCACGCGGACACGCCGCGAAAAGGCGAAAAACCAGGGCATCAAGGAGCGGATTAAGGAAGAAACGCAGGAGCTTCACGCGCACAACCGAGAGCTTGCCGTGCGGATGCGGACGCTGTTCCAGTCGGATCGTGTTCCATTTGTCTGCAAAAGCCCACTGTACTATGCGCTGTATTTTCCGAGGGGATTCAAAGAATTTCTGACGGTGTTGATTACCTTTGCGATCTGTTTCCTGTTGATCCCGTGCGGCATCTACAAGCTGCTTCCAGAACAGAAGACTTTATACCTGGCGATGATCTACGGCGTGGATGTGGTTGTTTTTGGCGGACTGTATATCCTGATTGGAAACTGGACGAAGGATCGCCATCTGGCGGCGCTGCAGGAAGGACGTTCGATCCGCAGTCTGATCGCGGCGAACAACCGCAAGATCGCGGTGATCACCTCCTCGATCCGTCGGGATCGCAGTGAAGCGCTCTACGATCTGGAAAAATACGACGATGAGATCTCCCAGATGGAGCAGGATCTGGAGGAGACGGCGAAGAAGAAAAAGGACGCATTAAACACCTTCGAAAATGTGACAAAAACCATCCTGACCGATGAGATCACCAGCAACAGCCGTGCAAAGCTCGAACAACTCAAAGAAGGCCATCAGGAGGTCGAGAGCCGCCTGCACTATACCGAGACGGTAATCAAGGAAAAGAGAATCTTTATCACAGATACCTCCGAGTGCTACTTGGGCAAGGAATTTCTGATTACAGAAAAGTTGGACGCGCTGTGGAAATTATTTCATAAAAATAAATAATTAGATATAGGAACAACCAGAAAAAAGATGTGACACCGGGCGCTGTAAAGCTGCCTTCTGTCACATCTTTTTTCGTCCGTGTATATATCCTTCAATTTTCGCATAATTTCCTGCCACCCCGCCTATAATAAAGGTAAAACAACCCCTGTCCAACAGGCAGGGAGTAAACAGGACGGTGTGGGAGATGAACAGACGGGGACGCAGCCGGTTTGGTGGCAGTCCGGAGATATATTACTACAATTCAGCCCGCCGGGACGCGGTGGGAGAGCTGGCAGGGCAGTTAAGTGGGCTGATTCAGGAAGAAATGACCCAAAGGCATAAAAAGAAACTGGTTTTCCTCTGCATCGGCACGGATCGCTCGACCGGAGACAGTCTGGGACCGTTGATCGGATATAAACTCAAACAGGAACGGCGGCGCGGTACGCTGGTATTCGGAACACTTGATCGCCCCGTGCACGCGATGAACCTGGAACATTACGTGCAGGTTTTAAAAAATGGGTACCCGGATGCGCTGGTGGTGGCGGTCGATGCCTCGGTTGGCGATGAAAGCCACGTCGGCTATGTCACGCTGGGGCGTGGGGCTTTAAAGCCGGGGCTTGGCGTCTGCAAGGAGCTTCACGCGGTCGGAGATCTCTTTATCACCGGGATCGTGGCGGGCTGCAGCCATTACGATCCGATGATGCTGCAGAGTATCCGCCTGGCACTCGTCATGCAGCTGGCAGACTGCATCAGCGCGGGGATCGGGCTTGTCGAAAATTTCTGCCTGGATGCTGCCTCCGTTTGACAAATTTTGCATGCAATCGGCGTTATGATAGGCGGAAAGAAATTCATCATACTCCTGAAATTACGGAAAATCATGTTACTGTATTTGTGCAGGTATTTTCAGCACTGAAAATGCTGCGCGGTGCAGCAATCAAATCATGGAAGCAAGTACAGACCCGGTTTCAGGAGAATCTATCATAGCGGGGTGAACATATGGGAGAATATTCTGGTTCCCGCGCAGAACTGCCGAAAAATATCCGGCAGATCGGCGAGCGGGATGAGGTGGTCCGGTTGTATGTGGAGGATTATGTAAACACGTATTTGAAACAGGTATATCCATCCGGCGGACCGGGACTCCGGGTCGGGCTGCTGCTCGGAAATTCGGATCCACAGCAGGAGGTTCCGTGCCTCTTTGTGGACGGGGCGCTGGAGATGGAGGAGGTTGTGCCGTCCGGGGAGAAGATTGTCTTTTCGGAGGCGGCATGGAAAAAGGCATACCAGCGGATGGAGGAGACATTTCCGAAAAAGACCGTGCAGGGGTGGTTTATCTGCGGCGCGCCGGGGTGTATGTTAAGTCCCCTGACCTACTGGCGGCTGCACAAGCAGTATTTCGGTGGGAAAAACCAGCTTATGTACATAAACAGCGGCGTGGACGGTGAGGCGGCATACTATGTGATGTCGGAGGACGGGTTTTACCGTTTGAAAGGATATCATATATACTACGAGAAAAACCAGATGATGCAGGACTATATGATTCTGCGGAAGGACGCCCGCCGGGTGGAGACAGGCACCGGCGATCGGGTGATCCGCGATTTCCGTAACCGGATGGAAGAGCGGCAGCAGGAGGCGGCGTCGCGTTACGGGACGATCCGGGCGCTGGGGACGCTGTGCGGCGTGCTTTCGGTCGCAGTGCTTGCCGGCGGCGTGGTGCTTTTCGGCAATTACCAGAAAATGCGCGAGATGGAGAGTGTGCTGGTATCCGTCCTCCCGGATGGTGTGCGGGGCACTGCGGACGGGAAAGAGGCGGTCACGGTGGAACAGCTCCGCGGCAGTGTGACGCCGCTTGAGAGCGGCGATGTGGATGCAGACGGAACAACAGCGGAAAACGGAGGACAGGCGCATAAATGGACACTTGAGAGCGCGGCGGATGGAGATACAGAGGGCACTGCCATAGCAGGCAGACAGAATGGACAGGCTTCCGGTGGGCAGAGCGAAGAGGACGGAAAAATGGCGGAGACGAAAGCCCCGTACATTTTGCCGGAGCCGGAGGCACAGCGCGACCTGCCGAATCCGGGCGGCAATTCGACGGCGGGACAGGACTATCCGGTCACAAACTTGAAGCCCGGCGGCACGTACACGGTCGGGGACGGGGAGACGCTCTATGGGATCTGTTTTAAGCTTTATGGCAATATCCGTCATCTGGACGATATCCTTGCGGTCAACCATCTGACCGATGAAAACCGCATTATCGCAGGGCAGACGCTGGTGCTGCCGGATGTGTCCGGAGAATAGCAAAAAGATAATGCCAAACCATCTAAAATAGTGTATAATCAAGATGGCAGTCCAGCTACAGGAGATAAAAAAATGAGTGAGATGAACCCGATTGAACGGGAACAGAAGAAAAAGCAGCTGAGAGGGCGTGTGATCGACACCGCCACGCAGGATATGTTTCCCCGCCGGGGCATAAGCCACGGGGAAAATGAGGAAGAGGTGGCGGAGAAAGCCGAGCGCCATTCCAGACGGAAACGTCTCCGCAGGGTGCTGACGGCGGTGTTAATCGCGGCGCTTTTGGCGGCTGGTTTTATGTATTATAAAGATAACCATGCCTACACGGACTATACGGTGGCGTGGGAAAAAGAGATTGCGGCGAGTGAGAGCAGCACGACGGAATTTGTACCGTTTGGGGAAAATGTCCTGAAATACACGAAGGACGGAGCTTCCTATCTGGATAAGTCCGGCAAGGCGGTCTGGTCGATGAGTTATGAGCTGAAATCACCGATCTGCTATGTCAACGGCGATTATGCCGTGATCGGGGACCAGCAGGGCAATGATATTTATATTGTGGACAAGACCGGAAGCCAGGGACAGGCGACGACGCTTCTGCCGATCCTGCGCGTCAGCGTATCGGCATACGGCATCGTGGCGGCTCTGGTGGAGGACAGCAATGCTTCGTATGTGACCTTTTTCAAGAAAGACGGCAGCGAGCTTGACTGGGCGATCAAGACGGTTATGTCGGGAAATGGTTACCTGATGGACGTTTCCTTATCGCCGGATGGTACGCAGGTCATGCTTTCCGACCTGTATCTGCAGGACGGGGCACTCAAAAACCGGATTGTATTTTACAATTTCTCCGAATATGGAAAGAATTATCCAGACCGTCTGGTCGGAGGTTTTGATGAGCTGGGAGACAGCATCTGTCCGCGCGTCCGGTTCCTCGACGAGGATCACGCGTGTGCATTTGCGGATGATCAGGTGGCATTTTTCTCTTTGGAAAATGTAACAAGCCCGGCGCTGGTGCGCCAGGCGGAGATCGACGGGGAAGTCCGCGGCGTGGCATGGTCGAAGGACTATGTGGCGGTCATCTCGGACAACACCGAGGGCGGAAGTGAGAGCCGTTTGAGCATGTTTAAATCCGATGGAACCGCTATGGGTACGGCAGATTTCTCGTATTCGTGGCGTAACATAAATATACAGGGCGATTTCGTCATCCTAAATAACGAAAATTCCTGTCGGGTCTACAGTCTGTCCGGCAAGGAGCGGTTTGCCGGGGAGTTTGATTTCTCTGTGGCGCAGGTAACACGCGGCCGCGCGTTCAATTCACTGATTATCAGCGGCGGCGACCGGATGCGCGAGATCCGCCTCAAATAACACACGTTTAGTTTTTAAAATTAAGATACATAGCAGGAGGTTACTTATGAATCAGATTGACACATTATCCGTAAACGCGATCCGGATTTTATCCGCAGACGCAATCCAGAAGGCAAATTCCGGTCATCCGGGACTTCCGCTGGGATGTGCAGCAGCGGCTTATGAACTGTGGGCACATCATATGAACCATAACCCAGCTAACCCGAAGTGGGAGAACAGAGACCGTTTCATCTTATCCGGCGGTCATGGTTCCATGCTGCTGTACTCTCTGCTGCACCTGTTTGGCTACGGAAATCTTTCCAAAGAAGATCTGATGAACTTCCGCCAGTTAGATTCCAAGACTCCGGGACATCCGGAATATGGTCATACCGTTGGCGTTGAGGCGACGACCGGTCCGCTGGGCGAAGGTATGGGTATGGCAGTCGGCATGGCGATGGCTGAGGCACATCTGGAAAGCGTATTCAACAAAGAAAATTATCCGGTAGTTGACCATTACACCTATGTATTGGGCGGCGACGGATGTATGATGGAAGGCATTTCCTCTGAGGCATTCTCTCTGGCAGGTACCCTGGGACTTTCCAAGCTGATTGTTCTCTATGATTCCAACCGCATCTCCATCGAGGGAAGCACCGACATCGCATTCCGTGAGAATGTACAGGAGCGTATGCAGGCATTTGGTTTCCAGACGATCACTGTAGAAGACGGCAATGATATCGACGCGATCGGCAAGGCGATCGAGGCTGCAAAGGCAGATACCGAGCATCCGTCCTTTATCACCATCAAGACGCAGATCGGCTTCGGCTGCCCGGCAAAACAGGGCAAGGCGAGCGCACACGGCGAGCCGCTGGGCGTGGAGAATGTGGAAGCACTCAGAAAGAACTTAAACTGGCCGAGCGAAGAGCCGTTCTTCGTACCGGAAGAGGTATACAAAAACTACTCCGAGATCGCAGAGCAGAAGGCAGAGGTAGAAGCTGCATGGAACGTGATGTTTGCCGCTTACTGCGAGGAATATCCGGAGATGGAAGCGCTCTGGAACCAGTATCACAATGCAAAGGCGGGCGAGGCGCTGAAAGATGACGCCGGATTCTGGGCAAAACAGGAGAAACCGGAAGCAAGCCGTGCGATCTCCGGACGCCTGATCAACTACATCAAGGATGTTCTGCCGAACCTGTTTGGCGGTTCTGCTGACCTAGCACCGTCCAACAAGACTAACATGAAGGATGCGGGCGACTTCTCCAAGGAGGACAGAGCTGGACGTAACCTGCACTTCGGTGTCCGCGAGCTTGCGATGGCAGCGATCGGAAATGGCATCATGCTGCACGGCGGTCTGCGTGCGTATGTATCGACCTTCTTTGTATTCAGTGATTACTGCAAACCGATGGCAAGACTGTCTGCACTGATGGGCGTGCCGCTGACCTATGTATTTACGCATGACAGTATCGGCGTTGGTGAGGATGGACCGACCCATGAGCCGATCGAGCAGATGGCAGCGCTGCGTGCGATGCCGAACTTCCATGTATTCCGCCCGTGCGATGCGACCGAGACAGAGGCAGCTTGGTACAGTGCTGTTACTTCCGAGCACACACCGACCGCACTGGTGCTGACCAGACAGAATCTGGAGCCGATGGCAGGCAGCAGCCGTGAGGCATTAAAGGGCGGCTACATCATCGACGACTGCGAGGGCACACCGGAGTTAATTCTGATTGCCAGCGGTTCCGAGGTAGCGCTGGCGGTTCATGCAAAAGAGACTCTGGCAGCAGAAGGTCAGAAAGTCCGCGTTGTCTCCATGCCGTGTATGGATCTGTTCGAGGAGCAGAGCGAGGAGTACAAGGAGTCCGTACTTCCGAGAGAAGTACGCCGCCGTGTAGCAGTAGAGGCGCTTGGAAGCTTCGGCTGGGACAAGTACACCGGCTTAGACGGCAAGATCATCGCGATGGAAAGTTTCGGCGCCAGCGCACCGGCAGGGCTTCTGTTCAAGAAGTTCGGCTTTACCGTTGAGCATGTGGTAGAGGTGGCTAAGAGCCTGAAATAATGCTGATTTTGGTAAAAAAATAAGATAAAAGACAGGCACCTGTCTGTCGGTAGAAAAGAATGCGGTACCGCTTAAGCAGAAATGCGCCTTTCTCCGGCAGGCAGGTGTATTTTGCTTTCCAAACCTTGCAAAACGGGGATGCATTGCGTATAATAAGAGCCAGCGCAGAAAAAAGATGAGGGCATAGAAGAAAGGCTGCCAGTGCAGCCGTAAGGGAAGGGATCCAGACATGGAAAAAAAATGTATTGGGATAGACGTCGGCGGAACGACGGTTAAGATTGGTATTTTTGAGACGGACGGAACGCTTGTTTATAAGTGGGAGGTTCCGAGCCGCAAGGAAGAGAATGGGGCGTACATTCTTCCGGATGTAGCCGCTTCGATCAGGAAGAAATTGAACGAGCGGGGAATTCCGATGGATGCCGTGATCGGCGCAGGCATGGGATTTCCGGGACCGGTGCAGCCGGACGGCTATGTGGAGGTCTGCGTCAACTTAGGATGGCGCGATCTGAACCCGCAGAAGATTTTGAGTGAGTTATTAGATGGAATGCCGGTCCGCTCCGGTAATGATGCTAATGTGGCGGCGCTCGGCGAGATGTGGCAGGGCGGCGGCAAGGGCTGCCATGATATCGTGATGGTGACGCTGGGAACCGGTGTCGGCGGCGGCGTGGTACACGATCAGAAGATCGTTGCAGGACGCCACGGACTGGGCGGCGAGATCGGTCATATCCATATCCGCGAGGGCGAGAAAGAAACCTGCAACTGCGGCGGACACGGCTGTCTGGAACAGGTAGCGTCCGCGACCGGTATCGCCAGGGAGGCGAGACGGAAGATGGCGGCAAAGCCGGATGCATCGGTGATGCGTGCCTACGGTGATGCGATCACCGCAAAAAATGTGCTGGATGCGGCAAAAGCCGGGGATGCACTGGCGCTGGAGGTTATGGACACCGTGTGCTATTATCTCGGATGGGCGCTGGCGACCATTTCGATGACCGTGGATCCGGAGATTTTCGTCATCGGAGGCGGCGTATCCAAGGCGGGGACTTTTTTAACGGATTGGATTGACCGCTATTACCGCGAATTGACCCCGATCTCTGAGAATAAGGGCGAGGTTCGCCTGGCAACATTGGGAAATGATGCAGGTATCTATGGGGCGGCAAGACTGATCTTAGATTAGGCGTAACTGTGAAGGTGCTGAACAGTTACGATTAGACGCCTTGTTTTGAGTGACAGAGTGCAGGGTAAAGGGGCTGGACGTTTGAAGAAAATAGGGATAGAAAAACGTTCAGATATGCCGAAAAATGCTGTAGACAAGAGGAGACCCCGGAGCGGTCAAGCATCCGGGGCAATTATGAAAAATCTATGTGCAAAATCACTATAAAACAAATTTGAAAAGTGAAATCTTTTATGCTTTTAGTATAAAAATAAGATATGAATAAAATATGAACACCGTGTAAACAGATTATGAAAATTGGCGATTTTGTACAAAAAAGTTTCATGAATCAGAGGTTTCTCTATCAAAACAGAGGATAGAAAGAAAAATGGCAGAATTTGCAGCGCACGGTGCGAATCAGGAGGAAAAAATGGCAGCAGAAAAAGCAAAGAAAACGATTGTAATTGGACATAAAAACCCGGATACGGATTCGATTTGTTCTGCAATCGGCTATGCGAATTTCAAAACACTTCAGACGGGCGGCGAATATGTACCGTGCCGTGCCGGAGAACTGAACC
>ENA-UEPG01002615-UEPG01002615.1-human-gut-metagenome-genome-assembly--contig:-NODE-2615-length-10693-cov-8.303222_pt1 | contig 10693 bp, 11 predicted proteins | sample MGYA00242893_ERZ507902 | MGnify/ENA primary metagenome ERZ507902 (study PRJEB26167, sample SAMN06115491) | human gut metagenome | host: Homo sapiens | place: China:Gansu | collected 2015-04-23... | reverse complement strand
CCCAGTGAGAACATTATCGTACGTGGTTGCATGATGAGGAATGGACATGGAGGAGTCGTGATCGGCAGTGAGATTTCGGGTGGTTACCGCAATTTGTTTGTAGAAGATTGCCGAATGGATAGCCCGAATCTGGATCGTGTCATTCGTATTAAAACCAGTACTTGCCGCGGAGGACTTATAGAAAATGTATATGTACGCAATGTAACGGTAGGACAATGTCGCGAAGCTGTACTTCGCATCAATCTGCAATACGAGAATCAGGAGAAATGTAAGAGAGGTTTTAACCCGGTTGTCCGTAATGTGCATTTGAAGAATGTAACTTGTGAGAAGAGTAAATTGGGTGTGCTTATTATTGGACTGGAGGATGATAAACATGTATATAACATCAGTGTAGAGGATTCTCATTTTAATAATGTAGCCCAAGGAACAAATGATATTAAAGGGGCGAAAGATGTGACTTTCAAGAACCTTTATATCAATGGTGAATTGGTGAAATAGGGTATAATTGTAATAGATAAAAATCCAGCTATGAATGAAGAAGAATGGTGACTTATTACGGGAAGTACTGGACAAAACACGCATCAGCAAATATGACTGGGAACAGAAACGTTTCATCCCGCTTGTTGAATTTGAAGGGGTAGCTTCCAACAACAGTTCGAAAGCCACTCCTTGCCTGCAAGGGGATATTATCGGGGATTGGCGCGAGGAAATCCTTTTCCGCTCCGAAGACAATACTTCCCTGTGCCTGTATGTTTCAACGATTCCGACAGAATATCGTTTCCACACGTTCCTGGAAGACCCGATATACAGAATCAGTATCGCTACACAGAACGTCGGGTATAACCAGCCCACACAACCCGGATTCTATTTCGGGGCGGACTTGAAAGGGACTTTCAGAGGGTACAGGTTCAAATAATAGTGAATAATAGAGTTAAAAAGGTGCAGAAATGCACCTACTCTAGGTAATAAGATATGAAACAAAACTTCCGTTCTATAATAGTATAGTCTATTTATTAGTATCTTTCTTCGCAGCCTGTTTTATTTCCCACCAGTCGGCATAATCTTTGAAGAAATTATGTCCGGTGGCATCACAAATCTCTTCCAGCCTGTCAGTCTTAATATTTTCTTTTTTAAGTAATCTGGTCAAATAACTTTCATCCACACCTAGTATTGTGGCCAACCAACCCTTTTTCAAATTAGATGACGTTAAGAATTTTGAGATTTGTTTGCCTATGTGATTCTTACTTCTCATGTTGTTTTATTTTCAAACAAAAGTATGCAAACCAAATAGGGTATGGTATAGACTATCATACTATATCATGGACAAATCATGGAATAAGGATTATTATTCTGACAAAAACATTCTTACGACGCCTTTCATCTTTAACGCGTGGCTTCCTTCCACTTTTATTTTCATAGCCATTATCTCATTTGCTATTTTGACGGCAGAAAGGCTGTCACCTGAATCCTTATATAAAACAAACAATTTATATTTGGGAGTAATACGGGATGGAATCATATTGCCGGCCAATCGATAACTTTGTTCCGCCTTTTTATATTGATTCAGTTTTCTATATGTGTCGCCCATATCACAAAACAATTCACAGGTTGGAATGATTTTAGCGGTTTCTTCCAATACTTCGAGTGCCTTTTCCGGAGAATCATTCATAAAACTATTCTGCGCAATAATATCCATTTTTTGCGGAGTGCCGGATAAAAACAGATGAAGAGGATAAGAAAAACAGGCAAATACGACAAAGCAAAGTAAAATGGCTTTAAATGTATTCGTATATTTATTATTTGATTTATAGGTAATTCCCCAAAAAACAAGCCCCAATACTGACACTAATCCGATAATGCCATATTCAGCCCAAATCCACAAAAATTCATTATACGGATATGCGGCATTATCCGCTACCATGGCGTAATCAGAATCCGGATTCCGCTCAAAGAATTTAGCCTGATAATACATATAATTCGCTATCCAGCCATTACTTCCATATCCGAGTAATGGCTTGTCGGCAATCATATCCATTGTGCAATGCCATATCAGCAAACGCCCGTCCGCGGATGCTTTCTTATGAAAATACAATGGCAGGCAGACAAAAAGTAAAATCAAAGTTATCATACTTCCGGATTTCCACGATAAACGGACTTTGCTGCCCAACAAGAACAATATCCCGCTTATGGCAGCAAGCCATCCGGCACGCGAATCCGACAACAACAAGCCGACAGATATGATAAGACAAGCAGATATCCCGATTAAGCGGGCATTATTCCGGTTGAGACATAAACCGGCTCCGGCTATCAGGCACATTGCCAAAAATCCGCCAAGTGGTCCGGGGTTTGCAAATGTGCCTGTCACGCTGAATAAAGAATGATTGCTCTCAAGAATGGAAAATCTTTGCAGAATTGCAATAACCGATTCTCCTATACCGGATAAGGCAATAATTCCGAGTAGATATTTATGATACTTGTTACTCTTCACGCATTGGAGTCAGATTAATAAAAAACTGTCTGTTGTCTTGATAAAAAAATGGAAGTTCTTCATTCCCGTTCGAGAGATTGGAAAGCCAGTAAATATAGTTTTCCGGCACATTTTCAAATGTCAGGTAATTAGCCGTCGCAACTTGTGTTCCCACATGCTTCCATCCTTTATTATAATAATACAAAGCATATTTGTCACCGATTACTATCATATTATTGGCATTTCGCGGAGCATACCGAATGGCCTCTATCCGTACGGGTACACCGAAATCAAGCGTAATCATCGAAGAAGTGACATACGTTTCCATCCTATTATCATAAGCCTTATGCTCCCTATTCTCCTTATATGCCGTCTTATTATCAATTCTCCACAAATCAGTCTTATCAACCGATGACGAATCATTCGGAAAAACAGGCAACGCCGTCGGTTCGGAGCAATAATGTTGATTACTATATTTTCCTAAAAACTCAATATGGGCAATATTCGACTGGATGCGCTTATTGGATACAAAACGATAATAACGATATTCTTTTTCATTCGGAAATCGTATTTCATGCAAATATGCATCCTCAGGACCTTCCGTAAATTTATAGAGGGTCTTAAAGTGCTTATTCTTTTTATTGCCTGCCATTATTTTTGCTCCGGCAAGCCTCTGCCACATTCGTTGAAATCTCCGTTTGGGCGGATATTTACGAAGCAATGTCATTTGCTGTGTGCCATTTGACCCGTTAAATGTAATTATACTATCGTTGCGTAACATTACAGGATTACCAAATGGTACCAATTCGTCACCTTCATAATATGCCGGAAAAAATACGATACTGTCAGGAACTTGTTCAAACACCACATTCTGTTCTTTCGAGTTGATTAATCCCCAAGCAACAGGGTAAAGCCCGTTCCCGTCGCTTCTTCTGAATGCACACAAGTAAGCCAACTTATTGTTTGTCGCCACCGGAAAGTCCAGTTTCAGAGTACCCGTCTTATGATAACGCTTTGTCTGGTCGAGCAGCAGGGGTGTACTGAATTCATCAGGGATATATTCACCTTGCGAATGAAGAAAATAGGGGGTCTGCTTGTTGGCGCCAAAAGTTTTACGATAGACTTTACCGGCATATTTCAAATCTGATTCCCAATCTTCCATCAGATTATTTTTGGGTGGAGTATATGGACGGAGTATTCCCAATGAATCAGGAGTGGCACACCAAAAGTGACGCCGTGCCCTATCCGTCCATTGTGGAGTATATTCATAGACAGTCGGGATACCATTGCTCCGCATAATATTCGTTGTCCATGAGGTAATTGTGTGACAATCCATTTTGAACTGTTCAAGATATATATCATACAGACCTAATGACTTTTTAGTACTCATATAATAAGTGAGCCAACGAAACTTGGATACATAAGCCTTATAACGCTCGATTCGGTTACGTACTCCCGACATATCATCGGCAAATAATATTTGATGGAAAATGCTGTCCAGTTGCGCTTTATTAAGTGTCAGCGGTTCGTCGGTTGTGCGGTAAGGAAGAATAAATTCACAGAAATCATCAAATGATAAATCCTTCGCATACGGACTATTATGCCAAATTTTAAACGCACGTTCTATGTTATCAATCAGATATCCGGCTTTCATTGTCGCCACATCAAGCGGTGCTTTCGTTTCCGAAACTTGCGGCAACTTTTTAAACTCGTTTCCCAATTCCTCCTGTATATTATTACTCTTTTCTGCCTTGAATTTAAGAATCTCCTCACTGCTCATTCCCGTAAACATAGCTCTGTAAACGGAGTCAGCTTTTGCAAAGAGAGAATCGTATCCTTTTGGAATGTCAAGTTTACGGTTGCTTCGATGATACTGCATATTAGCAATCAAGAAACAGGCGGCCTTGTATTTTTTTCTGTCTTTACCCTTATAATAATCCAGTACAGCTTGCAACTCGGAAGCATTATCACCTGCCAAAACAAGTGATCGCTTAATGTCGGAAGCATATGGATTGGTGCAACTCATTATAAGTAAGGTGCATAAATATAAACAAATGTATTGTAGTTTCATAGGTAATCTTTTATTTTTAAGGTATAATAAATCTCAGAACCAATTGAAATCAATTGGTTCTGAAAGTATGTTTCGGATATTTCAGCAAACTTTATGCTGACTTTTTCAGAAGTTTATTCTTCTTTCCAAGGAATTCCTTTATCAGATACTGCTGACCATTTGAAAATGTAATCTGACCCTACATTCACTTCTGGATATAATACTTTATACCAAAAATTAGTGTTGTCCAATTTAACAATCTCTATGATAGCGCCATTTTCTATAATATATTTTCCGTTTTGTATTTTTCCTACTTTAGAAACATCAAATACTGTATCAATCATATCACTTAAATAGTATTCATTCGGATGGCCAGTCTTTGTTCCTAATTTTCCTTCATATTTTGTGGTAATCATCCACTTTGTTTTGCTAAATTTCATATATGATACCCATTTAGGCAATGGTCCATCCCACCATACAGTAGCTTGCAACTTATCCATTGTACTATTCTCTTTCTGAGCGAAAGTTGGAATAAAACTAGCTAAAAGAATAGCTATTAGTAAGAACTTTATTGTTTTCATATATTTATAATTTATTATTTGCACTGTTTATTTTCTTCCACAGACATAAATAACGATTCTTCCATTATCATTTCCACTAAAAAAATACCCAGAACCCACTCTATATGCCATACCTGCACCGGGATCCATATATATGACATTACCATCATTGTCATAGCCAAATATAAGTACCTCATGATAACCCGCACTTGTCTTTACGTTTGTCAGCACATAGTAGCAATCTTCTAATGCTGCACGGTAATCAATTTTATATCCACAATCTAAATAATGTTGCATAACTGCCGGTATCTTAGATGTCATCATACCATATTTATCTAATTCATAAAAAATGCCCGTTTTAGCATCAGTAGCATAATTCAGATTATAGTAATCCACAACATCCTGTTCGGTAACACTGCCACCTAATAATCTATCTAAGAAAGAGATGATCGCTGGAACACACCTTTTAGTTGTCGATTGCGGAACCATACTTCGTGGAAAAGATGGCTCTATCAGTATATCTCCAACTTCTTCAAAATATCCCTTAGGAAAAGTCAAAGAATCAGGATTAACCTTATTCTCTTCATACTTTTCATTTTCTCCTTCATTTTCATTACTACCACTGCTATTACCTGTATTGTTATGCAAATCGTCAAAGAAATCATTCGGGTCGTAAGGGTCTGGGTCAGGTATATCTCCAGTAATATCTACTTCACCTAGCCATCCACCATCAATATCCCATCCGCTATCACTTCCTTCTGTATTATCTGTAGTATTATCATCTTTGTCACCTTCTATAGGTTCTTCAGGAATAGTCGGAATTGTTTCAGAATCATCACCTCCATCATCATATATATTATATGCCCACAACCACTCATCAAAATCACTATCCCAAACCCATACATCTCCATTATCATCCATATACCAACTTTCCTCCTCATATTCCAACTCATCATAACTTCGAGTAGTAACTTTAGGCATTTTGATAGATATACGGATTTTCTTTAGAATATTTAAAGCCATTCGTTTTTTAGCTAAATATACTTCTTTATCAGTCGTTCCACCAAGATAGACACCTTTGACCTTCTTTCCGTTTCTATACTCATTGACACGTATCAAATACCCGTCAAGTGTCGCATATACTTTCAGACCTGAATAGTCCAACATATTGCCGTCATTCTTCAACTGATTAAAATTGAAGTTTCTATGGTGATTTAAGAAATGAATTGTCGGAATGAGCAACTCAGTGTAGTTATACATCTTATTCGTCTTAGCATCTTTCACTACTAATAGCTTATGAATAATCTTGGTACATATCCATTGCTTTTTCTGACTCTTACCTATTCTTTTATGTCGCCATGCACGATAGAGATAACTCGAACGAATTGGTGTTTCATAATTTGCAAATTTTGAAACACCTGACGCTTCACCGCTACTCCACTTCGGAATGATATTTCCCATGGGAAATCGATGTTTGGAATAACTAATCAAATCCTCTTTCCTTGTATTAATACCACGGGTAGCCTTACTCATCATTTCGTTTTCAAAGGACGCTTGTGCTTCTTCAGCTGTTATTGTAACCTTTGCTTTCGCAGGCTGTTCGGTTACATTCACCCATGATTCTGAATCATAACAACCTGTAAATAGACACAAAGTTGCCATTATCCAGATTTTGTTACGACAAAAGTAGTGTTTGTTTTTCATTACTATTATTATTTTAGTTAACAAATGTTTTGTATGGTGCAAAATAACAGCTTATCAATAACATAGCCACGAACCATTTATCTATTTCGATGGACTGTTTAGTCCATTTTCTACAAATACTCACACTAATTCACATATATAAACCATTCTATATTTTAACCTATATCAAAAGAAGAATGCCTTCACTATTCGAAAAAGCTTTATTTCTCTTTCCAAGGAATTCCCTCGCCTGATACTGCTGTCCATTTTATTACAACGTTTGGTCCACCTCCAGTAATATATGTTGGATATATAAATTTATACCAGAAATCCTTATTATCCAATTTTACAATCTCCATAACACTGCCTTTTCCTATTATATATTTACCATTGGATATTTGTCCAACTTTAGAAGCATCATATATGGTATCAATAGAATTGCTTAAATAATATGTATTGGGATTATAAGTTTTAGTACCCAATTCCCCTTCATATCTCATTGTATTCATCGTTTTAGTTTTACTAAATTTCATGTATGAAACATATTTCGGAAGAGGTCCATTCCACCATACTGTAGCTCTAAGTTTGTCCATGGTACTTTCACTCTTCTGGGCAAATAATGGCATAAAGCCAACTAAAAGAATTATAGCAAAAATTACTTTAATCGTTTTCATATTAGATATCTTGCTGAAATTTCCAAATAAACTAGTAGTTCTTTTTTAATCAAGGAGAACATATCTTATTTTACTTTATCTCACGTTCATCAAACTCCATGAATTGACTATCGGTTGGTTCTATTGAGGCTCAGCTTCAGTCCAATAAAGAATATAATTCAATTTTTTCCCTTCGGCTGTTGGAACAAACCATATATTCTGTTTAATCTCCATTTCAATTTTTCGATAAACAGAAATGGGGATAGTAGCAAAAGGGCCAAAATTTACAAAAGTAAAATCAATTTCATCTACCTTACCTGTATTCGAATTTATATACATACCAATGTGAAATCCATGTCCTTTTACACGTCGCTTTTCTGCTGCAGAAAAAGCGTTATTGACAATGGATTCACATTTCGGATCAACCCAAGTGTCATACTCAATCACATCAGGACAATCATCATCCATAGTAAAACTCTCTCCTGAACTTTTATAAACTTGATAAACATATATCCATTGATTGTTTTTATTATAAAGCGTCACCATTCCACTAAAAGGAACATCACATTGGTAAGAATACCCATTCTCATCAAAAGATTTGGTTGTTATATAATAGTTTACCTGAGCTAAAGTTGATATTGTATAACATATCATACCGATTAATATTACTATTGGTTTCATTGATCTCAGTTTTTAGAGAGGCTTAATTTATTTTCTGCATCATAAAGCAAAGTAACCTAATATGTATTAAGCTAATTATTGAGGTGCAACTTCCATCCAATAAAGGATATAGTTCAATTTTTTCCCTTCTGCTGTAGGTTTAAAACTCAACTTTTGTTTCATATTCACTTCCATATAGCGATATACAGATACAGGAATAGTCGCATAAGAACCTATATTATAAAACTCAAAAGTGACCTCGTCTATTTTCCCTGTTGTCGGATTGATATACGTCGAAAAAATAAATTTAGATCCTTTAACTCGCTGCTTCTCTTCACTAGAAAAAGCATTATTAATGATAGACTTACACGTATTGATAAAATTATTGTCTACAGGTTCTATGACATCAGGTGTGTTATCATCTATAATGTAATTTTCTCCGGTATCCCGGTATGTTAAGGTGTTAGTATGAACCCATTTATCCCCTTTTTTATAAAGTGTCACTATTCCTGATTCTCTTACATCACATTGGTAAGTATAATCATTTTCCGTAAATGTCTTTGTTTGGGTATAGTAGCTTGTCTGTGCAGATATATATATGGCACAGAGCATAAAATAAATGAATGCAACAAATGTTTTCATGTTCAACAGTCTTTAGTTAATTCGCGTATATTTTTAAAATGGTCCGTTCCATTTCTATTTAGATCAACAGTATATTTACTTTCAGGGTATCCATTGGATTGTAGAACAGGAATCACCTGGTTCAAAAGTTCCAATTCTAACAAGGACTCATTGACATTTGGTAGTAAATTTCCCTTTCTATCAATCAATCTATTCAAATTCGCTATCACTTTCCAACGTGGGTGATGCACATTCCTTTTTTTCCAATAGCTGTTATCTGTATATTCAGGTAGACTGCTCTGATAAAGATACTGTGCATAATGAGTTTCTATTTCCATATTCAACTTTGCATTGGTCATACTGGTATAGCTTTCTCGATATGATTGATAAGCATGAAGCATTTCATGTAGAAATTCACCACTCACAACATCCGTTCTTAATCTAATTCCGCCACTCAGGTCAAAAGCAGAATTGCCTTTATCAATAAATTGAAAAGTGAGTGTTTTTCCATTTAAGGATTTTTTCAGTCCATTATATAGAGCTTGTCCCATACAGTCCGCCGTAATCTTATCCAACATTCTTTCTACCACGTTCCAATTCGCCTCAGTCATGCCGGAATTACGGAAAATAGCTTGCGCTTTTGGAGCAACAGGCATGGACGAACCACCAGATGAACCGCCAGACGAAGATCCACCTCCTCCACTCTCATTCTCCTCCCCTGAATTATCACCTGTGTCTCCATCTATCGGCGGGAGTGGACTTGGGGTATAAGGATCATCAATCTCCGGTTCCGGGTCAGGCGTAACTACAACTTCATCGATAACATGCCCATCTTCTCCATCATCACCATATATATTACCCGATAACGCCCATTCCCCCCAATAACTTTCCCAAACCCATATATCACCATTTTCGTCCACATACCAAGCACCATCCTCATATTCCAATTCATCATAACTACGGGTCATAGCCACTTTGGGCAGTCTGATACTTATACGGGTATTCTTCAGCATGTTTAAAGCCCTGCGTTTCATCTCCTGATAAGTCTCCTTATCGGCTGTGCCATCCAAAAAGACACCTCTAACTCTTTTTCCGTTTTTATATTCATTGACACGTACTAAATGACCATCAAGCGTGGTATAAACTTTAAATCCAGAGAAGTCCAGCATATTACCGTCATTCGTTAGCCGGTTATAATTGAAAGTACGATGGTGATTTACGAAATGAATAGTCGGAATGAGCAGTTCTATATAGTTATGTGTCTTATTCGTCTGTGGGTCTTTTATCACTAATAACTTATGGATAATCTTGGTACATATCCATTCCTTTTTCTTATTCTTACCAATTCTTTTATGCCTCCATGCACGATAAAAATAGCTTGAGCGTATAGGCGTTTCATAATACGCTGTTTTCGAGGTATTCGATGCTACGCCGCTACTCCACTTAGGAATGATATTTCCAAAAGGAAATTGGTGGCGGGAATAACTAACCAAGTCCTCCTCTCTTGTAGTAATACTACGTGTAGCCTTACTCATCATTTCCCTTTCAAAGGATGCTTGCGCTTCTTCAACTGTTATTGTAACCTTCGTTTCCGTAGATTGTTTGGTTACGTTCATCCATGGTTCTGAATCATAACAACTTGTTAATAGCCACAAAGTTGCCATTATCCAGATTTTGTTACGAAAAAAGTAGTGTTTGTTTTTCATTACTATTATTATTTTGGTTTACAAAGGTTTTGTATAATGCAAAATAACAGTTTACCAATAACATAATCACGAACCATTTATCTATTTCGATGGACTGTTTAGTCCATTTTTTACAATTATTTGCATCAATTTTCATACATAAACCTTTTCAGAAGCTTTAGCTTGCATCTGACCATGAAACAGTAGAATATTGTAATTGCAAAGCCCGCTGAAAAAGATTTTTGGTTCTTCGTCAAATTTGGTGGTAATCTCTTTTTTATTTCGATGGTTTTCCTCTTCTTCTTCTTCCTTAA
>ENA-UEPG01002614-UEPG01002614.1-human-gut-metagenome-genome-assembly--contig:-NODE-2614-length-10695-cov-3.485967_pt1 | contig 10695 bp, 10 predicted proteins | sample MGYA00242893_ERZ507902 | MGnify/ENA primary metagenome ERZ507902 (study PRJEB26167, sample SAMN06115491) | human gut metagenome | host: Homo sapiens | place: China:Gansu | collected 2015-04-23... | reverse complement strand
TTACTATCGCATTGCGGCAGGTCGCAAGCGTTTGGTTATGCTGAAGGAATTGGAACTTTATCGTCAGAAACAGGCTTTCCAGAAAGAAAGCGAGCTGAAAAGCAAGAAGATAGATTTGCTGAAAGAGGAGAACTTGCAGGCAGAGCTGCATCATAAATCTGAGGAGCTGATTCATACCACGCTGAATCTTGTTCGTAAGAATGAGATGTTGCAGAATATCAAGAGCGAAGTGCTAAGTATATTACATGCTGCTAAAGAGGAGAATTTAGTAATCATTCGCCGGAAAATCCTATGTCTTATTACTCAGATTGATACGAACATGGAGCATGACGATGATTTGCTGGCTTTTCAAAGTACATTTGATTCTGTGCATCATAATTTATTCCAGAAGTTGGAAGCACGTTTTCCGGAACTCACGAAACGGGAAAAGCTATTGTGCGCCTACGTAAAAATGAATCTAATGTCGAAAGAGATTGCTCCATTATTGAATATTTCACAACGTGGAGTAGAAGTCAGTCGTTACCGTTTGCGTAAGAAGCTGGGGGTGGGAGAAGGGGAGAGCCTTACGGAGTTTTTGCAGAAGCTCTCACAATAGTGAACTCCGTTCCTTATTTGTCTAACCCTTTTTCTGAGCAGCTTGCAATACCAGCAAACTCTCCGGACCCATATTGAACAACAAGTCTACAATGCTGAGATTGGGCAGAAAGCCGAGCCGTTCCTGGAAGACCTGATAATAGGGCCGGGCAATGAAGTCGGGATCTTCTTCCCGGCAGTCTTTCTTCGGATGAATGCGTTCGCGGAAATCATCTTCGCCGGGAGTGAAGATGGTCTTGTATTCTGTAGTACGCTCCATATCCGGCTGTATATCTATCAGCGAACAGATTAGACGGCACAATTCTTCGTTGAAATCGGCTAAAAACTCATATTTCTTCTCATAGAAGGGGCGGAAATCATCCTTATAATATTCAAAGAAGGGGGTATGATTATAGGAGGATGTCAAAGCATTCCAGTGCAGGTGCCGCCAGTTGCCGTGGTCGGAAATGCGGATGTCACGCAACGGACATTTCAAAGTATCGGGCTTGACCGTGGGGATGGAGAGAGCTAACTCACCATCAGGCCCTGCAATGGTGCAACGGTTGCGGTAGGTTTGCTTTACGTAATGGTCATGCTGTTCGATGAAAACTTTATCATAGGCCAGTAGTTTGGCGTAGTATTCCACGGGTGCCAGATAGGCGGAAGAAAGATATACGGTTCTCATTACATTTATTATTTTAGTGATTACCTCCTTTACTTTACAGGTTTGAAAAAACGCTTCCAACGGTAACCTTTGAACACCCCGGTTTCCTTTTCCTTGGAAAACCAGATGAGTGAGGCTTTGCCGATGACATGATCTTTCGGTACAAAACCGAATAACCGGGAGTCGGAAAGATTGATGGAGTTATTGGCACCTACCCAATAATAATCTTTGCAGAAATAGCAGTGCTGCACGGGTTGGCCTTCCACGTATAAGGTGTCGTTCTTGATTTCAGCTTGTTTGTTCTCATGTAGTACGAGCGTGTTGCATAGCAATGTCCGGTTCCACGGATATACACGCACCGCTTTGCCTTTGCCAGGGACGATTAACGGGCGGAGTGCCTCTATAGAGTCTTCCTTATTTAGTAGTTCTATCCAGCAATTCCCATTCATGGCCTGTTCCAACAGGTAAAACTCATAACGGCTGAAACTGCGTACGTTCCTTGCGCTGTCTTGTCCCATCAGACGGTTGTCCTGTATGGACAAGAGGTTGAGTAATGAGTCGAGCTGTTTTTCCCTTGCGCGTGGATAGGCGTACAGAAACTTCTGGTCGGGCGCATTCTTTTCAGATGGAATGACGGAAAACAGGGAGTCTATTAATAATGTATCTCCCGGCACGCCAATGCAGCGGCTGATAAAGACCTCGCGCTGGTCTATGACAGGTTCCGAAAGATTGGCAGGATTGTTGAAGACGATGATGTCTTCCTTTTCTACGGGAGTGTCTCCCCACCGATGGTAATTCCATAAAGACATGAAAGGAAGACGCAGTCCGTAACTCCATTTATTTACCAGAATGCGTTCTCCCTGAAACAAGGAATTCTCCATGCCCGAAGAGGGAATCAGGTAGGAAGTCACGACACAGCCACGGAGTAATACTATAACGAGTATTATTCCAATGACTGTTCCCGCTATCTTCCATCCTTTTTTCATCTAAATTCCCAAATTCTTCTAGTCTACCCATTTAAATATGCGGTTCCAACGGATTTTTCCATCAAACCAACCGCGGTCCTTGTCGAGTGAGAGCCAAACGACAATCGGTTTACCTACGACGTGATCTTCCGGTACGAATCCCCACGAACGGGCATCGGCGGAGTTGTGGCGGTTATCACCCATCATCCAGTAATAATCCATTTTGAAAGTGTATTCATCGGTCTTCTTGCCGTTGATGTAGATACCATCTTCTTTTACTTCCAACTTATTGCCTTCATAAGCCTCGATGGGACGCTGGTAGATGGGCAGATTGTCTTCAGTCAACTTGATGGTGGCACCTTTTTTCGGTATCCAGATGGGGCCGTAATTGTTGCGGTCCCATTTGGTGTAAAGGTTCAACGGATACATCTGTCCGGAGTATATTTCCGGTTCCATAACGATGTGGCTGACGAGTTTCTTATTACCCGACAGGGTTTCGTACATTTTCTTCGTTAGCGGCAAATCGTAGGTAGGAGCGAGGCGTCCTTGTGCATCGCGTTGGGTCAATCCCATTTCCATTAACAGACCTTCGTTGTTTATCAATGCCTGATCGTCCTTGCTGATACCGAGTTCGCGGAACATATCTTCGGTGATGTACGAGCCGTTGGTCTGTACAAGATAGTTGAGCTGCATTTCTTCTGGGTTCTCAATAGGCTTACCGTCAATATACACTTGCGTATCCTTGATTTCCAGTGTGTCACCCGGCAATCCGACGCAACGCTTCACGTAGTTTTCGCGGCGGTCTACGGGACGGACAACGATGTCACCGTACATCTTCGGATTAGAGAGTATCAGGTTCCTGCCGGCATTATAGTACAAGTCGTAAACGGCACGTTGTTGCTTGCGCGTCAGGCTGTCCATATTCACAGGGTTCGGATACATGCGTTGCCCTTCGTTATAGGCAAGGGTGTAGAAGTCCGTTTGCTGAAAGTTGGTAGCCACGGTGTCTCCGGCAGGGAAGTTGAATACTACGATATCATTCCGTTTCACTTTACCCAAACCAGGAACACGTTTGTAGTCCCATTGAGGCCATTCGATGTACGATTTGGTGTTCACCAGTGGCAGGGTGTGCTGGGCCAGCGGCATGGATAGTGGTGTGTTCGGCACGCGCGGACCGTAACTCAGTTTGCTTACGTAGAGATAATCACCTACCAGCAAAGATTTTTCCAGAGAAGAAGAGGGTATCTGATAATTCTGGAATATGTAGATATTGACGAAGTAAACGGCTACCAGTGCGAATACGATAGCATCTACCCAACTCATCACATTGCGTACAGCCGGATTCTCTGATTTTTTCCAAAAGCCCCAGGGGATTTTCTTACTGATGTAGATGTCGAAGATGAAAGGTAAGACAATCAGTCCCAACCAGCTTTTCACCCATACCAGGAAGGCAAGGTAAAGCACGGTGATGATTGCGAATTTAATCCATTGGGCACGAGTTGCTTTTCTCATAATATTTAATGTGTTAGTCTTTTAAGAACGGGAACAAATCGCTCATTCCCAGATAACCTTCCTTATTGGCTGTATATTCGGCAGCAAGAACGGCACCCAGCGAGAAACCTTTGCGGTTCTTGGCGTCATGTGTCAGGATGATGCTGTCGGCTTCCGATTCGTAGCGGATGACATGGATGCCCGGAACTTCGCCTTCGCGGATAGAGCTTACGGGTAGTTCGTTGGCAGCACATTCCGTAGTGCCGGAAACGGTTCCGTCCGGTGCCTGCATGGTGCCTTTCACCCAACGGTCTTTGCGGTCCAGATTTTCCAGAATATCTTCAGCAAGTGTGATGGCTGTGCCGCTCGGTGCATCCAGCTTATGGATGTGGTGCGTTTCGCTCATCGTCACATCGTAGGCAGGAAACTGGTTCATGATCTTTGCCAGATACTTGTTCACAGCGGAGAAGATGGTGACTCCCAGACTGAAATTGGATGCCCAGAACAGAGTCTTTCCTCCTGTAGTGCAGAGCTCTTTAATTTCGTCTCCGTGCTCCTCCATCCAGCCTGTACTGCCGGAAACTACTTTCACGCCGGCTTCGAAAGCCTTCATGTAGTTGCCATATGCCACCATGGGATTGGTGAATTCTATCGCCACATCAGCGCTCTTGAAAGCATCCGATTTAAAATCTTCCTGGTTATTCACATCGATGATGCTTACAATCTCATGTCCGCGGCTGAGGGCAACCTTCTCGATTTCCTTGCCCATCTTTCCGTAGCCGATTAATGCTATTTTCATTGTTTCTTTTGTTTTTTATTCAGTTTATCAACAAACTATAGGTCGCAAAGGTAATGTTTTTCTTACATTTGCGGGCAACATTAACGTCTTGTTAACATGGAACAACTACTACACTACGTTTGGAAACATAAAATATTCCCTTTAAAGATGCTCCAAACCACTATCGGTGAACCGGTGGAAGTGATAGACGCCGGACTACCGAACACAAATGCAGGCCCCGACTTCTTCAATGCCAAACTGAAAATAGGCGGTACCCACTGGGTGGGGAACGTCGAGATACACACGCTGTCATCCGACTGGTTGAAGCACGGACATGATAAGGATGCAGCCTACAACAACGTCATTCTGCATGTGGCGGAAACCATCGATTGCGAAGTATTCAGCGCCAATGGAGAAAAGGTACCGCAGCTGCAACTATCTTGTCCCGAAGCCATCCTCCGGCATTATGAAGAACTGCGTCATGCAGAGATTTATCCCCCTTGTTATTCCATATTATCTTCCCTCCCGAAACTGACCGTTCATTCCTGGCTTTCTGCCTTGCAGGTGGAGCGCTTCGAACAGAAAGCCCATGCTATTGCCGCCCGGTTGGAGCGGCTCAATAACAATTGGGAAGATGTATTCTTCATCACCCTGTCCCGTAACTTCGGCTTCGGGCTGAACGGGGATGCTTTCGAGACATGGGCCGGTCATTTGCCTTTCCGGGCGATAGATAAGCACCGGGATAACCTTTTTCAGGTAGAAGCTTTCTTCTTTGGTCAGGCTGGATTGCTGGATGAAGAGTTGCCGGATGCGGATGAGTATTATCTGAAGTTGCAGAAGGAATTCCGCTATTTGCAGCATAAGTTTGAGTTGCCTGCTCCGATGACTATTACCCAATGGCGTTTCCTGCGTTTACGTCCCGGCAATTTTCCGCATGTCCGGCTGGCGCAGTTGGCGAATCTTTATCATAAGGGGCAGTCGTTGTTATCCCGTGCTATGGAAGCGGACACGTTGGAAGCCGTTCAGAAGCTATTGATCACGACCACTTCCTCTTATTGGAAAGAACACTTCAATTTCAGCAAAGCCTCTCCCTCGCAGGAAAAACAAGTGGGGAAGAATACTCAGAATCTGATAGTTATCAATACTGTTATTCCTTTTCTTTATGCCTATGGGTTGCACAAGGCGGACGAGGTACTTTGTGATCGTGCTACGCGCTTCCTTGAAAGTCTGAAAGCAGAAGATAATCATATCATCCGACAATGGAGTGGGGCAGGATTGCATGTTTCTACTGCTGCCGACTCTCAGGCTTTGTTGCAACTTCAAAAGGAGTATTGCGATAAGAAAGACTGTCTGCGTTGCCGTTTCGGGTTTGAGTATTTACGGCAGAAATGAGATGCTTCTGCTCTTTCAGCTCCCGACTCATCTCCCTGTTTATCAGTATCCCGGCTGAAACTATTTTCCCGTTTCACCGCTTCACCTTTGCATCCCGCCCGATGCCGTAATATCCCGGCATCGGGCGGTAGATGGGTTGCGTACGCCGTTCGATATTTATCAGCTTGCCTTCTTCCTGAAGCCGTTTCAAGTGTCCGTTGGCAGTGGTGCGGGTCATGCCGCACAGGTTCTGAAAATTGTAGCGAATCAGTATATTATGTTCGGCGAAGTATTCCTTCAAACGCATGTCTATCTCCAAGTTGCTTCATACTGACTTTTCCGTTTAGTAACGGACGGGGATGCAGCCCCCTTTCTTCCGGATCACCCTCAGCATTGGGGGTCTCGTACCAATCATATACTATTGCCATAAACCTTGTTCTTTTCTGCGTTTAATATCTTTGCTTTATTGTACTAAAGATGCTTGTTGATAAATGAACCACTCCAGTCAGTTGAATAAACGACTGGAGTAGTTTAATCAAATTACTCCAGTCATTTATTCGACCGACTAAAGTCGTTCATTTATTATGCAGTATACAAAGATACATAAAAAAGGGAGTTATGCGCATAAAAGTCCTCTCTTTTTCAGTAAGTACTTTTTTGAAAAAATGTTAGAGAAAAGCTTGCAAAACCCTTCTCACAAGTAGTAACTTCGTGGCATCGAGCTCGACAAAATGATACCATTAACAATTAAAGAAACAAGAAACATCATGAAGAAGAATCAAATGACATTACAACAACACCGCCTCCTGCGCGAGGCAAGCCAACTGCTGACTTTTGCGGAAACGTTGAAAACAGAAAAGACAAAAACAAAGGCAAAAGCATCATCGCCCGCCGCCAACGCAACTCTGATCCTGACCCGCAACGTAAAGGAATTCCTGACATCCCGTTACGACTTCCGCTACAACCTACTGACGGACGAGACTGAATTCCGCCCCGCCGGACAGCGCTTGACGCCCTTCACCCCCATAGGCAAGCGGGAACTGAACGCCTTATGCATCGAAGCACATGACGAAGGCATCCCTTGCTGGGACAAGGACCTGAGCCGCTACGTCTTTTCCTCCTACATTCCCTCCTATCATCCCTTTCATCTTTACATGGACGAACTGCCGGCCTGGGACGGACACGACCGGCTGACCGCACTTGCCCAACGCATTTCCAGCCGCCCGCTGTGGGTACAAGGTTTCCACACCTGGATGCTGGGTCTTGCTTCACAATGGATGGATCAGTCTGGATTGCATGCCAACAGCGTGGCACCCATTCTCGTCAGTCGGGAACAGGGACGCCAAAAGAGTACCTTTTGCCGCTCGTTGATGCCCGATGTGCTGATGCGTTACTATACCGACAACCTGAAACTCACCTCGCAGGGACAAGCCGAACGGCTCCTTGCGGAAATGGGGCTGCTGAATATGGATGAATTCGACAAATACGCCGAAAGCAAGATGCCACTACTGAAGAACCTGATGCAGATGTCCAGCCTTAACATCCGCAAGGCCTATCAACAGAATTTCCGGCAACTGCCCCGCGTCGCCTCGTTCATCGGTACGAGCAATCGTTTCGACCTGCTCACCGATCCAACGGGTAGCCGCCGCTTCCTCTGCGTGGAAGTGAAGCACAACATTGACTGCACCCATATAGAGCACGACCAGATCTTTGCCCAACTGAAAGCGGAACTGGTTGCCGGGCGGCGTAACTGGTTCACCAAGAAAGAAGAGGAGGAATTACAAAGGCACAACGAAAAGTTCTACCGCACCAGCCTTGTCGAAGAAGTGCTTGCCGCCCGGTTCCGCACTCCGCTTCCCCATGAAAAGAGCCTCGACCTGACCGCCGCCGACATTTTCAGTGAATTGCAAACGAGTAACCCTGCCGCTATGCGTGGCAGCAACCCTATGCGTTTCGGGCAAGTGCTGCTTCGGGCAGGGCTGAAAAGGAGGCATACGGAATACGGTAATGTGTATGAAGTGGTGAGAAGGTAGGAAGCTTCAGCCGGAAAGGCGATGAACAGGGAGATTTGGGAAGGCTGAAAGAACTGCAAGGAGAAAAGGAGGTTGTGGGAAGGGAATGTGTGGGTAAGTATGCGTGCATGATGCTTATTAGAGAGTATTTTGTTAATAACCAAATATTCAGAAGTATTATAACAGAAACTAAGAATCTTTTTCAATCTCCTCTTCATTCAGGTAGTTCTTTCCAATTTCAACATCTGCCTTGCGAACTTTGTTGGGCAAAGATGTCGATGTCAGTCCCATTTGTGGCAATGCGGCATTGATCTTCAATCGCACCATGCTGAGTGAAAATATGGTTGTTCGGAATTTCCGAACAACCATATTTTCACTCAGTTCTCCTTCTTCAAAGATGTTTTTTATATGTTCACTAATGGTAGATTTTGCCTTCCCAAACAGAGATCCAATCTGCGTTTGCGTCAGCCAAACTGTCTCTTCTGAGAATAATACATCGACTTTTATCGTACCATCCTGAGACTAATATATGATGATTTCATTTTTTTGTTCCATGTATACTTCCAAATGTTAGAATTGTCCTTCTCTCCTTAATTATTATTTATTTTAAAAACTATTTCGAACACACTAAAAAGGAACCACAAACTTAACTTGATATTTCATGTAAAGATATTGATTATTCCCGAAAACGATATAATATTTGGTAAAAAATGATAGCCTAACTTTTATATCCTCCATCATTTCTTTTTTGCAGTTGCAATTGGATTGGTGCTAGTCTATGTATTTAGTATCTCACGCCAAAATCGCTATTCTGCAACCTTCTTTCTATGTTCTGCTCTTAGTTTCAGTTTTATTTCATATCTTTGCGCCTGATTAATAAACCCTTTGACATTGTTAATAGATGAAGGCAATTCACTTTGTATTTTGTCTTTTCGCGGTACTTATGCTGACGACCATCAGTGGTCATGCTGCCGCAGCTAATGAGGATTTCCAGGCATTCCTCAAGAAATTCACTTCTAGTGCCTCCTTTCAGTATTCCCGTATTCATTTTCCGTTGAAAACTCCTATTGCCCTATTAGAGGAAGATGGCGAGACGGAGAAGACTTTTCCGTTTACACGTGAGAAGTGGGCATTGCTGGGTGAAGATGTATTTAAAGAAGAGCGTATCACGGATGAGGAGGGTGGCGTTTATGTTTCCCGCTTCACGGTGAATAATCCCAAGCACAAAGAATTTGAGGCCGGTTATGACGAATCGGAAGCTTCCCTCCGTGTGGTGTTCGAACTGATTGACGGGAAGTGGTACGTTACCGATTGCTATACGGATTGGTATAACTTCGATCTTCCTATCAGTGAGCTTCCGGAAACTATCAGCACGATAGCGGAAGAAAATAAGGCGTTTGAGGAGATGCATCCTTAATCAGCTACGGAGAAGACGTTTTTCCGCCATCCGATTACTATACTACACTTTTTTTGTACGATTTATGTGTCTTTTTCTCTTAAAAGTGCCGTTTCTTTGCAATGTAGATATATTGTGAACGAAACTAATACCGGAAATGACACATTCATCTTTCATACAAATTCTGTGGAAATTCCTTTTCCTTTTCTTTCCCTGCACCTTGCTGGCGCAGGAACGTGTATCATTGGGACACTGGATAGCCGAAGACCAGTCGGGACTGATGGACTTTACCATCCGTGAAGATACTCTGGAACTCATCGTCCCCGAAGGACTCACTCTATGGTATAAAGACCGCCTGATCGACGATTACGAAATCAGCTACCACATCTGCACTGTAATGAATGGCGGTAAGCACGACCGCCTCAGCGATATGAACTGCTTTTGGGCGGCAAACGACCCGAAGCATCCTGGCAAACTCTTTGCCCGCGCCACTTGGCGCAACGGAATCTTCCGCAACTACAATACTTTGAATCTCTTTTATGTAGGCTATGGTGGCAATGATAATACCACCACCCGCTTCCGCCGCTACTACGGAGAGTTCTATGAAGTAGATGAGGCACGTATCAAACCCCTTATTAAAGAGTATACTGAACCGGCGCATCTGCTGAAGCCTAACCAATGGTATCATATCCAAATACGCGTTCAGAATAATTGTACCTCCTTCAGTGTGGACGGCGAAGAACTTTTCCGCCTCCCCATTGAACCTGGTGCCGGCGACGGGCATTTCGCTCTCCGCCTTCTGCAAAACCATGTCCGTTTTACGGGCTTCCGCATCAAAGACTTAAATTCAACCCATTAATATTTATACCATGATGACGAAACCTAATTTGATGAAACCTATACTTACTGCCGTATGTGCCTTGCTGCTCTCTTTCAGCCTCTCGGCACAAGTCGTGAAGAACGAACGGCTACTTTCTTTTGAAGGACCGGAACTGCCTGCCGGACTGAATGCAACGAAAGGCATCCTCGGCATTAGCGACCAACATTATAAAGACGGCACACACAGTCTGCGCTGGACCTTTGAGCCCGGTTCCGTGCTTGCCCTTCAGCGTGACCTGCAATTTGAACAGAAAGACCCTACCGGAAAAGACACTTACCTTTCCGCTTTTATCGTATGGGTATATAATGCGCAGGCACAGGATGCCACCATCGAATTTGAATTCCTGAAAGACGGTAAGAAATGTACTTCCTTCCCTTTCGGCATTAACTTTACCGGTTGGCGTGCCGCTTGGGTGTGCTACGAGCGTGATATGCAAGGCATCCCTGAAATCGGAATGAACGAACTGCGCATCGTGGCTCCTGATGTGAAAGGAGAATTGTTTATCGATCATCTGATAACCGCCAGCAAAGTGGATGCCCGCCAGCAAACGGCTGACGTGCAGGTA
>ENA-UEPG01002609-UEPG01002609.1-human-gut-metagenome-genome-assembly--contig:-NODE-2609-length-10725-cov-3.474455_pt1 | contig 10725 bp, 10 predicted proteins | sample MGYA00242893_ERZ507902 | MGnify/ENA primary metagenome ERZ507902 (study PRJEB26167, sample SAMN06115491) | human gut metagenome | host: Homo sapiens | place: China:Gansu | collected 2015-04-23... | reverse complement strand
CCATACACTCCTTCGGTCAGTTCACTGATAAATGTGGTTGCTTGCTCGTGATCCACAGGATCATCCACACAGTCACCCTGATATCTTTTGGGATTCCTTTTTTCACATCATCAAAAGAGATAAATTCCACATCAAACGGCATTCCACTCAGACATTCCAGCACTCCCTCTGCAGAATAAGTTTCTCTGTGCCATATTGCATGATGCACCTGGTTTGACATCCATTTCCGCAAACCTCCCCAACAGTTTAAAACTGCTACTTTAAATGGTGCAACATAAGATTTCGTCCCGTTCATATTTTCATGTATCTGTCTGAATTCCCCGACAACACTTTGAATCTCTTCTATAAATCCCGGCCATTCACTGGCCAATTTTAAATATCCGCCATATCCGATACGGTCGATTGGTTTTCTTAAAATGGCACGGCGTGCTGTCACCCAGTTTTCCTTTGCTTCCTTGACAGGATCTCCGCCCTCATGGAAGGTATCCGGGAAAAAGTATGGAAGGAATCTTCCTTCTGTATATTTTACACCTTCAATATCAGAGATCAGACGAAGTGTACTTCCGTTTCCAACGCTTCCTACCACTGCGTCAAGACCGATCGTTGCAAACTCTTCCATGAATGGTTCTGTTCCGATCCAGTGATCCCCCAAAAACATCATTGCCTCTTTGCCGCATTCATGTGTGATGTCAACCATCTCTTTTGCAAGCTTTGCAACTTCCCTGCGCTGGAATGCCTGAAAATCCTTATATTCTTTACCAGGTACACGATACTGATTGTTATAATATCCCTGGTCAATGATATATTCCGGGCGGAATTTATAACCCATTTCTTTTTCAAACTGCTCTAAAATATAAGGACTTACTGACGCGGAATAACCATACCAATCCACATATTTTTCCCGCTTTAACTCGTCAAACATCAATGTAAACTGATGGAAAAACGTCGTATAGCGAATGACATTGACATATGGATGCTCCTCGCAGAATTTACGCAGGCGCTCCATGGAATATTTATGTGTTTTCGGCTGCCGTACGTCAAACGTAATCTGATGTTCGAAATCTTTCCAGTCATTTGTCACCGCATTGTACATATGTACCGGATCCCAGATAATATATGCCAGAAAGCTTACTGTATATTCATGAAACGGTTCTGCCTCATGAATACAGACGCACCCTGACTCCTCATTATATTCCCACTGTTTGGTCGATACCACCTGACCTGTGGAACGGTCAACAACCTCCCACCATCGTTTAATATCATCTCTTGTATTGACCTGCATTAACTCATCCGAAATCCCCTTCATCAGAGGAATTTGCAGTTCGCTTTCAACAGCCGTATAAAATCCACTCATAATATAACACTGCTGCACCTCATCCGGGTTCGCCTTCGCCCACTCATTATCTTTTCTCGTGGTGTAGTAAGTTGCATAAATCTTTGCCCCGGTCTTTGTCAGCTCTTCCGGGAATTCTGTTCCGTCACAATCGCGGATTGCATCTGCACCCCAGCGTTTCATTAACTCAATTGTCTCTGGAACCACATCCAGATTTGTAGGAATTGTGACACGTCCTGTATTTTTCTCACTCATTTTTCTTCCTCACTCTATTTCATCCATATAATTACTTTCTTTTCTTCTTTTCTGCAAAAGGGCAATTATAAATCCACAATGCCATTAATAAACAGATAATTCCAATAAGCATAATTCCTAAACCTGTCATTTTTCCTGTCATACCCCATCCAAAAACAGACAGGCTTATTCCGGCAATAAAAAGAGCTGCCATTAAAATTATTCTGCATTTTGTGTGCTTTTTCCAAAATTCCATTTTAATCTCCCTTCTCATCAACCCTTTAAACCACCAACAGTCATTCCCTGTGTCAGTTTATTCTGAACACATATATATAAAATTAATGTAGGAAGCATTACTATTACAAGTCCTGCATACATAATTCCATACTGTGCTGCTGACTGCTGTGCCTGCATCAGATTTAATAATCCTACCGGTAACGTTTTCGGTCCATTTGCCGAACTCATCAGTGTCATGGAAATGATATATTCATTCCAAAAAGAAAGAAAATTAAACAAGATTACTGTAATAATAGATGGTTTTGCCATTGGGAAAATAATTTTCCACATCGTTGTACTATAACCTGCTCCATCAATATATGCCGCTTCTTCATAATCATGTGCCAATGTTGAAAAATACCCTGACAACAGATAAATTGTAAACGGAAGTGCCGTTGCAGCATATCCGATTGCAAGTATGACCAGATTATTTAAAAGAAAACTTTTCCCAATTACTGATTTCAGCCAATTGTCTCCATCTCGCAGCATCAGAAAAATTGGAACAACAATATAATTCACGTTAATAAAAAGACCACCCATAAAAGCCGCATTTAAAAATTTGCTTCCTTTAAATTTAAAACGTGACAAACAATAAGCTGCTGGCAGTGCAACAATTAAAAGAATTACAAGTGCCAAAGCTGTAACAAATGCGGAGTTTAACATGTAATCTCCCATTTTTGCTGTATTCCAGGCATCAATAAAGTTCTGAAAATAAAAACCCTCCGGCAAAGTCCACGGATTTCCATAAAATTCTTTATTCTGTTTGATAGATGCCATAAATACCCATGCTACCGGAACAATAATGATGACTGCAAGCAATATTAAAACTACATAAATAAAAATTTTATACAAATGCTCGGTAGAATTCGAATGTTTCTTCTCTTTCATGTTTTTTCTCCTTAAAATTCCAGTGGTTCCCGCTCTGTAACTTTATTTACAAGTGCAGATAATGCAAATGAGAAAATGAATATCACAACACCTATTGACATACTATATCCATATAAACCCGCATCTTTTTGTCCATACATATAACTCAATGCCACTTCAGAAGCCCCATTTGGTCCGCCAGAAGTCATTGCTTTTACAAATAAAAATGCCATATTAATCGTCGAAATAATAAAGAATGTCAGTGTTGTGCGAATATTTGTCCAAATCAGAGGAATTGTAATCTGAAAAAACTGAACCATTCTTCCAGCCCCATCTAATCCAGCACTTTCATAAAGGCTTTCCGGTACGCTTGCCATAGATGCCATATACATTACCATATAATAACCAATCGCCTGCCATACCATGGCAATAATAAGGCTTACCATAACAAGAGACTCTCCTTTCCATAAAATTGGATTTTCCATTTTATGGAATAAGCTTATAATACTATTTAACATTCCGTTCTCCGGCTTATAAATTGCAGAAAAAATACCTGCAATTACTACAACCGATAAAATATTGGGAATATAAAAAATAATACGGAAAAAATTCTGTCCCCTGATTTTTTCTCTTGACAGAATACCCGCAAAAACAAGTGCAAATGCAAAGGTAACTATTGTAACAACAACAATAAGTAAAATCATGTTTTGCATGGACCTTATAAAATTAGTATCCGATATTAATGTTTTAAAATTTTTCAGACCAACAAATGCTTCATTCGGTGAATATGCACCCTTTTCAAATAACGACATTCGGAATACATTTAAGGTAGGCAATATCATAAACACAAAAAATAAAATTACTGCGGGTGCTATGCATACCGCCAAAAAACCGCTTCGTCCTCTGGCTTTTTTCATACTTTCACGTTCCTTTCAAACAAACCGTACTATTTAAAATTCGGCGGACAAAAATCCTGTCCGCCGACTCATTTTTACCACTATAGCATTAAGGAAAACTAAAAACTCTTATTTCAAATTTGCCCGCATCTGGTCACTTGCCGAAATAATTCCATCAATCCACTCCTGCTCTGTCATATCTCCTGATACCAAAGAGTTTACAGGGTCAAAGAATACAGTACGTACTTCAATACCCGGAATTGCTTCAAATGATGCAAAATTGCCCATGGCTGCCTTTGCTCCATTATCATAGATAGAATAAAACATGACATTATCACCTTCTAATTTATCTGCAATTCCTAATACCGGCTGAATAGCTCCTGCTTTTGCAAAAATTTCACATGCTTTATCACTGTATAAATATGAGATAAATAATTTTGCTGCATCCTGATGTTCTGCACCAGAAGGAATCCATGCCTGTTCAAACCATGTATAACTATAACTGTCTCCTCCCGCTTTTACCGCCGGAAGAGCTGTCATACCCCACTTAAATCCATCTGCACGAGGAGCATCTGCCATTTCACCGACAATCCAGGTTCCATTTGGCATGAAAATTGCCTTATTATCAAGTACTAACTGCTGGTTCTGTGTAAAATCCTGATCATTTGCCTGTGCCGGTGTAATAGGATTTGTGTACTCAGCTAACTTTGCAACAATATCAAAACATGTCTGTGCTTCTGGTGTTTCCCAGATACCTTCTTCATAATTTGTGGCCTTATCAAAGAATTCAGATCCGCCTGCGGCATACATTAATGCATAGAAAAATGCATCAAAATATCCTGTTGTCGGATATGTAAATAAATAAATTCCCTCTTCTTTTGCTTTATCTCCAAGTTCCCACATTTCATCCCAGGTTGTTGGAACATCCCATCCTTTTTCTTCTAAAAGACCTGCATTATAAAACAGACCACATGGGGAATAAAACATTGGTGCAAGATATGTCTTTCCATCACCATAAGGATTCGTCAATGATGTATCTGTAAATCCTCCTGCAATCTTCTCTGAAACAAGTTTATCTTCTCCCGGAACTTTCATAGATAAGACATCTGTAATGTCAGTAATCATATTTCCCTTAATAAACTGTTCCGTTAACGCAGCTTCACGTCCCGTGGCCAGATGAATAACATCCGGGTATTCGCCTCCCTGCATGGATGGTCCTATTACATCCTCCAATTTTTTATCTGTTGTAAGTTCTACTTGAATTCCGGTTTCTTCTGTAAATGCATCTGTCACTTCCTGCCACATTTGCGAACCATAACCTGTCTCAATTGCGGCTACACTGATTGTTGTTCCCGCATAGGCTGCGTATGGATTATCAGATGTTGGCTGCTCTGCCGCCTCTGTTCCTGTTTCTTCTGTTTTGCTGTTATCTGATGCAGAAGTCTCCGTTCCTGTTCCTGTGCCGCACCCCGCAAATAAAGATGCTGCCATTACCATGCTCATCATTGTACACAAAATTTTTTTCTTCATAGTAACCTCCCATTTTTGTTAATTTTCACTATAAACTCTTGTGTTTTCCTTCTTGCAATTGTTATTATAGCGTATATTTTTTCTTTTTCCTATCTATATATTGCTCTTTATTTTATAATTCTTGCTTTATTTTTAAAAATCTTGTTATTTTGCTTTTTTCATTGTATACTAAGTACAACACCGTTCCTATATAAATAGGAAATCATTGCAATTATAACATGAAAGGACTGTATTTTCCATGAGTAACCGAAAGTTTAATCTGGATAATGAGGTACAGCCGGAAATCCATTTCCGCCTGCTTTCCATATCAGCATCCAAATTTGAAAATGACTGGACTTCTTTTCCCCACAGCCATCATTTTACGGAAATCTTCTTTATTAAAGACGGCACCGGACGCATGCTGATCGAAAATGAATCTGTTCCGGTCTCCTCAAACAGCCTTGTCGTGATCGGTGCGCAGGTAACACACACAGAGTTTTCCGATCCGGAAAATCCACTGGATTATTATGTGCTCGGGGTAGAAGGATTAAAACTGAATACCGACAAAGAACCGGAATACATTCATGTCCCGGCTTCTGCAAACTCACCTTTTATCCGCCAGTGTTTTGAAAATATCCTGCGGGAAATGCATAACAAACAGGACCGCTACGCAGAGATCTGTCAGCATTATCTGGATATTTTAATTTTATATTTCTGCCGGAAAGACCATGTATCCTATGAAGTGGTGGATGCGCAGAACAGCAGCCATGAATGCCACAAGGTAAAACGCTTTATCGAGCACAATTACCAGAGCATGATCTCTCTGGATTCGCTTGCCGAAAACTGCAGCCTCTCAAAATATTACCTTTCACACCGTTTTGCAGAGCTGTATGGAAAATCTCCCATCGCTTACCTGAATGAAGTGCGGCTGGCGTCTGCGCGTGACCTGCTGCTCACAACCAATCACAGTATCGAAGAGATTGCCGGATGTATCGGGTTTTCCTCTACCAGCTATTTTTCGCAGTCCTTCCAGAAAAATTTTCATGAATCGCCACAGCAGTTCCGCAAATCCCACCGTGTCAGGACATGACCATGTTTCATTTTTTACATAAAAAAGACGGTTTTCCTGCAAATGAAACTGTCCCAAAAGAGGCGGCACCGGAAATCCCGATGCCGCCTCTTTCGATAATGATTTTTATTTAATTATAAGAATTTTACCAGTCTATCTTATACATATTCCTTCTGTTGATCGCACCGATTTCCTCCAAGGTATTGATCATGCGATACACGGTCGCAGTCCCGATTTTGGAATCGATCCTGGATGCTTTGTAATAAATTTCTTTACAGCTTGAGCAATTCTCATTCAGTATGATGTCGAGCAGCACCATCCTCTGCTTTGTGATCCTGCATCCCTGCTCTTTCAGCCGCTGAATCACAATTTCACGCTGCATCTGGGTTTTCTCATACTTCTGCTGATTTTCGTCCTGCTTCTGCTGTTCGGATGTATGCTGAATCATCTTAAACCATGCCCTTCTTAATCACCTGAAATTTGTGTTTATCACTATATCTAATGGCAGCCTCTGCAATGTGAACAGTCCCCACCGCAGGAAGATTTTCCACTCTTTTTGTCCCGGACAATGCCTCTGACGATCAGAGCAACTACGGATATCAAAACAACTAATACAACGAATGTTCCCATATTATACTACCGCCTTTCTGTTTTTTTAAGGAGAAGCCTCTATGTATGAGGCTTCTTCCTGAAATGACTATTATTTTGCACTTACAACTTTCTTTGCGTCAACCTTCAAAGAGCTGCTCTCTTTGTATGGGCGGAACAGTAAGTACAGGAATCCGATCACAAGTAAGAATGCCACAACTGTTCCGATTCCGAATGTTCCAGTTGTAATTAATGTACCGATCTGGTAGATGCAGAGTGATACTACATAAGCGAGTCCACACTGATATCCGATCGCGAACCAGAACCATTTTGCATTGTTCATCTCACGTTTGATCGCTCCCATTGCTGCAAAGCATGGTGCACACAGTAAGTTGAATACCAGGAATCCATAAGCTGCGATTGGAGTCATGGCTGCTGCAAGGTTACCCCAGATCTCAGCACCATCTTCTGCTACTTCTCCGAATCCATATAACATACCGAAAGTTGCTACAACGTTCTCTTTTGCAATCAAACCAGTGATCGCTGCAACTGCCATTTTCCAGCCTTCACCTGCTTTTGTCCAGCCAAGTGGTGCAAAGATCCATGCGATTGCGCTTCCGATAGAAGCAAGGATAGAGTTATTTAACTCCTCAACCATTCCAAAGCTTCCACTCTCCCATCCGAAGCTCATTAAGAACCATAATACGATGGTAGATAAAAGAATGATCGTACCTGCCTTTTTGATGAAGGACCAGCCTCTCTCCCACATGCTGCGAAGTACGTTGGAAACTGTTGGCCAGTGGTATGCCGGAAGCTCCATAACGAATGGTGCAGGATCACCGGCAAACATTTTTGTTTTCTTTAAGATGATACCGGAGCAGATGATCGCTGCGATACCAACGAAATAACAGCTTGTTGCGACCCATCCGGAGTTATCGAAGAACGCACCTGCGATCATGGCAATGATCGGAAGTTTTGCTCCACAAGGAACAAAAGTTGTTGTCATAATGGTCATTTTACGGTCACGGTCATTCTCGATGGTACGTGATGCCATAATACCAGGAACGCCACATCCGCTGCCGATCAGCATTGGAATGAAGGATTTTCCGGAAAGACCAAATTTACGGAAGATACGGTCCATGATGAATGCAACACGTGCCATATATCCGCAGCTCTCTAAGAAAGCAAGGAAAATAAATAATACTAACATCTGTGGTACGAAACCAAGAACTGCACCGACACCGGAGATCACACCATCTACGATAAGTCCTGTCAGCCAGTCTGCACATCCGATGCCTTCAAAGAAGCTCTGTGCTCCTGGAATGATCCATTCTGCAAATAATGTGTCGTTTGTCCAGTCTGTCAATAATGCTCCAACGGTTGTAACAGATACATAATATACAATGAACATAACAAGTGCGAAAATAGGTAATGCTGCCCATCTGTTTGTCACGATGCGGTCAATCCTGTCAGAAGTTGTCAGTTTTTCTTTGGTGTTCTTTGTCACACAGTCGCCAATGATAGAAGAAATGTATACGTATCTCTCATTTGTGATAACACTCTCGGTATCATCATCAAATTTATCTTCCATCTCTTTAATCTCTGCGGATACATCCGGAACGTTTGTCATCATTTCATTGATCTTATCATCTTTTTCCAGTAATTTGATCGCAAAGAATCTCTTCTGTTCTTCCGGCATTCCTTTTAACTTGCCTTCTACTTCTGCAATAATATCCTCAGCCTCTTTAGAAAACTCATGGGTTACAACTGCTGCTTTTCTGCTCTCTGCAAGCTTTACTGCTTTCTCAGCTGCCTCTTTGATCCCGGTTCCTTTTAAAGCGGAGATCTCAACGACTTCACAGCCTAATTTTTTGCTTAATTTATCTGTGTGGATTTTCTCACCGCTCTTCTCCACAACGTCCATCATGTTGACTGCCATGATGACCGGAATACCTAATTCCATAAGCTGTGTGGAAAGGTAAAGGTTACGCTCGATGTTTGTACCGTCGACGATATTTAAGATCACATCCGGTCTCTCAGCGATGAGGTAGTTTCTTGCAACTACTTCCTCAAGTGTGTATGGAGATAAAGAATAGATACCCGGTAAGTCCATGATAACGACATCTTTATGTCCTTTTAATTTTCCTTCTTTCTTTTCTACCGTAACACCCGGCCAGTTACCAACAAACTGGTTGGAACCTGTCAGCGCGTTAAATAATGTTGTTTTACCGCAGTTTGGATTTCCTGCGAGTGCAATTTTAACTGCCATGATCAACTCTCCTTTTCTGCTTCTATGTAAGTCCGTTTCCATGTCTGGAATCCGTATGCTGCATTCCGCAAAAGTATGCCAGCACTACTCATTTTCATAACATTTTTATCTTTTGAGTTAGTCTTATGTAACCCATGGACAAAAAAAATTATTCCACTTCGATCATCTCTGCATCTGCTTTGCGGAGTGATAACTCGTATCCGCGCACAGTAACCTCTATAGGGTCGCCAAGTGGTGCTACTTTTCTGACAAAAACATCCACACCTTTTGTGATACCCATATCCATGATCCTTCTCTTAACCGGGCCCTCGCCAGTTAACTTTTTGACTTTTACTGTCTGTCCGACAGCTGTTTCTTTTAATGTCATTTCCTAACGGCTCCTTTTTTATTTTTTAATCATTTATCAGCAGGCAGGAAACGCCCTGCCATTGCTTACAGCTTACAGGCTGGCACACCTAGACCATGATCTTGTTTGCCATGTCTTTTCCGATCGCAACCCTCGAATCCTTGACATTCACGATCATGTTGCCACCGATTTCAGATACGACCGTAACCACGCCTCCGGTTACAAATCCGAGATTCTCTAAAAATCTTCTGGTTTCTTCTTTCCCACCAACTTTTTTGATTGTATTCTCTTCACCTGTTTTCACCATTGTTAAAGGCATCATATCTTCCTCTTCCTTATCTTTCCAAAGACTATTGATAATCTTTTTCGTTTCTACGTTGGTTAGTATAATCTAACGATAGTTAGTTGTCAATAACTTTTTTACATATTTTTCTAATATTTTCTTTTGTAGGGCTGCACAATTTTTCATTATTTTAAGTCACTATTTTCAGTGAGATGTAAACCTCCTCAGACGTATGGTCATGAAAAAAAGAAGACATCACACATTTTGCTGTGCAATGCCTTCTTCCGCATCATTTCTTACTGTTTATTCTGCTTATTCTGTTTTAACTCTTTTTTCCATGCCATATAGCTTGTGTACTCTTCACTCTTTTTGAACTTGCGTTTTTTCAGAATGAACATCACGAGTGAGAGGATGAATCCTACTACACCGATGGTCGCAATTGTCTTTAAGATCACAAGTAATTTTGGCTGTACAAATTTAATGGTTGTATTTTCACCAACACCGTTCATAGCAACAGAGTTTGCTAATACATACAGGTCATGGTGGCATGCCTCACGCATTGCTGTTACCATAACCGGATCATTTTTATATGCCGGTAATTCTTTGGTCACATACGGCATCATGGCATCATAGGTTGTAACACCACCTGCCATCACTCCGTCCGGGCCATTGACATATGGATTAAGAACGTTGTCTGTGATGGTAAGTCCATTGCTGCCCCACTCATTTCTCATGATTCCGGTCATCAATCCTTTGTTACCGCCGGACCAGATACATCCCCAGCGTGTGTAAGCAACCATGGTTCCGTTTGCATTTCCTTCTTCAAATACATCCTGGAATGCTTTTAAATATACTTCACGTGCTGCCTGCTCAGAGAGCCATACGCCAAGACCAATACGATCCTGCTCGCAGTCATTTAATGCAAAGTGTTTCATTACGACATGAACACCTTTTTCCTGGATAGCTGCCACTTCGTAAGCACTCATTTTTCCGGAAAGGAATCCGTCTTCACTGTAGTACTCGAAATTACGTCCGCCATAAGGAGTTCTGTGGAT
>ENA-UEPG01002607-UEPG01002607.1-human-gut-metagenome-genome-assembly--contig:-NODE-2607-length-10730-cov-2.072468_pt1 | contig 10730 bp, 6 predicted proteins | sample MGYA00242893_ERZ507902 | MGnify/ENA primary metagenome ERZ507902 (study PRJEB26167, sample SAMN06115491) | human gut metagenome | host: Homo sapiens | place: China:Gansu | collected 2015-04-23 | study... | reverse complement strand
TCACATTTTGAACATTAAGGATGTTAGCCGCCCCGTGGATGAGATGAATCCACTGATGGAAAGTTCTGTTATCGCCAGCTTCTAGTGCTTGAAACGCAGCGGGTAGATCTTTATGCGTTTCATGCTGGAAAGTCATGAGAATCTCCTGCATCAGTTGTAGATCGTTCGCCGTATTATTTTTCAGGGCTTCGATATCAAGGTGGCGATACTGAGGTGCAATATGCGCAACTTGGTGTAACTGACTTAAATGTGTTTTCAGTACATCCAGGGTCAACGGTTTGAACAAACATAAGTTCATGCCGCAACTTAACCCTTTTTCACGTTCGTTAGCCTGTGCGTTGGCTGTAAGCCCCCAGATGGGTAAGGAAGAATTTTGCTCACGGAGTTTGCGAGTCAACTCAAAACCATCCATATTCGGCATATTAACGTCAGTAATAAGCAGATCATAATGTTGCATACTGACTTTGTGTAGCGCTTGCACACCATCAGTGGCTTCATCAACATCATATCCTAATAGATTTAGCTGGCGTTTGAGTAATAGCCTGTTGGTCGGATGATCATCCGCGATTAATATGCTCAACTTTTCAGGTAGTGTGATGGGTTGTTCTGCTTTTGCCTCGACAGTCGCCACTTGCTGGCTAATTTCTACCGGGATTGTGATCGTAAATGTTGTTCCTATGCCTGGATGACTTTCTAATGACAAATCGCCCTGCATATTTTTAATTAATTCTTTGCAGATCATTAAGCCTAAACCAGAACCTGTTTGCTGACGACCTGCACTTGTTTGGCTGTAGCGTTTAAACAGTTGTTGTTGTTCTTCCTGCGATAATCCACTTCCAGAATCCATAATCGTCATTTTGATAACAGCGTGGTTGTCATCAATGTGACCCAGGGAGGTCGTAATTTTTACTGCCCCCTCGGTGGTAAATTTAAGAGCATTGCTCAGTAAATTAGATAAGACCTGCTTAAACGCCTGAGGGTCGATCTTAACCTGGTAATGTTCTGGAAACGTACTGCTGCAACTTAATGCGATGGATTTGCTTGCAGCAATCGCACCGAAAGAGTGACAAGTGTTCTGGACTAAAGTAGGGATATCGACCCATTGTGGTTGAAGTTGATAGTTACCCGATTCAATTTTGTCGACATCAAGGATTTCACCAATTAAGCCGAGGAGTGATTGTCCGGTGGCGTAGGCAAGTGAAATCGCCTCCACCCGTTGCTCCTTGCTAAGACCAGAACCCGACAGAAGTTCCAGGAAGCCCATAATAGAGCTTATTGGTGTTCTTATTTCGTGACTCATCGTTGCCAGAAACTGACTTTTTGCTACGGTAGCCTTTATCGCTTTATTTTTTTCTACCTCGAGTGCATTAATTAGATCACGCGTTTCAGTAATATCTTGCCAACCACAAATATATACTGCATTGTCACTTGCAGGAAGATTGCATAATGTATGCCAGTGGTTAATGCATCTTTTCTCGATGCCATTATCAATTTCAAATACCTGTGTGTATATTGTTCGATTTTCTTTCGTTTCTGCTGTGACTTCATGCGCATTAGAAAAAACATCTTTAAAGGGTGAGTCACTGTTTTCTAATGGTAACATTGCATTTTTGTAGTAATCCGCAGTGAAATAATGTTCAAAAGCACTATTATGACTAATGACATTACCTTGCCAGTTTACAACATAAGTTGGATTCGGTAAGGAATCCGAGAGTGCTTTTCGGAATGATATTTGGTTTTCTAAATCACCCTGAATGACTTTACGACGACGAACTGAGCGTAACAGGTAGAATCCCCATAAAAGGCTACTGCCAACTAATAAAACGGATAATGTCGTAACAATATAAAATTGCTCGCTATATAGGTCCCATGTGTCAATGGTCACATTGGGCATTTTAATCCATTTTTCCGTCAGGCGCAGAACTTCGCTTGGGGGAATTGCATTCAGTGCTTTATTAATAATATCCTTAAGTTCCGGTTCTCCGCGAGGAAAAGCGAACGAAAGCGATGCATTCGGAACGCCGGGAATAAGAAAATGATAAAGTTCATTAGGATAGTAATGGTCGATCATGTAACGTGAATTTAACTGTGTCGCGACCAGAGCATCAAGTTCGCCTTCCTTGACCTTGTGAAATGCAGCGCTGGCGTTATCGACTTTTATCCACTCTACCTCCGGATACATCTCTTTTAATTGCGAATGAAGCTCATAATAATAGGGAATGGCAACTTTCATTCCTTTTTTTAATGTTTGTTCACTGTCAGGCGCTTTTTGCATGACAAAAACGTAAGGCGTTGTTATGAAGGCTTCAGCAAATAAAACATTATTTTCTCGATCTTCACTATAAATAGCGCCAGGTATTATATCCCATCCTCCGGGGCTAAGCTGTGTTCCAGCATGGATATTGTGTGAAACGGTGATCGGAGAAAAATTTAAACCTGTTTGCAAGGTAATAATATTAAGAATGTCCCCCATAACGCCCCGAACCGAGCCATTTTCATCCGTCATAGAATAGGGGGGCGAGTAAGGATTTTCCAGCACCTTTAAATTGGGATGCTGCTTAATCCACTGTTTTTCATGTTCAGTGAGTTCTAATGGTTTGTTCAGAAAGGCCAGGTTTCCTGTATCAAGCCAATTTTGTGATACTTCATAGCGAACTTCATTTGTTAAAGCATCAACAAATCTATTGAGTACTTCATTAAGAATGACAGATTCTTTTCTGGTCAAGAAAAAATTATATTGACGCGGCGAGTTATAATATTTCACTACATTTAAGGAGTGAGTGAAATAGCGGGAAATCATACTGCTGGTAATGATGTTACTACCAATAAAGTAATCATTGTGCCCAGCTGAGACGGATGCTAATGCCTGATATAAATTTGTAAAAGAGATAATTGTTGCTTTTGGAAATGATTGATGAATTACCTCGTCTGGGGGGTAATTTGCTACCCGAGCAATATTTACTGGTTTTGGTGAGGTAAGCGGTCGCATTGAGTCGTGAAGGGTGGTTACCAGCGCCGGAAAGGTAATTATCAATGGTTTGGTTGCAGCAATGTCATCATTAAGAGGCGGCGAAGCAACTAAATGTGATAACACTATATCGACTTCACCTTCTTCCAGCGCGTCCATTGCTTTTTGATGATCGGCGTATTCCCGGAGTGTTAATTTGATATTTAACGCTCTTTTTAAAAGATTTAAATAATCAGCATTAATACCACGAACCCGTTGCTGCGAATCGGTATGCAACAAGGTAGCCGTTTGGGACTTGTGTACTGCAATCACAAGATTTTTTTTGCTCGCTAACCAACGTAATTCCTTGTTGCTCAGACGTAGTGGATCAAGTGTGACACGGTTGTTACTACTGATGCCACGATATTCGATGTAATCTTCGTCTGCGAAACTTATGGTCGACCAAAGACCACAACAGAGAAGAATAATATAGGGTAAAAACTTCATGTGGTTAGCCGATTTTGTTACGTTGTGCGAATGTGTAAAGATCCATCAGTGATTTACATTCTAATTTTTCCATCAGGCGACTTTTATAAGTGCTGACAGTTTTGTTGCTGATGAACATTTTTTCCGCAATGTCATTATTATCCTTGCCATCAAGAATATATCGCATGACACTAATTTCTTGTTTCGATAAGGAGTCGAGTTTTTGCTGGTCGGACGTTAAACTTCCAACAAACCGGTTGAGAGAGAAGGGGAAATAGCAGTAGCCATTTTTTGCAGCTTCAATAGCCGCAATGATATTGTTCATGCCTTCTTTTTTACTCACGAATCCATTAGCGCCAGCATCAGCACAATGTTTCCCGTAAAAATGGTCATTTTTAGCGGAGACGATAATAATAATTCCGCTATATTGGCGCTTCCTCAGCGTTTCTAACACCTGGATACCGTTAACTCCGGGGATATCTACATCAATGATGACGATATCAGGCTTAAGTGTTTCCACCCGCTGAACGGCACCTCCGCCTTCAGTCAACTCTGCTAAGATTTCAATATCGTTTTTGATCAATAAATTACGAATTGCTGCGATAGCAAGAGGATGGTCATCAATAATTATTGCGTTCATAGATTATTCCCTTTGCAATGAAGCATCTCCCTTCTCCCTGTAGTAATACAGACATAAGGCGTCATCTCATTTTCTCAATAAAAATAAGAAAATCTGAGCTTCCTTTAAGATAATTCGACAAGTATACCATATAAATAGTCGGCATAAATGAAATGTCAACAATAAAATCAGGGATTGTACCGATGATTTATAGTTTCAAGTTGGCACTATAAGTCTTCTTACTAATCCTACAGGCGTAAGAATTGTATTGCAAAAGCCACGGTTTAGTCCTCTGTTGTTTTTTTTGCACCTCATTTAAATTAGGCCTCCAACGTTCCTGGGATAATGTGCAACACATGCACTGTGTTTGATATGAAGAATGAATGCTCTTTTCATTCAATTCATAAATTTCATCTATGAGAAATGAGAGATAATAGTGGAACAGATTAATTCAAATAAAAAACATTCTAACAGAAGAAAATACTTTTCTTTATTGGCGGTAGTTTTATTTATTGCGTTTTCAGGTGCCTATGCCTATTGGTCAATGGAATTAGAAGACATGATTAGTACAGATGACGCCTATGTCACGGGGAATGCAGATCCAATTTCTGCACAAGTCTCAGGTAGTGTCACTGTCGTTAATCATAAAGATACGAACTACGTTCGACAAGGTGACATTTTAGTTTCACTGGATAAAACTGATGCCACTATCGCACTCAATAAAGCTAAAAATAATCTGGCAAATATTGTTCGGCAAACGAATAAACTATACTTACAGGATAAACAATACAGTGCCGAAGTCGCTTCAGCACGTATTCAGTATCAACAATCTTTAGAAGATTATAACCGTCGAGTGCCGTTAGCGAAGCAGGGGTTATTTCAAAAGAAACGCTGGAGCATACCAAAGATACGTTAATAAGTAGCAAAGCGGCATTGAATGCCGCTATCCAGGCTTATAAAGCGAATAAAGCTTTAGTAATGAACACACCATTAAACCGTCAGCCACAAGTCGTTGAAGCGGCGGATGCAACTAAAGAAGCCTGGTTGGCGCTTAAACGTACGGATATTAAGAGTCCGGTTACCGGCTACATTGCCCAGCGAAGTGTTCAGGTCGGCGAAACAGTGAGTCCCGGACAATCGTTAATGGCTGTCGTACCGGCACGTCAAATGTGGGTTAATGCCAACTTTAAAGAAACACAACTCACGGATGTACGGATTGGTCAATCGGTCAATATTATCAGCGATCTTTATGGTGAAAATGTTGTGTTTCATGGTCGGGTGACAGGGATCAATATGGGAACCGGCAATGCGTTCTCCTTATTACCTGCACAAAATGCGACAGGGAACTGGATCAAAATCGTTCAGCGTGTACCGGTTGAAGTTTCTCTTGATCCAAAAGAACTCATGGAACATCCCTTACGTATTGGTTTATCGATGACAGCAACTATTGATACGAAGAACGAAGACATTGCCGAGATGCCTGAGCTGGCTTCAACCGTGACGTCCATGCCTGCTTATACCAGTAAGGCTTTAGTTATCGATACCAGTCCGATAGAAAAAGAAATTAGCAACATTATTTCGCATAATGGACAACTTTAATGGCAATCACTAAATCAACTCCGGCACCATTAACCGGTGGGACGTTATGGTGCGTCACTATTGCATTGTCATTAGCGACGTTTATGCAAATGTTGGATTCCACTATTTCTAACGTCGCAATACCGACAATATCTGGCTTTCTGGGAGCATCAACAGACGAAGGCACCTGGGTTATCACCTCGTTTGGTGTAGCAAATGCCATTGCGATCCCTGTTACTGGCAGGTTGGCACAAAGAATAGGCGAATTAAGATTATTTTTACTTTCAGTAACCTTTTTTTCGCTGTCTTCATTAATGTGTAGCCTATCGACCAATCTTGATGTGCTGATATTTTTTAGAGTCGTTCAGGGGTTAATGGCGGGGCCGTTAATTCCACTGTCACAGAGTTTATTATTAAGGAATTACCCACCAGAAAAAAGGACATTTGCTCTGGCATTATGGTCAATGACCGTGATTATCGCTCCGATATGTGGGCCGATATTGGGCGGCTATATTTGTGATAACTTTAGCTGGGGTTGGATATTTTTAATCAATGTCCCTATGGGGATTGTCGTCCTGACATTATGCTTAACCTTACTTAAAGGAAGAGAAACTGAGACTTCACCGGTCAAAATGAATCTACCAGGACTGACCCTGTTAGTGCTCGGTGTTGGTGGCTTGCAAATTATGCTTGATAAAGGGCGCGATCTGGATTGGTTCAACTCGAGTACGATAATAATATTAACAGTAGTATCAGTTATTTCTCTGATCTCTTTAGTCATTTGGGAGTCGACCTCAGAGAACCCGATTCTTGATCTCAGTTTGTTTAAGTCCCGTAACTTCACCATTGGTATTGTGAGTATCACATGCGCGTATTTATTTTACTCTGGAGCGATCGTCCTTATGCCGCAGTTACTCCAGGAAACGATGGGGTATAATGCGATATGGGCCGGACTTGCTTATGCGCCCATCGGCATCATGCCACTATTAATTTCACCTTTGATAGGACGTTATGGCAACAAAATTGATATGCGGTTGTTGGTGACATTTAGTTTTTTAATGTATGCGGTTTGCTATTACTGGCGTTCTGTGACATTTATGCCAACGATTGATTTTACAGGCATCATTTTGCCACAGTTTTTTCAGGGATTCGCCGTCGCCTGTTTCTTTTTACCCTTAACAACGATTTCGTTTTCAGGTTTGCCAGATAATAAATTTGCCAATGCCTCGAGTATGAGTAATTTTTTTCGTACCTTGTCAGGATCAGTTGGTACGTCGTTGACAATGAAGCTGTGGGGACGACGCGAATCGTTACACCATAGTCAGTTGACAGCAACCATCGATCAATTTAACCCCGTGTTTAATTCATCGTCACAAATTATGGATAAATACTATGGTTCGCTTTCAGGAGTTCTTAATGAAATTAATAATGAAATAACTCAGCAGTCACTTTCAATTTCTGCAAATGAGATTTTCCGTATGGCGGCTATTGCTTTTATCTTACTTACAGTTTTGGTTTGGTTTGCGAAACCGCCGTTTACAGCGAAAGGCGTTGGGTGATGATAAAAGGAGGGGGTTATAGCAGGTAAGACCAGGGACCTTAAGTCTGCGCCATCGGCAGCATCGCTCACCCAGGGAAAGGATTGCGATGCTGCGTTGAAACGTTATTAACGGCCTTTTGCCAGATATTGATTCATCTCTTCTTCCGGCACCATTCCACCTCCCGTCGCCCACACCAGATGAGTGGCATTACGCAGTTGTTCTGCGCTGAAACCGTGCATCTGTTGGTAACTTACTGATGCGCACACGCGCTGAGGCCCGGCCATACCCGCCAGTGCCGAAGGTTCAAGACGAATGCCTTCTTCCTGCGCCAGCCAGCCAAGCATGTCATACATGGTTTGATCGCTAAGGGTATAGAAGCCATCCAGCAGACGCTCCATTGCCCGCCCGACAAAGCCTGATGCGCGACCAACTGCAAGGCCATCCGCTGCGGTAAGGTTGTCGATACCAATATCCTGAACAGAAATCTGATCGTGTAATCCTGTATGGACGCCTAACAACATACAAGGGGAGTGCGTTGGTTCGGCAAAAAAGCAGTGAACATGATCGCCAAACGCCAGTTTAAGCCCGAATGCGACGCCACCAGGACCACCGCCAACACCACACGGCAGATAGACAAACAGAGGGTTATCAGCATCGACGATACGGCCTTGCTGGGCAAATTGCGCTTTAAGACGCTGGCCAGCGACGGAATACCCAAGGAACAACGTGCGGGAATTTTCGTCATCAATAAAGAAACAGTTCGGGTCAGACTGCGCTGCTTTACGTCCTTCCTCGACGGCAACACCATAATCTTGCTCATATTCCACGACCGTAACGCCATGGCTGCGCAGTTTCGCTTTTTTCCATGCCCGGGCATCAGCAGACATATGAACTGTCACCTTAAAGCCAATGCGGGCGCTCATAATGCCGATTGATAACCCCAGATTTCCGGTTGAGCCCACAGCAATGCTGTATTGGCTAAAGAACTGTTTAAACTCCGGAGAAAGCAGTTTGCTGTAGTCATCATCAAGCGTCAGCAACCCCGCTTCCAGAGCCAGTTTTTCTGCGTGTGCCAGGACTTCATAAATCCCGCCGCGTGCTTTTATGGAGCCGGAAATGGGCAAATGGCTATCTTTTTTCAGTAACAGTTGCCCGCTGATCGGTTGCTGATATTCTTTTTCCAGCCGTTTTTGCATAGCTGGAATGGCAACCAGTTCTGATTCAATAATCCCCCCAGTGGCAGCAGTTTCAGGAAATGCTTTTGCCAGATAGGGTGCAAAACGGGATAAGCGCGCATGGGCGTCCTGAACATCCTGTTCGGTCAGGCCAACATAAGGTAAACCTTCAGCCAATGAGGTCGTGCCAGGATTAAACCAGGTGGTTTCTTTAAGAGCAACCAGATCCTTTACCAACGGATACTGGGCGATGAGCGAGTTCATTTTAGCGTTTTCCATAGTACGTCTCTTTGCGCTTAGATGATAAATGACAGCAGGAATGTGCCCGCCAGAGCGACGACTGAAGCGATAAATGTCGCTGTCGTATAGTATTTAAATGTTTCATTGAGCGTAGCGCCGCAATATTGCTTCACTAGCCAGAAAAGCGAGTCCGTAACGATCGTGCAGCCAATTGCACCTGAACCGATAGCAATCGCAATAATTTCCGGGTTGATGTCGGGATAAAGCGGCAGCATGGGTGCAACAATTGCCGTTGCCCCCATCATTGCCACGGTAGCGGAGCCCACTGCCGCATGCAGAATAAGAGCCACTAACCAGGCCAGAAGAATCGGGTGCATATGCATATTGGAGAGAATAACTGCCAGCGTATCAGCGAGACTGCTGCTTTTTAAAATGGCGTTGAATGCGCCTCCGGCCCCGATAATCAGCAAAATATTAGCAATAGAACCGAAGCCATTTTCCGTATGTGTGAGCATCGTCCCCATGCTCATATGCTGGCGTATACCCAACACATAATAGGCGACAAACACGGCGATAAACATGGCAGTGATAGGGTTGCCAATAAACTCAACCAAGATATACAAACCACTCTCACGCGCCATATTCAATTCGGCAATCGTTTTAACCAACATCAGCGCAATGGGTAGCAGTATGGTGAATAACGTTGCGCCTAATGACGGTAGTGTTTTTTCATCGCGAACTTTGAGATCTGCAAACTCTGTGGGTACAGGTTTAAAGGGCAGTCGTTGACCCAGAAATTTAAGGAAAAGTGGGCCACCGATCAGTGATGCCATCAGCCCAACCAGCAAACCGTAGACGATCACCGAACCGATATCTGCGCCCAGCTTATTGGCAACATATAAAGCAGCCGGATGTGGAGGAACCACGCAGTGCACTGCCATCAATGCGGTACATAGCGGAATGGCAAGCTTTAATAATGAGGTATTGGTTTTTTTGGCAATTGAAAAAGCCAGAGGAATCAATAGCACGACGCCCACTTCAACAAACAGCGTGATGCCACAAATCAGGCCAACCAGCACCATAATGACATCAACTGAAAGCCAGCGGCAGCGTTGAAGTGTCAGACCAATTCTTTCTGCGGCCCCGGATACTTCCATCATTTTTCCCAGTATCGTGCCAAGGCCGATAACCGCTGCGAGGAACCCCAGCGTTCCGCCAATTCCACTTTCAATAGCATTTACCATATCCAGTGGCCCCATGCCCATCATCGTTCCCACGAAGAAGCTGGCCAGCAACAGCGCCAGAAACGGGTGGAATTTGAACTTCACGATGGTCAGTACAATTAACACGATGCTGATAAGCAGCGTGCTCACAACCCAGATTTGAGAGTGCATATCTCACCTTCCCCTGTGATTAACCTGATGATATTGGACAAAAAAACAACGCAGGCTGACAAACGATAAAATTTGCCTTTCACATGAGGTAAATTGCATCAATGGAGTGATTTACATCTAAAAATGAAGGTGAATTGAGATATGGTTCACTTTAGCTCATCTCATAGCTGAAATTTTGCCGCTATTTTTTTACACTTAAGCGAAAAATGAGGTGATTATGGAACCCCTTCGTGAAATAAGAAATCGGCTGCTTAACGGCTGGCAATTATCAAAAATGCATACTTTTGAAGTGGCTGCCAGGCATCAGTCCTTCGCCCTGGCGGCAGAGGAATTGTCGCTGAGCCCCAGTGCGGTAAGTCACCGTATCAATCAGCTGGAAGAAGAATTGGGCATTCAGTTGTTTGTTCGTTCCCATCGCAAAGTGGAATTAACGCACGAGGGGAAACGTGTTTATTGGGCGCTAAAATCGTCGCTGGATACCCTGAACCAGGAAATTCTTGATATCAAAAATCAGGAGTTATCGGGAACGTTAACTCTGTATTCCCGGCCCTCTATCGCCCAATGCTGGTTGGTGCCCGCATTAGGTGACTTTACACGCCGGTATCCGTCTATTTCGCTCACCGTGCTCACTGGTAATGACAACGTCAATCTGCAACGTGCCGGAATCGATTTGGCGATCTACTTTGATGATGCGCCGTCAGCGCAACTCACTCATCACTTTCTGATGGATGAAGAAATCCTGCCAGTATG
>ENA-UEPG01002600-UEPG01002600.1-human-gut-metagenome-genome-assembly--contig:-NODE-2600-length-10770-cov-3.715608_pt1 | contig 10770 bp, 7 predicted proteins | sample MGYA00242893_ERZ507902 | MGnify/ENA primary metagenome ERZ507902 (study PRJEB26167, sample SAMN06115491) | human gut metagenome | host: Homo sapiens | place: China:Gansu | collected 2015-04-23 | study... | reverse complement strand
TCTCTTAAATTCAGTTTTAGCCAGATGGTAACTATTACTAAAACTTTTTGAGTAGAATAAGATCAGGATGAATATTCCGCAACTGATAGCCGCATCTGCAATGTTGAACACCGGACTAAAGAATAGGAAATGATTTCCTCCTATGAATGGTATCCAATCAGGCCAGTTAAATTCAAAAAGAGGAAAGTGGAGCATATCTACCACTTTTCCATATAGCCAGTCGGCATATCCATGTCCCAGAGGTACGAACGTTGCAATCTCGGTGAATGTACTCTTGCTGAAAATAACACCATAAAAGATACTATCAATGATATTTCCAATGGCTCCTGCCAGTATTAATGAAACACAAACAATATAGCCGCGCTTATAGTTAGCTTTTGCAAGTATGGAAATATACCATATAATGATACCGGAAAATAAGATACGCAAAACAGTCTGGATAACCTTAGGCATTATCTGCATTCCGAAAGCCATGCCGTTGTTTTCTACAAAATGAATATAAAACCAGTCGGTGATGCGTATGCTCTCGCCATAGCTCATATTTGTTTTAACCTCTATCTTTACGATTTGGTCAATCATTAAAACTCCCAATACAATAAGAATAGAAAGCCATCCTTTAGAAAAAGTACTTTTCATATTATAGTAAAATTATAGTGTCGTTTGTTATGCGCCTCAAATGTACGAAGTATATTTGATTTTTAGCGGTGAAATTGCCACCGCCTATGCAAATGGCAATATGGCAACGTGGCAATTTGGCAATATGAACTACCATTGACCTACTCCTTCTTTGGGATAAAGACACGATTCACTCCCTTTTATGAAAACGTTATGAAAGGTTTGTAGATACTTATACCTACCCGGTCGATGTGCTCTTTTAGTGCTTCGTTCGTGATGTGTTCATAGATTACCACATCAAAGAAATAAGGCAATATAGAATCTTCAAAAGCTGTGAGTAAAGCGGATAATACATCTTTAGAAATCGGACCTTTTACCGCAAGATCGACGTCAGAGCCGGGTTTATAATTTCCCTTAGCCCGTGAACCGAAAAGAATTGCTTCCCGAACTTCTGCAAACTGGGAAAGAATATCGGTGATTCGTTTTCCGTTTGCCACACTCAACCCATATTTATCCCACAGGATACTATTCATTAATTCTGGTTTTGAAGTTATTGTAAAATTCTTGAAGGATGAAGAAATAGCGTTCGTATATATCTTTAAGGACACGAGCTATAATTTCGTCATCATAAATATGGACGGCTAGGTTACGGTCTGCCAGTGCTTGCAACCAGTCTTCTGCATTTGTGATATAGCCACTTTGAAATCCTTGCCGAATGGTTTCACGAGGAGACCGCAAAAGGAATCCTTCCATTTCTAAATAGTCTTTCAACGTTTTCCAAGCAAGTTCAAATGTATATTCATAAGTCTGTACAAGTCCGGACTGTAACAAATCATCATCAGGAGTAATTCTTACTATTTCTATTGCACGCGATAAACGATTGAACGCTTTTTCATAATTCTGAAAGCGTTGTTTCCAGCGGATATCTTGATTATCGGTTCCTAAAATCTCCATCTTTCTATATTGTTATTATTGAATGCTGTCAATTGTAATACAAATATAGCGCTTTTCTTTTACTTCACAATGATTTATTAATTGTTCGCAAGTTGAAAAGCCCGAAGTGCATGCAAAAGGTTGTAACCTAATATCTGGTATTTTCACTTCAGCAGTAGGGAGTTTTGCACTTCTCCATGTCTTTATAGATAAATACTTAATTTATTAACTTAAAAAGAGACTATATGAAAAAAGAAGAAAGCCTCCGTCATTATCTGCCCGCCATCGGCTATGCAATGATTATACTCATTATGTTCCAACTAAGCATGCCTGCTTATGCGCACCCACAAGATAAAAAGGGCGATAAATCAGCACAAAGTACCACCGTCTCAGGACATAGCATTCTTTTAAACGGCATTGGCTTGGCTTATAGTTATGAATATGCTTTTGCTCCCCGGGCAACCCTTGTGTTCAGTGCAGGAAGTTCTTACTCATATGGGAAATTATTGGGCCTGGAGATGGACTCAGACAATGGATTTTATTTCTCGACGAAAGACTATCATCTGGTAACCGGAGATATTGCCATAGAGCCACGTTTTTATTATAACTTGCAAAAACGGCACCGGAAAGATAAACGCACTTTTGGCAATTCAGGAGGTTATCTGTCGGTAAACTTCGGCTATTCCTTCCCGATAGCCATTACAAATGGGTGGAAAGCAGCATCCATTTACACCATCACCCCCTACTGGGGATTCCGCAGGGTATGGAAACATTTTCTGCTTGATCTGGCGGGAGGTGTAGGATATAATGGCTCGACCAACGGCACTTCGAGTATACGCCCCACTTTGAAGATAGGATTGGGATATAGATTCTGATAATACAGATCAGCACAACTTACAACATATTACAAAATAAACAGTTTTAATTATAATACAAAATAAAATGCGATATTTTTCTTTCAATCCATAACACAACCCCTATTAGTAGGAATTTTATAAGTTAGAATTTTATCCATTATTACATCATTTTGAAACCAAAACAATATCTTTGCCAAACAATTTGATAGCAATAATAGGTATTACTACAGAATAAAGTAAACTCAAAAGGATGAAAGAAGAACTTTTTAACAACAAAACAAAGGAAAAGACTGGTCGACCAAGAACCGGACAAGGACAACAGTCCGTTTGCCAGCGACAGCCCAATCAGTTGGGTTTGTATGACGCAGAAAACGAGCATGATGCTTGTGGTGTGGGGATGCTGGTGAATATTCACGGAGGTAAATCGCACGAGTTGGTGGAATCGGCATTAAAAGTATTAGAAAATATGCGCCATCGCGGTGCGGAAGGTGCGGATAACAAAACCGGAGATGGTGCCGGAATCATGCTGCAAATACCGCATGAATTTATTCTCCTGCAAGGTATCCCCGTTCCCGAAAAGGGAAAGTACGGCACGGGACTTCTGTTCCTGCCGAAGGACGAAAAAGACCAGTCCGCCATTCTGAGCATCATCATCGAAGAGATTGAAAAAGAAGGATTAACACTGATGCACCTGCGCAACGTGCCCACCTGCCCCGAAATACTGGGTGAAGCGGCACTTGCCAACGAACCGGATATCAAACAGATTTTCATCACCGGATTTACGGAAAGCGAAACGGCAGATCGTAAGCTCTACATAATAAGGAAGAGAATAGAGAACAAAGTGCGCAAGGGGGACATCCCGACACGGGAAGATTTCTACATCGTCTCACTGTCCACGAAGAACATCATTTATAAAGGCATGCTCTCTTCGCTGCAACTGCGCAACTACTTCCCTGACCTGACCAACAGTTATTTCACCAGTGGACTGGCACTGGTACACTCCCGCTTCAGCACCAACACCTTCCCCACCTGGGGACTGGCACAGCCCTTCCGCCTCCTGGCGCACAACGGTGAAATCAACACCATCCGCGGCAACCGTGGCTGGATGGAGGCTCGCGAAAGTGTGCTCTCCTCCCCTTCGCTGGGCGACATCAAAGAGATACGCCCTATCATCCAGCCGGGCATGAGCGACAGTGCCTCACTGGACAATGTGCTGGAATTCCTCGTAATGTCCGGCATGAGTCTGCCCCACGCTATGGCTATGCTGGTGCCGGAATCCTTCAATGAGAAGAATCCCATCAGTGAAGACCTGAAAGCCTTCTACGAATACCATTCCATCCTGATGGAACCGTGGGACGGCCCTGCCGCACTGCTGTTCAGCGACGGACGTTTCGCAGGTGGCATGCTCGACCGTAACGGATTGCGTCCGGCGCGTTACCTCATCACACACAACGACATGATGGTGGTGGCAAGCGAAGTAGGCGTCATGGACTTCGAACCGGGAGACATCAAGGAAAAAGGACGCCTGCAACCGGGCAAGATATTGCTGGTGGACACCGAGAAGGGAGAAATTTACTACGACGGCGAACAGAAAAAGCAACTTGCCGAAGCCAAACCTTATCGCAGTTGGCTGGCAACGAACCGCATCGAACTGGATGAGCTGAAAAGCGGTCGCAAAGTGGAACATTCAGTGCCCGATTATTACCGCATGCTGCGCACCTTCGGCTATTCCAAGGAAGACGTCGAACGCCTCATCGTCCCCATGTGTACCACGGGTGCCGAACCCATCAACTCTATGGGTAACGACACGCCGCTTGCCGTGCTCTCTGATAAGCCACAACTTCTATATAATTATTTCCGCCAGCAATTCGCACAGGTCACCAATCCGCCCATCGACCCGATACGCGAGGAACTGGTGATGTCACTGACGGAATACATTGGTGCCGTAGGCATGAATATCCTCACGCCCAGCGAAAGCCACTGTAAAATGGTGCGCCTCAATCACCCCATCCTGAACAATGCACAACTGGACATCCTTTGTAATATCCGCTACAAAGGGTTCAAGACGGTGAAACTACCCATGTTGTTCGAGGTAGACAAAGGACGTGCCGGACTGCAAGAAGCACTCACCACACTTTGCAAACAGGCGGAAGAATCTGTCAGCGAAGGCGTAAACTACATTGTACTGACCGACCGTGATGTGGACGCCACCCATGCAGCCATCCCTTCATTGCTGGCTGTCAGTGCCGTACACCATCACCTCATCTCGGTAGGAAAACGCGTGCAGACGGCACTGGTAGTGGAAAGCGGTGAGATACGCGAAGTGATGCACGCCGCCTTGTTGCTGGGTTTCGGCGCCAGCGCCCTGAATCCGTACATGGCGTTTGCAGTGATAGACAGGCTGGTAGCGAAGAAAGAAATCCAACTGGACTATGCTACAGCAGAAAAGAAGTATATCAAATCCATCTGCAAGGGATTATTCAAAATCATGAGTAAGATGGGTATATCCACCATCCGCTCCTACCGGGGTGCGAAAATATTCGAGGCGGTGGGATTGAGCGAAGAACTGAGCAACGCTTACTTCGGCGGATTGAAGTCCACTATCGGCGGTATCCGTCTGGATGAGGTGGCACGGGATGCAATTGCTTTCCACAATAATGGCTTTGCCGGACAAATGGAGGATTTGCTTCCGAACAATGGCTTGTACGCTTTCCGCAAAGACGGCGAGAAGCATGCCTGGAACCCGGAAACCATCTCAACCCTGCAATTGGCTACGAGATTGGGCAGCTATAAGAAGTTCAAGGAATTTACCCGGTTGGTGGACGAAAAGGAAGCACCTATCTTTCTGAGAGATTTTCTTGATTTCCGTCATAGCCCGATACCCATTGATAAAGTGGAATCGGCGGAAAGCATCATGCACCGTTTCGTGACGGGTGCCATGAGCTACGGTTCTATCAGCAAGGAAGCACACGAAGCGATGGCTATTGCCATGAACAAGATTCATGGCCGCAGCAACACCGGTGAGGGTGGTGAAGACAGTGCCCGCTTCGCTCCGCATGAAGACGGAACTTCCCTGCGCAGCGCCATCAAGCAGGTAGCTTCCGGGCGTTTCGGCGTGACAACGGAATATCTGGTGAATGCCGATGAAATACAAATCAAAGTGGCACAGGGTGCCAAGCCGGGCGAAGGCGGTCAGCTTCCGGGCTTCAAAGTGGATCAGGTGATTGCAAAGACGCGCCACTCCATACCGGGAATCTCTCTGATTTCCCCACCGCCCCATCACGACATTTATTCCATTGAAGACCTTGCACAGCTTATTTTCGACTTGAAGAATGTGAATCCACGTGCCAAAATCAGCGTGAAACTGGTGGCGGAAAGTGGTGTGGGAACCATTGCCGCAGGTGTGGCAAAGGCCAAAGCCGACCTCATCGTTATTTCCGGTGCAGAAGGGGGAACGGGGGCTTCTCCTGCTTCCAGCATCCGCTATGCCGGTATTTCGCCTGAACTTGGTCTGAGCGAGACGCAACAGACACTTGTACTGAACGGCCTGCGCGGGCAGGTGATGCTGCAAGTGGACGGACAACTGAAGACAGGCCGCGACATCGTGCTGATGGCAATGCTGGGAGCCGAAGAATTCGGTTTCGCCACCAGCGCATTGATTGTGCTGGGTTGCGTCATGATGCGTAAATGCCATCAGAATACCTGTCCCGTAGGTGTGGCAACGCAGAATGAAGAACTGCGCAAGCGTTTCCACGGACGGAGCGAATATCTGGTGAACTTCTTCACCTTTCTGGCACAGGAAGTACGCGAGTATCTTGCTGAAATCGGCGTGGAACGTCTGGATGACATCATCGGACGCACCGACCTTATCGTAAGAAAGGGACAAGGAGAAAAGGCAATAGAGGAGAACCCGAAATTTGAGCTTCTCGACTTTTCCAAGCTTCTGGCACGCATCCCGAACGATGCCGCCATTCGCCACACCATCGACCAGCAACATGGCATCGACCACGTGAAAGACGTGGAAATGCTACATGCCGCCGCCGAAGCCTTGGAGAGCCAGAAAGAAATCTCACTGGAATACACCATTGCCAACACTGACCGTGCCTGCGGAGCGATGCTCTCCGGTGCCATTGCCGCAAAGTATGGTGAGGTAGGTCTGCCAGCACACACGCTGAACGTGAAATTCAAAGGTTCGGCAGGGCAGAGTTTCGGCGCATTCCTTGTAGCGGGTGTTAACTTCAAGCTGGAAGGTGAAGCAAACGATTACCTCGGCAAAGGACTGTCGGGCGGACGCATCGCCGTTCTGCCTCCGGTGCGTAGTAACTTCCAGGCCGAAAAGAATACCATTGCCGGAAACACCTTGCTTTATGGTGCCACAAGTGGTGAAGTATATATCAACGGTCGCGTAGGTGAACGCTTTGCCGTCCGCAACTCCGGTGCCACTGCCGTAGTGGAGGGCGTGGGAGACCACTGTTGCGAGTATATGACGGGCGGACGTGTCGTAGTCCTCGGCTCTACGGGACGCAACTTCGCAGCCGGTATGTCGGGCGGTGTGGCTTACGTCTGGAACAAGGACGGTAACTTCGATTATTTCTGCAATATGGAAATGGTGGAACTCTCACTCATCGAAGAAGCTTCATACCGCAAGGAATTGCACGAGCTTGTCCGCCAGCACTACCTCTACACAGGCTCCAATCTGGCACGCACGATGCTTGACGACTGGAACCGCTACGTGGATGAGTTTATTCAGGTAGTCCCCATCGAGTACAAGAAAGTACTGCAAGAGGAACAGATGCGGAAGCTGCAACAGAAGATTGCGGAGATGCAACGCGATTATTAATTAATAATTAAAACCTAACAATTTGTCCAATCATGGGAAATCCAAAAGCATTCTTAACCATACCACGGCAGGAAGCGGGTTACCGCCCTGTCCACGAACGCATCACCGACTTCAGTCAGGTGGAACAGACTTTGAACAGCCACGACCGCAAACTTCAGGCATCCCGTTGCATGGACTGCGGTGTCCCCTTTTGCCACTGGGCATGTCCGCTGGGCAACAAGCAACCCGAATTTCAAGACGCACTCTATAAAGGCCGGTGGCGTGAGGCTTACGAAGTTCTCGCCACCACCAACGACTTTCCCGAGTTCACGGGACGCATCTGCCCCGCCCTCTGCGAGAAATCATGTGTACTGAAACTCTCTTGCGACGAGCCCGTCACTATCCGTGAGAATGAAGCCGCCATTGCCGAAGCGGCCTTCCGCGAGGGCTATATCACTCCTATCCGCCCCGAACGCAATGGAAAGCGGGTGGCCATCATCGGCGCCGGTCCTGCCGGATTGTCTGCCGCATGCCGACTGAATGCCCGGGGGTATGAAATAACTATTTTCGACAGCAAACCCATGCCCGGCGGATTATTGCGCTATGGTATTCCTAATTTTAAACTCGATAAAGCAGTAATCGACCGCCGCATGCGGGTGCTCGAAGCCGAAGGTATTCAATTTGAGATGGGTGTAACGGTAGATGTGCAGAAACTTCCCGCAGGCTTCGACGCCTACTGCATCTGCACCGGAACCCCGCAGGCACGCGACCTCGCCATCCCCGGACGCGAGCTGAAAGGTATCCACTTCGCCCTTGAAATGCTGGCACAGCAGAACCACATCCTTGACGGAGAAACCTTTCCGAAGGATAAATTAGTGAATGCCAAAGGGAAGAAAGTCCTCATCATCGGTGGTGGAGATACGGGGTCGGATTGCATCGGCACAAGCATCCGCCAAGGAGCCGCGAGCGTGACGCAGATAGAAATCATGCCGCAACCTCCCGTAGGACACAATGCCTCTACTCCCTGGCCGCAATGGCCCGTTGTACTGAAAACGACTTCAAGCCACGAAGAAGGATGTACCCGTCGCTGGAGCCTTGCTTCCAACCAATTCATTGGGAAAAACGGCAAAGTCTGCGGCGTAGAAGTGGAAGAAGTGGAATGGGCAACGGCACAGGATGGCGGACGCCCCACTATGAAGCCCACCGGAAAGAAAGAAGTCATCGACGCCGACATGGTGCTGCTGGCTATGGGCTTCCTGAAACCGGAACAACCGGAGTTCCCGGAGAACGTGTTTGTGGCAGGAGATGCTGCCAGAGGTGCGAGTCTCGTGGTGCATGCGCTGGCTGACGGACGCAAGGCAGCGCAGAAAGTAGATGAATACTTAAATAAGTGATGAGTGTTTAGTGATGAGTGATTAGTAGGCTGCGCTATTGGTGCTTATCACTTATCACTAAACACTTATCACTAAATACTTATCACTAAACACTAACCCCTAATCACTAAACATCATGTGTGGAATAGCAGGCATCTTCAACATCCAATCTCAATCCCAGGAATTGAGACGCAAAGCGCTGAAAATGGCGCAGAAAATCCGTCACCGCGGACCCGACTGGAGTGGTATCTACGTAGGTGGCAGTGCCATTCTGGCACACGAACGTCTTTCCATCGTCGACCCCGAAAGCGGTGGACAGCCTTTGTATTCATCGAACAACAGGCAAATCCTCGCCGTGAACGGTGAAATCTATAACCATCGCGAAATCCGTGCCCGTTATGCCGGAAAATACGCTTTCCGGACAGGTTCGGACTGCGAAGTTATCCTCGCCCTCTACAAAGACAAAGGCATTGACTTTCTCGAAGAGTTGAACGGCATCTTCGCCTTCGCCCTCTATGATGAAGAAACTGATGATTTCCTCATTGCCCGCGACCCTATTGGAGTTATTCCCCTCTATATAGGTCGTGACGACGAAGGCCACATCTACGTGGGCAGCGAACTGAAAGCCCTCGAAGGCTTCTGCGACGAATACGAGCCCTTCCTTCCCGGTCATTACTACCGGGGCAGCGAAGGCAAAATGCAACGCTGGTACAAGCGCGACTGGACCGAATATGACACCGTAAAGTCAGACGACACCGCCGCCCGCCATGCCACACGTCAGGAAAGAGACAATGTAAAGCTCTCTCTTGAAGCTGCCGTACAGCGCCAGCTCATGTCCGATGTTCCTTACGGGGTACTCCTTTCCGGTGGGCTCGACTCCTCCGTCATCTCCGCCATTGCCAAAAAGTACGCCCGCAAACGCATCGAAACCAACAACCAAAGCGAAGCCTGGTGGCCGCAACTCCATTCCTTCGCCGTCGGCCTGCGTGGTGCACCGGACTTGATAAAAGCTCGTGAAGTGGCCCAGTATATCGGCACCGTTCACCACGAAATCAACTACACCGTGCAGGAAGGCCTCGACGCCCTGCGCGATGTGATTTATTTCATCGAAACCTACGATGTCACCACTGTCCGCGCTTCCACACCGATGTACTTGCTGGCGCGTGTCATCAAGAGTATGGGCATCAAAATGGTGCTCAGTGGCGAAGGGGCCGACGAAGTTTTCGGCGGATACCTCTACTTTCACAAAGCACCCACCCCGCAGGCTTTCCACGAAGAGACGGTGCGCAAGCTCTCCAAACTGCACATGTACGATTGCCTGCGTGCCAACAAGAGCCTTGCTGCATGGGGTGTGGAAGGGCGTGTACCTTTCCTTGACAAAGAATTCCTGGATGTGGCCATGAGCCTGAGTCCCGCCGTCAAGATGTGTCCGGGCAAAGAAGTAGAGAAACGTATCGTCCGCGAAGCTTTTGAGGATATGCTGCCCGCAAGCGTGGCCTGGCGACAGAAAGAACAATTCTCGGACGGCGTGGGCTACAACTGGATTGATACGCTGAAAGCCATCACCTCTGCCGCCGTCACCGACCACCAGATGGAGCATGTGGCCGAACGCTTCCCCATCAATCCGCCACAGAACAAAGAGGAATATTATTACCGCAGCATCTTTGAGGAGCACTTCCCCAGCCGGTCGGCAGCTCTCAGTGTTCCCAGCGTCCCCAGTGTGGCATGTTCCACAGCCGAGGCCCTTGCCTGGGATGCTACACTACAAGGAAAAAATGACCCGAGCGGACGCGCTGTAGCCGGCGTGCATGAAGCGGCATACATATTATAAAATAAGAATGCCACACTTCAATAAGTAGAATGCCACATCTAAACAGACGTAATGCCACACTTCAACGGTTACGAAGTGTGGCATTACATGTATTTAAGTGTGGCATTGGAAACGATGAAGTGCGGCATTCTGTCATTCAACAATCCACTTCTCTATATTCCTTGTTTTATTGCTGAAATTCACACCTATTTTGAATAATTTCCTCGGATCTGCCTCAAAAGGAAGAGCATACTGCTTTTCTTTTATCTGTTGTAAAGCTTCCTCGGCAGTACCTTCCAGTTTGAATTCCATGACGTAAATGTAATCGGTAGTCTTCACCACCAAGTCCACCCGCCCTTCCGA
>ENA-UEPG01002598-UEPG01002598.1-human-gut-metagenome-genome-assembly--contig:-NODE-2598-length-10775-cov-2.606655_pt1 | contig 10775 bp, 10 predicted proteins | sample MGYA00242893_ERZ507902 | MGnify/ENA primary metagenome ERZ507902 (study PRJEB26167, sample SAMN06115491) | human gut metagenome | host: Homo sapiens | place: China:Gansu | collected 2015-04-23... | reverse complement strand
GCTCTTGCCAGAATGAGCGCGTCGGAGAAAAAAACAGCCGCATAATAAGCATTGAACAGGGTGCCGCCAGCATTGCGCCAAACAGAGGTTTCAGGACTTCTCTACGCTGTGAAAAGAAGCTGGCGACTGCTCCAGGAAGAATGAAAAATAGCAAGCCGATTTCAGGATGCCCGGCAGCCCGAAAAGCGCCTTTCATGTGCGTCGCCAGAAAAAGGCACACCACAATGAAGAGGACAAAACAGCAGATTGCCCCCGCCCAACGTTGTTTATGTTTCACTCGTTCCTCCTGACACTGCGTCTATCGAACACATTTTTCGCCAGTGTGGCGTTCAGTAAGATAAAGCCGCTTCGCATTCCATGCTAATATAGGCCAACGCAATTCATATAGCCGTTGATACCTAATGTGATTACACTAGTAAAATATATTGTTACTTTACTATCGTTTAGGTGCGCTGAATGAATCTGCGCCCTGAATTCTGGTAAAAAACATTATCGTAAATTACCATTTCTTTCAACAGCTTACTAGTAAACAAGAAGTTAGCCTCCGTGAATATAAACGTCGCCGAATTGTTAAATGGGAATTACATTCTGTTATTATTTGTGGTCCTCGCGCTTGGGCTATGTCTCGGAAAGTTACGACTTGGTTCGATCCAACTGGGTAATTCCATTGGCGTTTTAGTCGTATCGCTGTTATTAGGCCAACAACATTTCAGCATTAACACCGACGCGCTTAATCTTGGCTTTATGCTGTTTATTTTCTGCGTCGGGGTCGAAGCCGGACCGAACTTTTTTTCCATTTTTTTTCGCGATGGGAAAAATTACCTAATGTTAGCACTGGTGATGGTTGGCAGTGCGCTGGTGATCGCCTTAGGGTTAGGTAAGCTGTTTGGCTGGGATATTGGCCTGACGGCCGGTATGTTAGCAGGCTCTATGACGTCGACACCGGTTCTGGTCGGTGCTGGCGATACACTGCGTCATTCCGGCATGGAAAGCAGGCAGCTCTCACTGGCACTGGATAATCTGAGCCTCGGGTATGCCTTAACCTATTTAATCGGTCTGGTGAGTTTGATTGTTGGTGCGCGTTACTTGCCGAAATTGCAGCATCAGGACTTACAGACCAGCGCCCAGCAAATCGCCCGCGAACGTGGCCTGGACACAGATGCCAACCGTAAGGTTTATTTGCCGGTGATCCGCGCCTACCGCGTCGGCCCGGAGCTGGTAGCCTGGACCGACGGCAAAAATCTGCGTGAACTGGGTATTTATCGACAAACCGGCTGCTACATTGAACGTATTCGACGTAACGGGATTCTGGCAAATCCAGACGGTGATGCCGTGCTACAAATGGGCGATGAAATAGCGTTGGTAGGCTATCCTGACGCCCACGCCCGACTCGATCCCAGTTTCCGTAATGGCAAAGAAGTTTTCGATCGTGACCTTCTCGACATGCGTATCGTCACTGAAGAAGTGGTCGTTAAAAACCATAACGCTGTTGGCAAACGCCTGGCACAACTGAAGTTGACCGATCACGGTTGCTTCCTTAACCGCGTCATTCGTAGCCAGATTGAGATGCCGATTGATGACAACGTCGTGCTTAACAAAGGTGACGTTTTACAAGTCAGCGGCGATGCCCGCCGCGTAAAAACCATCGCCGATCGCATCGGCTTTATCTCGATTCACAGCCAGGTCACTGACCTGCTGGCATTCTGCGCCTTCTTTGTTATTGGGCTGATGATCGGGATGATCACCTTCCAGTTCAGCACATTCAGTTTCGGCATGGGGAACGCTGCCGGGTTGTTATTCGCCGGAATTATGCTGGGCTTTATGCGTGCTAACCACCCGACCTTCGGTTACATTCCGCAGGGTGCATTAAGCATGGTGAAAGAGTTCGGCTTGATGGTGTTTATGGCAGGCGTTGGTCTGAGCGCCGGTAGCGGTATTAATAACGGCCTGGGCGCGATTGGCGGTCAGATGTTGATTGCCGGATTGATTGTCAGTCTGGTGCCCGTGGTTATCTGTTTCTTGTTCGGTGCTTATGTATTGCGAATGAACCGCGCACTGTTGTTCGGCGCAATGATGGGCGCACGCACCTGCGCGCCGGCAATGGAGATCATCAGTGATACAGCTCGCAGTAACATCCCGGCGCTGGGCTATGCGGGCACCTATGCAATCGCCAACGTCCTGCTGACGCTGGCAGGGACAATCATCGTCATGGTATGGCCAGGATTAGGATAAAACTGAAGTTGCCCTGAAAATGAAATTTTTTTGCACAACCGCAGAACTTTTCCGCAGGGCATCAGTCTTAATTAGTGCCACTGCTTTTCTTTGATGTCCCCATTTTGTGGAGCCCATCAACCCCGCCATTTCGGTTCACGGTTGATGGGTTTTTTGTTATCTAAAACTTATCTACTACCCTGCAACCCTCTCAACCATCCTCAAAATCTCCTCGCGCGATAGCGGCTTACGGTCGGTGACAAAATGCAGCGTCATCCCCTCAATAAACGCATCAAGCGCGCGGGCGGTTCCGGGTTCAAACCATTGTTCGAGCGTTTGCTGACTGCGCTGCATCCAGTTTTGCATTACCGTTTTTAATAGCGGTTTTCGGCTAGCCAGCGCGTAGAGCTGGTACATCAGCTCCATGTTATCCGGCGTTGCAACCTGTGAGCTGTAGATCATATCGGTGATAGCCTGGCATGCGCCCGGAGCATCACTAACATCGCTAAAAAATGCCTGATATTGCCGGGACATGATCTCAGTAAAACTGCTGAACGCCTCCAGTAACAACTCATCAATTCCTGAAAAATAGTAGGTCATCGATCCCAACGGTACCCCGGCAAGGGTAGCAATTTTGCGGTGCGTAACAGCATGTATTCCGTAAAGTTTCACCGCCTCCAGCGTGGCCTGGATAATTTTTTCTCGCCGTTGCGGATCGTTAGCGCGACGCATGTCATTTCCTCTCTCTGCAATTGTGTACAAATGTACACAACCTTGCTAATGTTGTCTTCCCTCTTCTTATTTTGACGTGATCTATGACCGTAAATTCTTCACGTAATGCATTGAAACGCCGAACCTGGGCGCTGTTTATGTTCTTCTTTTTGCCAGGCCTGTTAATGGCGTCCTGGGCAACCCGTACGCCTGCTATCCGCGATATTCTCTCTGTCTCGATCGCTGAAATGGGCGGTGTTCGCTTTGGTCTGTCGATCGGTTCGATGAGCGGTATTCTCTGCTCGGCGTGGTTAGTGAAACGCTTTGGGACACGTAATGTCATCCTGGTCACGATGTCCTGCGCATTGATCGGGATGATGATATTAAGTCTGGCACTCTGGCTGACATCGCCCCTGCTCTTTGCCGTTGGTCTCGGCGTCTTTGGGGCAAGTTTTGGTTCTGCGGAAGTGGCGATAAACGTTGAAGGTGCTGCCGTTGAGCGAGAAATGAATAAGACGGTTTTGCCGATGATGCACGGTTTTTATAGCCTGGGCACGCTGGCAGGCGCAGGTGTCGGGATGGCACTGACGGCCTTTGGCGTTCCGGCAACGGTGCACATTTTATTGGCGGCGCTGGTAGGCATCGCGCCTATTTATATCGCCATTCAGGCAATCCCTGATGGTACGGGCAAAAATGCTGCCGATGGCACCCAGCATGGCGAAAAAGGCGTACCTTTTTATCGCGATATCCAGTTGCTGCTGATAGGTGTTGTGGTGCTGGCGATGGCCTTTGCCGAAGGTTCTGCCAACGACTGGTTACCCTTATTAATGGTTGACGGTCACGGTTTTAGCCCTACTTCCGGCTCGCTGATTTATGCCGGTTTTACCCTGGGGATGACCGTTGGACGCTTCACCGGCGGTTGGTTCATCGACCGTTACAGTCGCGTTGCCGTGGTTCGGGCCAGTGCACTAATGGGGGCGTTGGGTATTGGGCTGATTATTTTTGTCGATAGCGCCTGGGTCGCTGGGGTGTCTGTTGTACTCTGGGGACTGGGTGCCTCGCTGGGCTTCCCGCTGACCATTTCTGCCGCCAGCGATACCGGCCCCGATGCACCAACCCGCGTCAGTGTGGTAGCAACGACCGGTTATCTGGCTTTCCTCGTCGGGCCGCCGCTGCTGGGCTATCTCGGCGAACATTATGGATTACGTAGTGCAATGCTGGTTGTACTGGCGCTGGTTATTCTCGCGGCTATTGTCGCGAAAGCCGTCGCCAAACCCGATACCAAAACGCAGACGGCGATGGAGAATAGTTGATGAGCATTAAATTAATTGCGGTAGACATGGATGGTACTTTCTTAAGCGATCAAAAAACCTATAACCGTGAGCGGTTTATGGCTCAGTATCAGCAAATGAAAGCACAAGGCATTCGCTTTGTGGTCGCCAGCGGGAATCAATATTATCAGTTGATCTCTTTCTTCCCTGAAATTGCTCATGAAATTGCCTTTGTGGCTGAAAACGGCGGCTGGGTAGTGAGCGAAGGCAAAGATGTTTTTAATGGCGAGCTATCGAAGGATGCGTTTGCTACTGTCGTGGAACATTTGCTGACGCGCCCGGAAGTGGAAATTATTGCCTGCGGAAAAAATAGTGCCTATACACTCAAAAAATATGACGATGCCATGAAAACGGTGGCGGAAATGTATTATCACCGTCTGGAATACGTCGATAACTTTGACAACTTAGAAGATATCTTCTTTAAGTTTGGTCTGAATCTTTCCGATGAACTGATTCCACAAGTACAAAAAGCATTACATGAGGCCATCGGCGATATTATGGTGTCGGTCCACACCGGCAACGGCAGCATCGATCTGATTATCCCCGGCGTACATAAAGCCAATGGCCTTCGCCAACTGCAGAAATTATGGGGAATAGACGACAGCGAAGTGGTGGTCTTTGGCGATGGCGGTAACGATATTGAGATGCTGCGTCAGGCAGGCTTTAGTTTTGCAATGGAAAATGCCGGTAGCGCGGTCGTCGCAGCGGCAAAATACCGGGCAGGCTCCAATAACCGTGAAGGCGTACTGGATGTGATCGATAAAGTGCTTAAACACGAAGCGCCATTTAACCAATAAACCGGCAGCACGCCCGGCAACACAATGCCTGAATGAAGGCTGCATAATTCGCGGAAATTAACCCGCTGCATTATTTCAGGCGAAATGATTATGAAAAATTGTCTACTGTTGGGCGCGCTTTTAATGGGCTTTACTGGTGTGGCGATGGCGCAAAGTGTCACCGTCGATGTGCCGAGTGGATACAAAGTGGTTGTGGTTCCTGATTCAGTCAGCGTTCCACAAGCGGTCAGCGTCGCGACTGTGCCGCAAACCGTCTATGTGGCTCCTGCGCCAGCTCCGGCTTACCGCCCGCATCCTTATGTTCGCCATCTTGCCAGCGTAGGTGAAGGGATGGTTATCGAACACCAGATTGACGACCATCACCATTAATTCGAGAATGCCTGATCGCACAAAGCAGTCAGGCATTTTTTTACCCTTCGTGAGAATTTCCCATCTGTTTATCTTTTAAAAAGATAACCATCAGCGACAGCCACAAAATTCCGTTGACAAGGTTGAAGAGATTAAACAGTCCGTTGCCCCCGTTCAGCCAGGCATGTTTGCTGATTTCAATACCAACGGTAAAGATCAGCATTTGCAGCATTCCCATCGCGGCAGAAACCGTACCTTTACTCATATCGCTGGCAAACAGGGTTAATCGCACCAGTCCCGCATTCGCCAGACCAATACCGAAAGCATAAATACTTAACCCGGCAGTCATCCATAAATACGCGTGCGATGAGATAACCGTTGCCGCAGCAGCGACCAATAGACCAATCATAATCGGCCAGCCGCCCATAATAATCAGCGAACGTACGGTGCGGCGCGAGGTCAGACGCGCTAGCAGCAAGTTACCCGCAATTAACGCCCCGAAAATAGGCACTTGCAGCAAGCCATATTCATAGCTGCTCAACTGCTCGCCGGTAATGATGATAATCGGCGACTGGGCGATCCACGCCAGCAACGGCAGACTAACGAATCCCAGCGCCAGCGCCCCCACCACAAAGCGACCGTTCTTCAGCACCAGCTTATAGTCACGACCGAGTTCTTTCAGTGACAGTTTCTCGCCTATACGCGTGGCGGTTTCAGGCATGGCTCGTTGCAGACCGAAAAAGGAGATCGCTGCCAATGCGGCAAACAAAACAAACATCCCCTCCCAGGGCAGCACATGGATCCACGCCGCGCCCACCAGCGGACCAAGTAGTGGAGCAATCAGCGCCACGTTCGCCATTAGCGCGGTGATCTTGATACAAACCGCCTCTTCGAAGGATTCCTGAATTGCGGCATATCCCACAGCGCCAATGAAACAGAGGCTTATGCCCTGCAAGAAGCGCAACAGGGTGAATTGTTCAATGTTTTGCGCCAGTAATATTGCCAGACAGGTGACGATAAACCACACCACTCCCGCCAGCATCACCGGACGGCGGCCAATACGATCCGACAGTGGCCCCAGGAGCCATTGTAAAAACATCCCGCCCGCCAGATACGCAGTCATCGAAGTAGGAACCCAATCAATGCCCGCCTGATATTGTTCCACCACGGCCAACATACCGGGTTGAATCATATCGTTGCCGATATAGGTTGAAAATTCGTAAAGCACCAGACAGAGAGGGAAAAGTAACGCCTGACGTCCAAGCCTGGCACCGGAAGCTAATTTATTTTGCATGCAATTTCTTCGCCAATAATAATCGCGCAGAGTTTAATAAAAGCGCAGCTAACGAGAAAGCGAATTTTGTAGCTGAAACCACGGTTAAGCACATTCTTACATTATTACGAGTATAGCTACGCTTTCTTTAAGTTTTATTTAACCTATGCCCGTTACAATCACCCACCGTAAACAGGCCGCTTGAGGGAAATAAGACGATGCCGCTTTACCCAGTTTAACCTGCACTTTATTCTCAACGACTTGCCTGTATTGGCTCCCTTTTAATCACTTTGCGTCGGGAAGTTATGCTGGAAAATTTGAATCTCTCTCTATTCTCTCTTATTAACGCGACGCCAGACTCGGCTCCGTGGATGATCTCGTTGGCGATTTTTATTGCTAAAGATTTGATTACCGTGGTGCCGTTGCTGGCCGTGGTACTTTGGTTGTGGGGGCTTACAGCACAACGGCAACTGGTGATAAAAATCGCTATCGCGCTGGCGGTCAGCCTGTTTGTGTCCTGGACGATGGGACATCTTTTTCCGCACGACCGACCCTTTGTCGAAAATATCGGCTATAACTTCCTGCATCATGCGGCGGATGACTCATTCCCAAGCGATCACGGTACGGTGATTTTCACCTTTGCACTGGCATTTTTATGCTGGCATCGCCTGTGGTCCGGCTCACTTTTAATGGTGCTGGCCGTCGTCATTGCCTGGTCGCGCGTTTATCTTGGCGTCCACTGGCCGCTGGATATGCTCGGTGGATTGCTGGCAGGTATGATTGGCTGCCTTAGCGCCCAGATTATCTGGCAAGCGATGGGGCATAAACTCTATCAACGTCTGCAATCGTGGTATCGCTTCTGTTTTGCATTACCGATCCGCAAAGGCTGGGTGCGTGACTGATCTCTGCTAAAAAGTGTAGTATTGAGCGGCTCGCTTCAATAACTATTCAGAGGGATTATGGAAACACGTCGCGAAGAGCGTATCGGGCAGCTGCTGCAAGAATTAAAACGCAGCGATAAGTTACATCTTAAAGACGCCGCCGCCCTGCTTGGGGTTTCGGAGATGACGATTCGTCGCGATCTGAACAACCACAGTGCGCCCGTCGTTTTGCTCGGCGGCTATATTGTTCTGGAACCGCGCAGCGCCAGCCATTACCTGTTAAGCGATCAAAAATCCCGCCTGGTGGAAGAAAAACGCCGGGCGGCAAAACTGGCTGCGACGCTGGTAGAACCCGATCAGACCCTCTTTTTTGACTGTGGCACCACCACGCCGTGGATTATTGAAGCGATTGATAATGAAATCCCTTTTACCGCCGTTTGTTATTCGCTAAATACCTTTCTGGCGCTGAAAGAGAAACCCCATTGCCGCGCGTTTCTTTGCGGAGGTGAATTTCACGCCAGCAACGCCATTTTCAAACCCATCGATTTTCAGCAAACGCTGAATAATTTTTGCCCGGATATCGCTTTTTATTCTGCGGCGGGCGTGCATGTCAGTAAAGGCGCTACCTGTTTTAATCTTGAAGAGTTGCCGGTAAAACACTGGGCCATGTCGATGGCGCAAAAGCATGTGCTGGTTGTCGACCACAGTAAATTTGGCAAGGTGCGTCCGGCGCGCATGGGTGACCTGAAACGCTTTGATATTGTGGTGAGCGATTGTTGCCCGGAAGATGAGTATGTGAAGTACGCGCAGACGCAGCGCATTAAGTTGATGTATTAATGACGTATAACCGGATGACGTTTCGCGCCATCCGGTTATCAGAAGATTAAGACAAACAGTAAATAGCCCGCCAAAAGCAGGACACAGAACCCACCGACCACGGCCATCACCACACGCCGCCTTTGCTGATGGAATTTCATCATCACGAAATCCCACATCCGACCAAAGAATCCGCCCTCTTCCACATTTTCCATCACGATCAGCGGGCGCTGCTCAATGGATTTACCGTTAAGCTGGAAATCAATGGTCCCGACAACCTGACCTTTTTTCAGCGGTGCGGTAAGCTGCGGTTCCGTTAACGTATAACTCGCTTTCAGGTTTTTCAGCTGCCCACGCGGTATGGTCACTGAGCCCGCTTCGCCTGCCCCGAGATTCACTTCGCTCTTATCACCAAACCAGACGCGCTGAGTCACAAAGGTGGCATCAGGTTTAATTGGCGTCACGGTTTCAAAGAAGCGGAAACCCCAGGTCAATAATTTCTCAGACTCATTAAAACGGATACGGTCGGTTTTCGCCCCCAACACTACGGAGATTAAACGCATATCGCCCTGGGTAGCCGAAGCAACCAGATTATATCCCGCGCCTGCCGTGGTTCCTGTCTTCATGCCATCAACATTCAGATTGCTGCTCCACAGCAGACGGTTACGGTTAGGCTGACGAATTTTGTTGAAGGTGAACTCTTTCTCTTTATGAATGGCGTACTCTTCCGGCACATCGTGGATTAATGCTTTACCCAGCAATGCCATATCGCGCGCGGTACTGAACTGCCCCGGCGCATCCAGACCGTGCACCGTCTGGAAGGTAGTGTTGGTCAGACCCAGTTTTTTGGCATAACCATTCATCAGACCAATAAATGACTCCTGGCTCCCGGCAACGTAATCGGCCAGCGCAATACAGGCGTCATTACCGGACTGGATAATCACACCTTTGTTCAGGTCTGCCACCGAAACCTGATCGCCCGGTTTAAGGAACATTACCGATGAACCACGCAGTGCCGGATTTCCCGTCGCCCAGGCATCTTTACCGACCGTCACCATATCGGTGAGTTTAATCTTATCGGCCTTAAGCGCCTGCCCAACCACATAGCTGGTCATGATTTTAGTCAGGCTCGCGGGATCCAGTTTCTCATCCGCATTGCCTTCTGCCAGCAATTTACCGCTGGCGTAATCCATGAAAATCCATGAACGCGCATCCACGCTCGGCGCTTCAACGGTTTGTTCCGCCGCGAATGCCGTTGGGGCAAAAAGGAATAAAAATGCAGAACCCGCTGCAAGACCACGAAGGAGAGAGGAGTATTGCGTCATAAATGCCACCCGAGTATCCATTCAAAAAAAATACGTTATATCGCCGTATGATAAGTTTGGTGATTAATAACGCACACACAAACTTAAAGAAACCGTAAGTTGGTAAAGTTTTTAAAGTTTATGCAATATCCTGCCGCTTCGCTGCTTCTGGTGTCATTTTTTTGCCAGCTGTTGCTTAAAAGTTAACTTTACTTCACCATCGGAGTCCTGTTCAGCCTGTGGCTGCCTGTCGGAAAAGGGGTGAGTATGATTACGCTGTGGGGTCGGAATAATTCAACTAACGTAAAAAAAGTATTGCTGACGCTCGAAGAACTGGAACTACCTTATGAGCAAATTCTCGCGGGCCGTGAGTTTGGGATAAATCACGATGCTGATTTTCTGGCGATGAACCCTAACGGGCTGGTGCCGTTGTTACGCGACGACGAAAGTGATCTCATTCTTTGGGAATCAAACGCCATTGTCCGCTATCTGGCGGCACAGTACGGGCAAAAACGCCTGTGGATCGACTCACCGGCACGTCGTGCGGAAGCGGAAAAATGGATGGACTGGGCAAACCAGACGCTCAGTAATGCTCATCGCGGGATCCTGATGGGATTAGTCAGAACACCACCGGAAGAGCGCGATCAGGCCGCCATTGATGCCAGTTGCAAAGAGTGCGACGCCCTGTTTGCCCTGCTCGATGCGGAACTGGCAAAAGTAAAATGGTTCTCTGGCGACGAGTTTGGTGTGGGCGATATCGCTATCGCACCGTTCATCTACAATTTGTTTAACGTTGGCCTGACCTGGACACCGCGTCCAAATCTGCAACGCTGGTATCAGCAACTCACTGAACGCCCCGCAGTGCGCAAAGTGGTGATGATTCCCGTTAGCTAATTGCGTGGGCTAACTTTAAGTAATTCCCCACTGGACTCGTCGGTGAGAACGTATAAATAACCGTCGGGTCCAGTGCGAACATCACGAATTCGCTGCCCTCTGTCCGTTAAAATACGGCCATCTTCTGTCACTTTGTCGCCTTTGACGCTCATCACATTGACATCTTTATCTTTCAGGCAGAGGTCCATTTCGCAGATTTCTCCTTCAGT
>ENA-UEPG01002587-UEPG01002587.1-human-gut-metagenome-genome-assembly--contig:-NODE-2587-length-10812-cov-3.391337_pt1 | contig 10812 bp, 8 predicted proteins | sample MGYA00242893_ERZ507902 | MGnify/ENA primary metagenome ERZ507902 (study PRJEB26167, sample SAMN06115491) | human gut metagenome | host: Homo sapiens | place: China:Gansu | collected 2015-04-23 | study... | reverse complement strand
AATAAAAAATTTGCCCTTCCCCGATCCACTCTCTACGCATATCATTAATCAACACATCCATAAAAGTCCCCTCAGTAGCATTATTCACTTTATCCAACGAAAGGCTATTATAAGAAGCATATCGAGATTGTTTCACCGCCCGCAAATACCCCTTTGCTTCATCCAAGTTTTTCTTATAAATGGCCTCTGCCGCAATATAATATACCTCTGACATACGCACCAATGGTACTAAATAATTACTTATATTAGCTGCTGTATTATCTGCATCATATTTTTCATATTTACTGAAACGGTACTCGCCTGAACTATTATTCTGCCATTTCTTATAGCGCATATCCTTAGTTCCTTCCCCTTCGAATATCTCATCCAGATTAGTTGTTATCAAATAGGTATGTTTATAAGGGCTAGGATCTGTCAAATTATTATAAACATTTATATACTCGATTACATCCAATGACTCCACTCCCCAAAGTACATCTCCATACAACTTGATATCTCCATCTTTAACGCTACTATATTTCACTGTAAAGCTATTTGTCGCCGTGTTGTAATCAATCAATTCTTTGGCATATTGATACGCCTCATCTACCCGTTGTGCATACAGGCAGACCCGTGCAAGAATAGCCGTTGCGGCATGATAATTTAACCGATAACCTCTCTTGTGGTCCAAGAAAAAGTCATCGTCCGAAGAACTCGTTTCGAAACGTCTTTGCGCCGTGAAAGTTGTTGCAGAATCAGCCTTCCATAACAGCTCTCGTGCCGCCTTCAAATCCCGAATTGCACTATTTAAACAACTATCCACGGTCAACGGAATAGATACGTATGACGGGTACTCTGAAATGTATGGGATATACTTCGTTGCCCCAGGATTCATTGCCGGAGAAGCAGCAAATAATCGCAACATATCAAACTGGATAAAAGCCCGAAGTGCAAGCGCCTCTCCCCAAATCATCTTCTGTTCTCGCTCTTTATATGCAAATTTATCGGAGTCCTCTTTCGAGATATTTTGGATCAAATTATTACAATTGGCGACCATCTTGTAAGCACTCTCCCAGATAGATTCAATCTCCGGCTCCAATTGATCATTATCCCAATTATTCAAATATACACCATAATAAAACATAGTTAGAGCTCGATTACCGCCACCATACACGCTATACAGCGTGTAGGTACGCCCAAATACATCAACAAGCCCCCAAGTCAAATCTTCACCATATAGGGTCTGACCACCCATACCATAATAAATACCATTCAATGCATGACGGTACCCATCCCCGGTAGCAAACATATCGCTTTCATCAAGTTCGTCTTCTGGTTTCACATCCAACCAACTGTTGCAAGAATATGCAAACAGCGCTAAAATCAACAATGATAATAATCTATATTTTCTCATAACTATTCCCATTTTAGAAAGTGGCTCTCAAAGAGAAATTAAATGTCCGGGCAAACGGATAACTCGTTCCCCGTTCCAATTTTACAGTAGACGCTCTGAAAAGATCATTCGTACTCAACTCTAAACGCAACATTTTCAAACGAATCTTCTTCAACCAATCTGTATTAAAATCATAACTCAACGTCAGGGCACTTAATGACAATTCATTATCATCCTGCACAAAACGAGAGGTAGGCATTGTTGAAGTGTTCATATCTTTAATGTTTCTCAAAGGAGCAACATCGCCCGGTTTCTGCCAACGTTGAGTCAACACCCGACGATCCACATTGCTATTCTTGATGTCAACATTTTCTACCCCGTCCACCATGGTTTGGTTATAGGTCTGTTTTCCCCAATCGTATGCAAACGAAGCAAATAACGTCAAATTTTTATACGACAAGTTCACCCCAAACGAACCGCTCGCTTTAGGCTCTTCATCGCCCACACGCACTGATTCAGTTGCTTTCCAAAGTGAAGAGACAGAACCATCCCTATACAAGAATAACTCGTTACCAGTCATGGGATCGATACCCAATGAACGAACCGCAAAAATAGAGGTTAACGAGGCCCCCTCTTCATACTTCATTTCCGGTTCAGAATATTCTGTCCCATATTTGGATAAATTAGCATTACCTTGTGCATCTTCTGCTGCTGCATACTTCTCGTTCACCCGCTCGTTATAAGCTCGTAGTGCATCCGAAATCTTCAAAATTTCATTTCTATTGTGATTCAAATTACCCCACAACGACACGTTCCAGTCCTTATCCTTATACACGTCAAAACGTACCTGTATATCAAATCCTTTATTCAATGTTTCACCTAAATTATCTTTATAAGAAGTGAATCCGGCCGATGCGGGCAATGACACATCCGTAATCAAATCCACGGTTTTATTATAATAATAATCAAAATTCAATGAAACACGTTCGTCCCAGAACTGCAAGTCTGTACCTATATTCAATTTATTCGTCGTTTCCCATTTCAAATTATGGTTCCCCAATGCTTTTAACTGTGTTCCGAATCCGGTTGCGTACCAACGGTCATTCGTTGCATAAACTGTCTTGGCTGAATACGACGGAAAATTCACTTTACCCGTCTGTCCGTATGATACTCGCACCTTCAACTGGTTTATCATGTCATTATCTTTCAAGAAACCATAATTATGGATATTCAAACCAACTCCGGTTGACCAGAACGGAGCCCATTTTTGGTCCGATCCGAACTCCGAGGAACCATCAAAACGTACGGATAAGTCTGCCAAATAAACATCATTCCACGTGTAGTTAGCACTCAACAAAAAACCCATCAACCGTTTCAAACTCTCGCTCTTGGCCGGCTTCTGATAAATCTCTGCAGCATAGTTCGGTGAGTGAAACGCCCCCGAAGGAAACCCTCTATAATGAGCTGAAGTAGACTCAGACTTCGTGGATTGAGCATTTACAATAGCCGATATGTTCAAATTGTGTAACCCTAATGACCTCGAATAATACAACGAAAACTGCGTATCCCATTTCGTGGCATCACTATCAGTCCTGTAAAGATCTCCCAACAAAGAAGAATTTGCACTAGTACTGGAATTCGCTGTTCTTGCCGTAGCGTTAGAGGATTTCGGGTCAATAAAACGTTCCGTTCTCCCCATAGTCTTTGTCAATGCCAACTGCCCCTTCAATGTCAAGTAATCATTAATAAACCACTGAAACATAAATTGTTCAATAATTTCATCCTGTTTATTCCAGTTATAATTATTCAACTTCGCTTCATAAAACGGGTTATTTAACGATTTACCCCCGCCCCTTTCTTGCGAAAACTTAAGCGCTTGTACCAAAATTCCATCGTCATCATACAAACGATCATACGGCTGCAAATGAGCGTAATCAGAAAAGCTACCGTAAGGAGAATCCGGAGCATCCGTAAAGTTGTATGAGATCTTATTCAACACTTGCAATTTATCCTTTAATCTCCAGTCTACCGTGAATCCCACATCCACGTTATCCCGGTACGAACCTTTCATCACACCATTTTCGTTCGTGTATCCTAATTCCAAGTTATAACGCAAATCAACATTACCACCCTCTATTGACAAACTATGTTTATGATTTACGGCATTACGCAAAGGCAATGACAGCCAATCCGTATTAACCCCTTTCTGCACGTTCACCAAACGCTCATTATAAGCCCTGATGGCATCTGCTCGATTAGCATAATATCCGTTTTCCGGCTCATAAATCCCCGCAGCCTTCTCTATCTCCAATTTCTCCCGGGCATTAGCCAAGTTATAATCCGACAAATCCGGCAAAGAAAGCGATCCTGTCAAGTTGTAAGAAATAGTCACCTCCCCTGGCTTGGGAGCTCTCGTCGTAATCACAATCACCCCGTTAGCAGCACGAGAACCGTACATCGCCGTTGCAGCAGCATCTTTCAAAATATTGATTGTTTCTACCCGATTCGGATCCAAATCATATACTTTTTGTACACTGACCTCAAATCCATCCATGATAAAAGTCGGCAAGTTCGGATTATTCTCCAAAGATGATTTTGACAATGCATCCTTATCCAATCCCTTCACACCGATACCCGACCGTCCCCGAATATACATCTCAGGTACCGCATTCGGATCCGATCCCCAAATATTACTCTTCTGTATCCGAAAAGAAGGATCGAAAGAGGCCAACGCCTGCACCACATTCGTGGCAGAAGCTTTTAGCAAATCTTCTCGTTTCACGGAGATAGAACTACCCGTGAAACTCTCTTTCTTCACGTTAGCATATCCGGTCACAACTACCTCTTCTAAGTCCTCTGTATCTGGAAACATTTTAATAGAAATCTCCTTACCCAAATCTTTTATCTTATTTACATCCAGCTCGTGCGACTTCATTCCCACAAAAGAAAAAATCAAAATCATCGTATCCCGTTTGGGTAATTCAATTTTAAACTTTCCATCAATATCTGTCACGACTCCTACTGCCGTACCTTTCAAAAGCACTGTTACCCCCGGCAAGGTCGTTCCTCGATCATCAACGATTTTTCCCTGTACCGTCACTTTTTTCACCTCATCCTTTTTGTTATCAGGAGTAATTACAATCAGATTATCTACCATCTTAAATGTATACTTCGTCCCTGTCAAACAACTATTTAGAATATCTTGAATCGAGGCATTAGAAAATGAACGCGTAATTCCGGTCACATCCTTTATTTCCTCGTCATTATACAAGAATTCGTAACCTGTCTTTTGTTTTAAAACATTCAAGACTTCGCTCAGAGACTGTTGTTCAAATCGAACTGTAATGCTCTGTTGACTGAACGCATTTTCACTTGAAAACGCCAAATGTGTAAGTAATAGCATCATCATCATTAGTTTGCAGACTAATGATCGCTTGCTACCACCCAACATGCAGTTTTTAATTCTACTTCTCATTGATAAATTCATTTTGGTCATTTTGTACACTTAACTCGGACAATAGGGTAAATTCCATGAATCTACCACTAGCCCAAGTCATTGATGTTTATTAAAACTCGAAAAATTTATACATAACACACTTCTTCAACGAAATTATTTTTCATTGTTTGAAACACATCATTTTGTTTGTGGAGAAAAATCTTTATATTTGTGAAATCCCCTTTGGGTTTATTTTAGTACACATTTTTTTATAAAGCCGGAGTTGCAGCTTCGGCTTTATGGTTTTCACAACTTCTCCATCACTGTCACTGTTCTACCTTTCACATCAAATTTTATATTTGTTGTTAAACTCAATAATTCCAACACATCAGTAATCTTGGCATAACGAGGTAAGTATCCGGTAAAATGATAATTCTTGACGGACTCGTTCATGTAAAACACATCCATTGCATACCAACGGGAAAGTTTCGTCATAATCTCCTGAATACTTTCGCTCTTGAACCGGAAATTCTCGTACATCCAAGTCGTATACACTTCCACATCAACCTCCTCCACGTTCACCTTTCCATCTTTTACAATCGCCTGATGACCAGGCTTTAGAGTAGTTAATTTTCCTCCCATATTAATTTCGACCTTTCCCGTAGCTAACGTCGTTTTAGAGGTCTTATCATCCTCATAACTATTCACGTTGAACGATGTTCCCAAAACTTTCACCGCATAATCCCGACATTGTACAATAAAAGGTTTCGACTGATTTTTAGCAACTTCAAAATAAGCCTCCCCCGATAGATACACCAAACGTTGCTCACTATTAGCAAAACTTTCGGGAAAACGCAGTTCCGTTTGCGCGTTCAAATACACTCGGGTCCCATCCCCTAACGTAATTTTATATTCTCCTCCTCTCGGAATCTCAATCTTATTATATCTTATTTCCTTTACATTTTCCGCTAATTGCCGATCGGTAAAAACGACCTCTTTCCCATCATTTGCCGCCAAAGAAACCGCCAAATCGACCTGCTTCAACGAATCCAAATGATAAACATCTCCAGATGCTACAGTTAATTTAGCAATAGAACGTCCCGGGGTAATATTCTCTACCTTAGCTACCGGAACAACCGCAGTTTCCTCTTTTAAAAAGAAAGTCATTGCTACTCCCAAAACAACCACCACAACAGCCGCAATTTGATATATCCTCATCAAATGCTTTCTTCTTTTCTCTGGGCTGCTTTTTGTTTCACAACCTGCCAGGCACCACCTGCATTATAAGATAATATTTTTTGAATATCTTCATATTGCATCTTTTCATCCAGAACCCGGACGAAAAGAGCTTCATGAGAATCGGACTCTTTCAACCATGCATTTAGCTTTTGTTGTCCTTCCTCATCTATTTCATTCCGCAAATACGCTAATATTATCGCGGCAATGTCATACAGATATGTGTTGCCATTATTTTTCATACACTATTATTACACGACCCACCCCCAAAAGGATTAAACGGAATCTCATTTTTTCAAAAAAAATACGATTTACTCCTTATTCCTAAATTATCATACGTCTCATTATCCCTCAGAATAAAGGATTTAGCAACATTAACAATGGGAGAATATCTTTCAAATTCTCTCTTAAAATCTTTTTCCCGCGAGCTTTTTGCGCTTTTACAGTGTTAACACTCAAACCTAGTTCTTGTGCGGCACTTTCATTATCCAACCCTTGAAAATAACAAAGCTGAAATACTTTCCGACACTCCTCCGGTAATTTCTCGACAGCAGCTGCCAACTCCCGATAGATTTCAGTCAAAATAATACTTTCCTCAAAATTTTCTGCCCACTCTTCATAAGCCAATGAAGCAATGTATCGATCCTTAGAACGCGTACTACGGATATAATTTAAACAAGAGTTTCGAATAGATAAATACAAGAAATTCTTCAAATGGATTTCGGATTGGAAAAACATTTTTTTCTCCAACAGAGTAATAAAAACATCCTGCACAAGATCCTCTATCACCTCCTCGTTTTTCAAGAACTGGGAAGCGAAATAACAAAGAGAACCGTAATACTCTTTGAATATTACCTCAATATTGTTAACTTGACCTTGTACACCAGTAATCTCTCGCTTTTCCATTCTATCAATTTTATTGATGAAATAAAAACTGATAAAGAAATTAAATTCAACGACACCACGCCACCCAATAACATTTAATAAAAAATAAATATTGCTAATTAAACACTATTCATATTTTGCTAAAGTCCTAATTAGTTTAGGAATATCCGTGTTATCCAAACGCCCATTAAACCGTTCTGCACCAACCCCGATAGCATATACCGGAACAACTCCCGCCGAATGTCCTCCGCTAGCCCAGCTAATTTTGGCAAGACGATTCAGTATATTGATGGACAATTGAGCGATCGGCTCATTCTCCGAATACAAATTTTTAACCATTTCAACGGTCTTGCCCGAGAATGTTTCTCGATAACAATTTTTCAAGGCCTGTTCATCTTCCGTTGATAAATTCACCATGTTCCAAAAACCTAAATTCTTCGCCAAAACCTCCTGCACATCCTCCCACACCACCTGATTACTCTTCATATCTCGTAATTCCCGAATCTCACGAGTCAATTTCTCCAGAGACACCCTCTGATTCTCCAATACCCGAAGATTCAATTGATACGAGCCAGTCCCGAGAACGATCCCTCCCGTCTCGTGATCGGCAGTAACCACGATCAATGTCTCGTCCGGATGCTTCAAATAAAACTCGTATGCTTTTTGTACCGCATCAGCAAAATCTACCACTTCTCGAAAAGTCGTGGCTGCATCATTCACATGACAAGCGTAATCAATCAAACCACCTTCCACCATCAGGAAAAAGCCCTCCTTTCCCCGGTTTAAAAATTCAATCGCCCCTTCTGTCATCTGACTTAACGTGAGGTCATCCTCTTCCCGGTCTATCGCATATGGTAACGTCGTCTGGGGACCGCCTTGAATAACAACCAATTTAGACGACTCGACCATTTTTTCCCGAAACATCTCGTTTCCCCGAACAACCAAATATCCCGACTCATGCAACAAATCAAAAAGATTCGTGGAATCTTTCGGGGATACGGATTGAATAATACCTCCACCGCCATATAAATCAAACCCGGCCTCAATGGCATCTTTCCCCAACTCGAAATACATCGTCCGCCGAGGTTGATGCCCGTAAAACGCTGCCGGAGTTGCATGATTCATCCCGACACTGGTAATAATCCCTACTTTACGTCCGGCCTCTTTTGCCCGCACGGCAACACTGTATAAAGGTTCCTTCTGTTCCTTATCCATCCCGATCGTGCCATTCTTTGTTTTCTCCCCGGTAGCCAAGGCAGTTCCGGCGGCAGCGGAGCAAGTAACACCATGATAAGAAGAATAAGTCGTTGCGTAATTACGAACCGGGAAACTGGCAAAATTCAGCCCTTTCACCCCGATAACGCTATCTCGTTCGGCCAGATACATTTCTGTCCCGTTCACCTGATTCACCCCCATGCCGTCACCGATAAAATAGAACACGTACTTTGCCTGCCGGGCCTCATTACAACTTTCGAAAAAGAAAACCAACACTCCAACAAGCCAAATAAATAACAACTTTTTCATCCTCTTACATTTTATTCCTCAAAATTAGGCATAAAGCAACAAAAAGCCAAACACAACAATCATTATTTCCTCCCTATCGGAATCCCATCAGTAATACATTATATCACAACACCTTGTCATGCAAACGTATGCACGATTTTATGTTTTATAAGATGTTTTTTATCCAAAACAAATGTGTTAATTTTGCCCGGTTTTAAAACAAAAGCAAGGTATTTAACAATATATCAACAAAAAACAAAAACAATGATTTACTCACATGAAGTACAACACATGTGTGTTGTGAAAAAAGGACCGAATCACGGTCCGGCACCCATCCCGGAAGAAGGGAAATGGGTTCGTTCCAAAGAGATCAAGGACATTTCAGGATTGACTCACGGTATCGGCTGGTGTGCCCCACAACAGGGAGCTTGTAAATTGACCTTGAACATCAAGGACGGGATTATCGAAGAAGCATTGATCGAGACGATCGGTTGCTCCGGAATGACCCACTCTGCGGCTATGGCCTCCGAGATTTTACCGGGCAAAACCTTACTGGAAGCCTTGAACACGGACCTTGTTTGCGATGCTATCAACACGGCCATGCGCGAACTCTTCCTGCAAATCGTTTACGGTCGCAGCCAAAGCGCTTTCTCGGAAGGCGGACTTCCCATCGGGGCCAGCCTCGAAGACTTGGGTAAAGGCATGAGAAGTCAAGTAGGAACCATGTTCGGAACCAAAGCCAAAGGTACCCGTTACCTCGAAATGGCCGAAGGTTACTGCACCCGCATGGCGCTCGACGAAGACGACCAGGTGATCGGTTACGAATTTGTCCACCTCGGCAAATTTATGGACATGATCAAAAAGGGCGTCGACGCCAACGAAGCGCTGGCCAAGGCCAAAGGTTCGTACGGCCGTTTCGCCGAAGCGGTCAAATACATCGACCCGCGCCAGGAATAACCCGTTTTGTAAAAACCGTTAAAATTTAAAAACATGGCTTTATTTGAAGGATACGACCGCAGAATCGACCATATCAATGCGGTACTGAAAGAATACGGGATCAACGGCATCGAGGACGCCAAGGCGATCTGCGCCGCAAAGGGAATCGACCCCTATGCCACCTGCAAGGAGACGCAGCCGATCTGCTTCGAAAACGCGGCATGGGCTTACGTGGTAGGCGCGGCGATCGCCCTTAAAAAAGGTTGCAAAAACGCAGCCGAAGCAGCCGAAGCGATCGGAATCGGCTTGCAGGCTTTCTGCATCAAGGGCTCAGTAGCCGACGACCGCAAAGTGGGCATCGGACACGGCAACCTGGCCGCCCGCCTGCTGCGCGAAGAGACCCAGTGCTTCGCATTCCTGGCCGGGCACGAATCGTTCGCCGCCGCCGAAGGCGCGATCAAGATCGCCGAAATGGCCAACAAGGTGCGTAAAAATCCGCTGCGCGTGATCCTGAACGGCTTGGGCAAGGACGCCGCGCTGATCATCTCGCGCATCAACGGTTTCACCTACGTGCAGACCGAGTTCGACTATGCTTCGGGCGAACTGAAAATCGTCAAGGAAACCCCGTACTCGAAAGGGCTCCGCGCAAAAGTGCGCTGCTACGGCGTGGACGACGTGCGCGAAGGCGTGGCCGTAATGCACAAAGAGGGCGTCGACGTGTCGATCACCGGCAACTCGACCAACCCGACCCGCTTCCAGCACCCGGTAGCCGGCACTTATAAGAAAGAGTGCTACGAGCAAAACAAAAAATACTTCTCGGTCGCTTCGGGCGGCGGCACCGGACGCACGCTGCACCCGGACAACATGGCCGCAGGCCCCGCTTCGTACGGGATGACCGATACGATGGGCCGTATGCACTCCGACGCACAGTTCGCCGGATCGTCGTCGGTGCCCGCTCACGTGGAGATGATGGGCTTCCTCGGCATGGGCAACAACCCGATGGTCGGCGCTTCGGTAGCCGTAGCCGTGGCCGTAGAAGAGGCTATGAAATAAACCTCTGATTTTAACCGACACTATGAAAACCGGAAGCAGGATTCCTGCTTCCGGTTTTTTATCCCGCGTGTCGCATCTCGTACAGGTTCCGCTTACCGCAATCCGCACTTCCGGAACCAGCCCCGCGGTTGTGTATCCGCTGATATTTTTCCGGCCGCCCCTGTTTTCCTGCCCGGTGAAAAAACAACGGTTTCACCCGTACAAAATGGATGGAGACTTTGCGATTTGTCGATATTTTATTTATATTTAGGGAGCTGTTTTTATCCGGGCGCCAACGCGACACTCCCGGTATCGTTTCGCCGGAGGCGCCTACGTTTCATCCAACATGCAACCGAAAACCCTAAAACGATAACCAGATGAAAACGTATCCTACCAACGAGATTAAAAACGT
>ENA-UEPG01002582-UEPG01002582.1-human-gut-metagenome-genome-assembly--contig:-NODE-2582-length-10864-cov-6.201353_pt1 | contig 10864 bp, 8 predicted proteins | sample MGYA00242893_ERZ507902 | MGnify/ENA primary metagenome ERZ507902 (study PRJEB26167, sample SAMN06115491) | human gut metagenome | host: Homo sapiens | place: China:Gansu | collected 2015-04-23 | study... | reverse complement strand
GTTATTTCTTTTATTGATTGTTCGGTGAAAGAGCTTTGATGCTGGAATTTGACTGCCCATGTTTTCGCCCCGGCATCTACCGCTGTGGCTGATGAGTCCGGCTGGCTGATATCTACGGTACAGGCCGAAAGGAAAAGAAAGCAGGGGAGAAGCAGGCGGCAATGCACCTTTGGTTTATCCATTTTATACAATCCATGTAAAAAAAGGGCCCTGAAATTCAGGACCCTTTCTGGCATCAGCCTTTAATCTGTTTCACCAGATATTCGACGATGTCACCAGTCTTAATTAACTGTTTCTCGCCGTTGCGACGATATTTATATTCGATATCGTCGTTGTCGAGGTTACGGTCGCCCAGCACAATAGTGTGCGGAATACCGATCAGTTCCATATCAGCAAACATCACGCCCGGACGCTCTTTGCGGTCATCCAGCAGCACTTCGATACCTTGTGCACGCAGTTCGCTGTACAGTTTCTCGGCCAGCTCCTGTACGCGGAAGGATTTGTGCATGTTCATCGGCAGAATCGCCACCTGGAACGGCGCGATAGCGTCAGGCCATACGATGCCTCGTTCGTCGTAGTTCTGCTCAATCGCCGCAGCTACCACACGCGTTACCCCGATACCGTAGCAACCCATCGTCAGGATTTGGTTACGGCCATCTTCACCCTGTACGGAGGCTTTCAGTGCTTCGGAGTACTTGGTACCCAGCTGGAAGATGTGACCAACTTCGATACCACGTTTGATCAGCAGCGTACCCTGACCATCCGGGCTTGGATCGCCAGCCACCACGTTGCGGATATCAGCAATTTCTGGGGTAGCGACATCGCGATCCCAGTTGATGCCGAAGTAGTGTTTACCATCGATGTTAGCACCAGCAGCGAAATCACTCATCGCCGCAACGGTACGGTCAATCACCACCGGAATCGGCATGTTTACCGGACCCAGTGAACCCGGACCGGCTTTAACCACGGCACGAATTTCTTCTTCGGTCGCGAAAGTCAGCGGGCTTGCAACCTGCGGCAGTTTTTCTGCTTTAACTTCGTTCAGCTCGTGATCACCGCGCACCAGCAGCGCAACCAGCGGGAAGCTGCTGCCTTCAACCGCTTTAACCAGCAGAGTCTTAACCGTTTTCTCAATCGGCAGATTGAACTGTTCAACCAGTTCCGCGATGGTTTTCGCGTTCGGCGTATCAACCAGCGTCATTTCCTGGGTAGCAGCAGCGCGCGGTTCTTTCGGCGCGATAGCTTCTGCCAGTTCAATGTTCGCTGCATAGTCAGAGGTGTCGGAGAAGACCACATCGTCTTCACCGCTCTGCGCCAGCACCTGGAATTCGTGAGAGGCGCTGCCGCCGATAGAACCGGTGTCGGCTTGTACGGCGCGGAAATCCAGCCCCATGCGGCTGAAGATTTTGCTGTAGGCCGCATACATTGCATCGTAGGTTTCCTGCAGGGATTCCTGAGAAGTATGGAAAGAGTAAGCATCTTTCATCAGGAATTCGCGGGAACGCATGACGCCGAAACGCGGACGCACTTCGTCGCGGAACTTGGTCTGGATCTGATAGAAGTTCAGCGGCAGCTGTTTGTAAGAGCTCAGCTCGTTACGAATCAGGTCTGTAATAACTTCTTCATGAGTTGGGCCGAGTACGAACGGACGCTCGCCACGGTCAACAAAACGCAGCAGTTCCGGACCGTACTGTTCCCAACGACCACTCTCTTGCCACAAATCGGCTGGCTGAACCACCGGCATCGACACCTCGATCGCACCGGCGTTGTTCATCTCTTCACGCACGATGTTTTCGACTTTTTTCAGAACGCGCACGCCGGTCGGCAGCCAGGTATATAACCCGGAGGCCAGCTTGCGGATCATCCCGGCGCGCAGCATCAGCTGATGGCTGATCACCTCGGCGTCGGCAGGTGTCTCCTTGAGAGTGGAGAGCAGGTATTGGCTAGTACGCATGTTGTTACGGTTCCAGTTGGAAGGTAGAACAGGCTCAAGGCGAGCCTGGGACAAAAAAAAGTGATTTAGTTTACCAGTGCAAAAGAAATGTCAAAAGAGAAGGGCGTGAATTTAACGCGGTTCCAGCGCAAAGACTTCAAAACCTGCGTCGGTGACGCGCCAGCGAACGTTAAAATCATGTAGCCAGACGGCATAGGTTTTGCCCGTTTCCTCACCTTTACGATAGGCCGGGCGCGGGTCCTGCGCCAGTACTTCGCGGATAAACAGCGTTAACTGCGGATAACGTTTCTCCAGCGTCAAAAGCTGCTTTTCGACCTCTGCGGTAAAACTCACCGCCATCTCTGCAGCTGGCGCACTTTGCGCATAGCTGGCACTGGCATCGGGAAGCGATTCGGCAAAGGGGAGATACGGTTTGATATCCACTACCGGCGTACCATCGACCAGATCCAGACTGCCGAGCTTCAGAATCACGCTGTCTTTATGGCAAACAACCTCTTTCAGCTCTACCAGCGACATGCCAATTGGGTTAGGGCGGAAAGTAGAGCGTGTTGCGAAAACCCCCATTCTGGCGTTACCGCCGAGGCGCGGTGGACGCACAGTCGGACGCCAGCCGCCTTCCATCGTTTGATGAAAGACGAAAAGGATCCATAAATGGCTGAACGCTTCCAGGCCGCGAACGGCGTCGGCCTGGTTGTAGGGAGCAATGAGATGCAGTTCGCCGTTGGCGCTTTTTACCAGACCTGGCTGGCGCGGAACGGCGAACTTTTCTTTATAGGGCGAGCGAATAACGCCTATTTGCTCGAACTGGAAACTGCTCATTTCGCCGTAATGTTAAGCGCAGAACCGATACATACAGCCTGACGATAGCAGCCTGGCGTACCGCTGGTGACTTCGCAGCTATGCAGTAATACAGCATTGGCTTTCATTTTAGAGGCGTTGATTTGCATCCGCTTACGTGCGGTTGGAATGCTCGGCGGAGAGTCCTGACTTCACCGAGATCGCGGAACGGTTTGCCGACTAATTCTTCTGCATTGGTATAAATTCGGACCGGCGTGGCGCGCGGCGCTTTCGGTTTTGCAGGCTCCGCTTTCGGCTGGGGTGCAGTGCTTTGAACGGGTTCGACAGGGGATCTGCTTAACATGGAACAGCCGCTTAGCATGAGTGCTACTAAACAGATCGGTAAAGCACGCATAGTATTTCCTCAATGTATGATCAAAACGTCAATATTGAATCAGGAGCTTGTAAAAATGACAAGACGGGCAAGCGCCCGTCCTGAATGATATTACAAATTGTGGAAACAGCCTAAAAATTACCAGCCTTTAACAGCGCCGCCGTTAAACACTTTGTTTGCTGCTTCGTAAACTTCGTCAGACTGATAAGCCTGGACGAATTTCTTCACGTTCTCGGCGTCTTTGTTATCTTCACGCGTCACGATCAGGTTTACGTACGGGGACTCTTTATCTTCAACAAAGATACCGTCTTTCGCCGGAGTCAGGCCAATCTGGCTGGCATAGGTGGTATTGATAACTGCCAGAGCGATTTGCGCGTCGTCCAGAGAACGCGGCAGTTGCGGTGCTTCCAGTTCAACAATTTTCAGATTTTTGGGGTTCTCAACAACATCAAGAACGGTCGGCAGCAGGCCAACGCCATCTTTCAGTTTGATCAAGCCCACTTTTTGCAGCAGCAGCAGTGAACGACCAAGGTTAGTTGGGTCGTTTGGCACGGCAACCTGCGAACCATCCTGCAGTTCATCCAGTGATTTGATTTTCTTGGAGTAACCAGCAATCGGATAAACAAAAGTGTTGCCTACTGCGACCAGTTTGTAGCCACGATCTTTCAGTTGCTGATCAAGGTACGGTTTATGCTGGAAGGCGTTGGCGTCGATATCGCCTTTGCTCAATGCTTCGTTTGGCAGAACATAGTCGTTGAAGGTTACCAGCTCAACGTCCAGGCCATATTTGTCTTTCGCAACTTTCTGCGCGACTTCTGCAACCTGCTGTTCGGCACCAACAATCACGCCGACTTTAATGTGGTTTGGATCTTTTTCATCCTGACCGCAGCCTACCAGTGCCAGTGATCCGATCAGGGCTCCCACTGCCGCAAAGGTTTTGAATTTGAACGCCATACCTTATTCCTTCTTCAATTATTTATGTTGTGTTGAACGTTACTTGCGAGTGACAGCCCGGACGATGCGGTCGCCTGCGAACTGAATTAAATAAACCAGAATGACCAGCAATACCAGTACCGTATTCATCACCGTCGCGTTATAGCCGATGTAGCCATACTGATAGCCAATCTGACCTAAACCACCGGCACCGACTGCACCACCCATCGCGGAATAACCGACCAGGGTAATCAGGGTGATAGTTGCCGCATTCACCAGACCCGGCAGCGCTTCCGGTAACAGCACCTTACGGACGATCTGCATCGGCGTGGCACCCATTGCGCGGGAAGCTTCAATTAACCCGGTTGGGATCTCCAGCAGAGCGTTCTCGACCATACGGGCAATAAACGGTGCTGCACCAACGGTTAACGGAACAATCGCTGCCTGCAAACCAATCGATGTACCGACAATAACGCGGGTAAACGGAATCATCCATACAAGCAAGATAATGAACGGGATGGAACGGAAAATGTTCACAATCGCAGAAACGGTACGATACAGCTTCGCGTTAGCAATAATTTGCCCCGGACGCGTGACATAAAGCAGAACGCCAACCGGCAGACCAATCACAAAGCCAAAAAAACCGGATACGAAGGTCATTGCCAGCGTTTCCCATACGCCACGAACCAGCAGCCACATCATCGGCTCAGACATAACCCAGTACCTCTACTTTTACATGGTGTTCCTGCAGCCAGGCAATGGCGGCTTGCGTATCTTGTTGTGTGCCGTGCATTTCAGTCAGCATGATGCCGAACTTAACGCCACCGGCGTAATCCATCTGCGCGCTAATAATGTTGTTGTTGACGTTGAAACGACGCGCGGTTTCAGAAAGCAGTGGGGCATCGACCGATTGACCGGTAAACTCCAGACGCAGCATCGGCACGCAGTCAGTAAATGGCTCCGCTTGCAGACGTTCCTGGTAATCTTCCGGGATATCCAGATGCAGGGTCGACTGAATAAACTTCTGCGCCAGCGGCGTTTTCGGATGCGAGAACACTTCACTTACCGTGTCCTGCTCGATCAGTTCTCCATTGCTGATGACCGCCACGCAATCACAAATGCGCTTCACAACGTCCATTTCGTGGGTGATCAACAGAATCGTCAACCCCAGACGGCGGTTGATGTCTTTCAGCAGTTCGAGAATAGAACGTGTCGTTGCCGGGTCCAGCGCGCTGGTGGCTTCATCACACAGCAATACTTTGGGATTGCTGGCTAACGCACGGGCAATTGCCACACGTTGTTTCTGCCCACCGGAAAGATTCGACGGGTAGCTATCATGCTTATCGCCAAGACCAACCAATGACAGCAATTCCGTCACGCGACGTTTGACCTCGTCTTTCGGTGTGTTGTCCAGCTCCAGCGGCAGAGCCACGTTGCCAAAAACAGTACGCGAAGAGAGCAGGTTAAAATGCTGGAAAATCATACCAATCTGGCGGCGAGCTTTGGTCAACTCGGATTCTGACAGCGTGGTCAGTTCCTGTCCATCGACCAGCACGCTACCCTCGGTTGGGCGCTCCAGCAGGTTTACACAACGTATAAGCGTACTCTTACCCGCGCCTGAGGCACCGATAACGCCATAAATTTGTCCAGCTGGCACATGCAGGCTGACGTTGTTCAACGCCTGGATGGTGCGGGTGCCCTGGTGGAACACTTTGGTGATATTCGAAAGTTTTATCATTGATTATTTATTATCGTCATTAAGTTAGTCGTGGCATCTCGAATGCCTGAAACGGGCAACGCCGTCAATGAAATGGATGTTAAGGCATCCAGACGTCTAAATCAATCAGGTTTATGCGAAGAGCACTTTCTTGCTGGTCGAAACATGCGATACTAGCGTCACATGCCTTATTAAGGAGCTATAAAAGGTGGCGAAGAGCGTACCCGCAATTTTTCTTGACCGTGATGGCACCATTAATGTCGATCACGGCTATGTCCATGAGATCGACAACTTTGAATTTATCGACGGTGTTATTGACGCCATGCGCGAGCTAAAAAAAATGGGCTTTGCGCTGGTGGTAGTAACCAACCAGTCTGGCATTGCTCGCGGTAAATTTACCGAAGCACAGTTTGAAACGCTGACCGAGTGGATGGACTGGTCGCTGGCGGACCGAGATGTCGATCTGGATGGTATCTATTATTGCCCGCATCATCCGCAGGGTAGTGTTGAAGAGTTTCGCCAGGTCTGCGACTGCCGCAAACCACATCCGGGGATGCTTTTATCGGCACGCGATTATTTGCATATTGATATGGCCGCTTCTTATATGGTGGGCGATAAATTAGAAGATATGCAGGCAGCGGTTGCGGCGAACGTGGGAACAAAAGTGCTGGTGCGTACGGGTAAACCTGTTACGCCTGAAGCAGAAAACGCGGCGGATTGGGTGTTAAATAGCCTGGCAGACCTGCCGCAAGCGATAAAAAAGCAGCAAAAACCGGCGTAATGATTAAAAGATGAGCGGTTGAAATAAAAATGCATTTTTCCGCTTGTCTTCCTGAGCCGACTCCCTATAATGCGCCTCCATCGACACGGCGGATGTGAATCACTTCACACAAACAGCCGGTTCGGTTGAAGAGAAAAATCCTGAAATTCAGGGTTGACTCTGAAAGAGGAAAGCGTAATATACGCCACCTCGCGACAGTGAGCTGAAAGCCGCGTCGCAACTGCTCTTTAACAATTTATCAGACAATCTGTGTGGGCACTCGAAGATACGGATTCTTAACGTCGCAAGACGAAAAATGAATACCAAGTCTCAAGAGTGAACACGTAATTCATTACGAAGTTTAATTCTTTGAGCATCAAACTTTTAAATTGAAGAGTTTGATCATGGCTCAGATTGAACGCTGGCGGCAGGCCTAACACATGCAAGTCGAACGGTAACAGGAAGCAGCTTGCTGCTTCGCTGACGAGTGGCGGACGGGTGAGTAATGTCTGGGAAACTGCCTGATGGAGGGGGATAACTACTGGAAACGGTAGCTAATACCGCATAACGTCGCAAGACCAAAGAGGGGGACCTTCGGGCCTCTTGCCATCGGATGTGCCCAGATGGGATTAGCTAGTAGGTGGGGTAACGGCTCACCTAGGCGACGATCCCTAGCTGGTCTGAGAGGATGACCAGCCACACTGGAACTGAGACACGGTCCAGACTCCTACGGGAGGCAGCAGTGGGGAATATTGCACAATGGGCGCAAGCCTGATGCAGCCATGCCGCGTGTATGAAGAAGGCCTTCGGGTTGTAAAGTACTTTCAGCGGGGAGGAAGGGAGTAAAGTTAATACCTTTGCTCATTGACGTTACCCGCAGAAGAAGCACCGGCTAACTCCGTGCCAGCAGCCGCGGTAATACGGAGGGTGCAAGCGTTAATCGGAATTACTGGGCGTAAAGCGCACGCAGGCGGTTTGTTAAGTCAGATGTGAAATCCCCGGGCTCAACCTGGGAACTGCATCTGATACTGGCAAGCTTGAGTCTCGTAGAGGGGGGTAGAATTCCAGGTGTAGCGGTGAAATGCGTAGAGATCTGGAGGAATACCGGTGGCGAAGGCGGCCCCCTGGACGAAGACTGACGCTCAGGTGCGAAAGCGTGGGGAGCAAACAGGATTAGATACCCTGGTAGTCCACGCCGTAAACGATGTCGACTTGGAGGTTGTGCCCTTGAGGCGTGGCTTCCGGAGCTAACGCGTTAAGTCGACCGCCTGGGGAGTACGGCCGCAAGGTTAAAACTCAAATGAATTGACGGGGGCCCGCACAAGCGGTGGAGCATGTGGTTTAATTCGATGCAACGCGAAGAACCTTACCTGGTCTTGACATCCACGGAAGTTTTCAGAGATGAGAATGTGCCTTCGGGAACCGTGAGACAGGTGCTGCATGGCTGTCGTCAGCTCGTGTTGTGAAATGTTGGGTTAAGTCCCGCAACGAGCGCAACCCTTATCCTTTGTTGCCAGCGGTCCGGCCGGGAACTCAAAGGAGACTGCCAGTGATAAACTGGAGGAAGGTGGGGATGACGTCAAGTCATCATGGCCCTTACGACCAGGGCTACACACGTGCTACAATGGCGCATACAAAGAGAAGCGACCTCGCGAGAGCAAGCGGACCTCATAAAGTGCGTCGTAGTCCGGATTGGAGTCTGCAACTCGACTCCATGAAGTCGGAATCGCTAGTAATCGTGGATCAGAATGCCACGGTGAATACGTTCCCGGGCCTTGTACACACCGCCCGTCACACCATGGGAGTGGGTTGCAAAAGAAGTAGGTAGCTTAACCTTCGGGAGGGCGCTTACCACTTTGTGATTCATGACTGGGGTGAAGTCGTAACAAGGTAACCGTAGGGGAACCTGCGGTTGGATCACCTCCTTACCTTAAAGAAGCGTACTTTGCAGTGCTCACACAGATTGTCTGATGAAAATGAGCAGTAAAACCTCTACAGGCTTGTAGCTCAGGTGGTTAGAGCGCACCCCTGATAAGGGTGAGGTCGGTGGTTCAAGTCCACTCAGGCCTACCAAATTTGCACGGCAAATTTGAAGAGGTTTTAACTACATGTTATGGGGCTATAGCTCAGCTGGGAGAGCGCCTGCTTTGCACGCAGGAGGTCTGCGGTTCGATCCCGCATAGCTCCACCATCTCTGTAGTGATTAAATAAAAAATACTTCAGAGTGTACCTGCAAAGGTTCACTGCGAAGTTTTGCTCTTTAAAAATCTGGATCAAGCTGAAAATTGAAACACTGAACAATGAAAGTTGTTCGTGAGTCTCTCAAATTTTCGCAACTCTGAAGTGAAACATCTTCGGGTTGTGAGGTTAAGCGACTAAGCGTACACGGTGGATGCCCTGGCAGTCAGAGGCGATGAAGGACGTGCTAATCTGCGATAAGCGTCGGTAAGGTGATATGAACCGTTATAACCGGCGATTTCCGAATGGGGAAACCCAGTGTGTTTCGACACACTATCATTAACTGAATCCATAGGTTAATGAGGCGAACCGGGGGAACTGAAACATCTAAGTACCCCGAGGAAAAGAAATCAACCGAGATTCCCCCAGTAGCGGCGAGCGAACGGGGAGCAGCCCAGAGCCTGAATCAGTGTGTGTGTTAGTGGAAGCGTCTGGAAAGGCGCGCGATACAGGGTGACAGCCCCGTACACAAAAATGCACATGCTGTGAGCTCGATGAGTAGGGCGGGACACGTGGTATCCTGTCTGAATATGGGGGGACCATCCTCCAAGGCTAAATACTCCTGACTGACCGATAGTGAACCAGTACCGTGAGGGAAAGGCGAAAAGAACCCCGGCGAGGGGAGTGAAAAAGAACCTGAAACCGTGTACGTACAAGCAGTGGGAGCACGCTTAGGCGTGTGACTGCGTACCTTTTGTATAATGGGTCAGCGACTTATATTCTGTAGCAAGGTTAACCGAATAGGGGAGCCGAAGGGAAACCGAGTCTTAACTGGGCGTTAAGTTGCAGGGTATAGACCCGAAACCCGGTGATCTAGCCATGGGCAGGTTGAAGGTTGGGTAACACTAACTGGAGGACCGAACCGACTAATGTTGAAAAATTAGCGGATGACTTGTGGCTGGGGGTGAAAGGCCAATCAAACCGGGAGATAGCTGGTTCTCCCCGAAAGCTATTTAGGTAGCGCCTCGTGAATTCATCTCCGGGGGTAGAGCACTGTTTCGGCAAGGGGGTCATCCCGACTTACCAACCCGATGCAAACTGCGAATACCGGAGAATGTTATCACGGGAGACACACGGCGGGTGCTAACGTCCGTCGTGAAGAGGGAAACAACCCAGACCGCCAGCTAAGGTCCCAAAGTCATGGTTAAGTGGGAAACGATGTGGGAAGGCCCAGACAGCCAGGATGTTGGCTTAGAAGCAGCCATCATTTAAAGAAAGCGTAATAGCTCACTGGTCGAGTCGGCCTGCGCGGAAGATGTAACGGGGCTAAACCATGCACCGAAGCTGCGGCAGCGACGCTTATGCGTTGTTGGGTAGGGGAGCGTTCTGTAAGCCTGTGAAGGTGTGCTGTGAGGCATGCTGGAGGTATCAGAAGTGCGAATGCTGACATAAGTAACGATAAAGCGGGTGAAAAGCCCGCTCGCCGGAAGACCAAGGGTTCCTGTCCAACGTTAATCGGGGCAGGGTGAGTCGACCCCTAAGGCGAGGCCGAAAGGCGTAGTCGATGGGAAACAGGTTAATATTCCTGTACTTGGTGTTACTGCGAAGGGGGGACGGAGAAGGCTATGTTGGCCGGGCGACGGTTGTCCCGGTTTAAGCGTGTAGGCTGGTTTTCCAGGCAAATCCGGAAAATCAAGGCTGAGGCGTGATGACGAGGCACTACGGTGCTGAAGCAACAAATGCCCTGCTTCCAGGAAAAGCCTCTAAGCATCAGGTAACATCAAATCGTACCCCAAACCGACACAGGTGGTCAGGTAGAGAATACCAAGGCGCTTGAGAGAACTCGGGTGAAGGAACTAGGCAAAATGGTGCCGTAACTTCGGGAGAAGGCACGCTGATATGTAGGTGAAGCGACTTGCTCGTGGAGCTGAAATCAGTCGAAGATACCAGCTGGCTGCAACTGTTTATTAAAAACACAGCACTGTGCAAACACGAAAGTGGACGTATACGGTGTGACGCCTGCCCGGTGCCGGAAGGTTAATTGATGGGGTTAGCGCAAGCGAAGCTCTTGATCGAAGCCCCGGTAAACGGCGGCCGTAACTATAACGGTCCTAAGGTAGCGAAATTCCTTGTCGGGTAAGTTCCGACCTG
>ENA-UEPG01002571-UEPG01002571.1-human-gut-metagenome-genome-assembly--contig:-NODE-2571-length-10936-cov-4.767842_pt1 | contig 10936 bp, 7 predicted proteins | sample MGYA00242893_ERZ507902 | MGnify/ENA primary metagenome ERZ507902 (study PRJEB26167, sample SAMN06115491) | human gut metagenome | host: Homo sapiens | place: China:Gansu | collected 2015-04-23 | study... | reverse complement strand
TTAGACTGGTAAAGAGGGATAGTATGATGATAATTGTTTTCATTATTTTTTAAATCTAATAGTTAAACTTGCAAAGAATGTTCTTCCCGGACTTAATGTTCCGAGATTAGAGCCGTAAGGCAGGTTCTGGGAATAGTCGAACAGGTTCTCGATTCCCGCGTTGATTTCGAAAAGGAACATACCCACGGGAGAGAAAGAGTGGTTCGTCGTCAGATTCCAGATTTGGTACTTGGGTGCGTCAATCTCTTTGGCTTTCACGAATTTTTTGCCTTGAATTCGTCCGTTTAGGTTCACGTTAAGACGATAGTTTGTCCATTCGTGCATGTAATTCGCCTTGACGGTTGCCGAGTGACGGATGCTTTCTTCCAAACGAATTTTGGTTTTCCTATCCCGGGCATCCACGTAGCTATATCCACCACCTAGAGAAAATCCCGCACCGAGGTAGCTGTTAACGGAAATATCAACTCCTTGTGTCCGGGCTTTGTCCAGATTCTCGTAAGTTTCTCGGGAAGTGACCTTGTTGGCTTCGTCTTCCGGTGTTAGGGGTAATTTCTTTGACTCTATAACGTTACGGAGGTCATTGATATACCCGTTTACGGAGATGTTACAGTACTTTCCCGCATATTCCGTGTTGAAAGCGTAGTAATTCGATTTCTCCGGTTTCAGATCGGGGTTCCCGATAACGACGGTTAATTTTCCTTTCTTGGCAGATTCCTTATAATAATAGAGGTCCGTCAACAAGGGAGCCTTGAATCCGGCCGCGTAAGAGAGCCTGAAGTTGAAATTTCCTAGGCTGTACATGGCTGAAAGTTTGGGCGTAAACTGATTCTTGAATGCCTCGTGGTAGATGTAACGGAAACCGGGTACTAATTGGAGTTTTTTGAAAAGACGAATCTCGTCTTGTGCATAAAGAGCCAGCGTATAGACATCTTTACTCTCCGCCAGATCGGTGGGATTCTTTAAGTAGTCCTTGATGTACTCGGTTCCAATGGAAATTTTGTTGTACTTACCGATCTTGAATACTCCTTTTAGGTTGGTAGATAAGTAGCGTTGACGTTTGGTCAGGATTTCTTCTCCGACGTGGGTGGTCGTGTCGCCCTTGGACTCGATGGCACGGGTGTATACTTTGTAGTACTCGTAGTTGTTGGCGTTGACATCCAAGCTAATATAAGCGGAATTACCGAACAGATATTTTCCCCCCAATCCCACAGCGTAGTTCTCGTATGACATATCATAGTCGAATCCGGAAGGGTCTTTAGCATCCTTGTTCACGGGACGGTCGAGTTCTTTGGTAAAGTAACTTCCTTCCACGTACAAGTTCAGATTTTTTGATGGATCGAAGGCAAAACGTTGGTTCACGATGTCCGAGTGAAATTTATCAGACACTTTGCGACGGGTAGGTACACTATCTTCTGTGATATTACTGAGTTGCCAGCCGTCAGATTGGCGCCTTTGATAAGAGGTTGAGGACGAGAATTTGCCAGCGTTGATGTCTGCGTTGACGTTCTCGATAAAACTGCCCTTGCCTCCTAATCGGGTCGTGGACACGATGTTCAGGGCGTCATGTGGCTGATCTGTGATAATGTTGATCACTCCCGCGATAGCGTCCGATCCGTAGAGGGAGGAGGCTGCACCTTTAAGGACTTCGATTCGTTTTACCCTACCCATGTCGATTCGGGAGAGGTCAACGTAACCGGAAATGTCTCCGGTCATTTTCTTCCCGTTCACGAGAACGAGGATATAATCTCCTTTCATTCCGTTAAGGGTCATGTTTGTACTCATAGCCGTTGGTCGGAAACTAAACGAGGGATTTAGCATCACGAGGGCATCCTCGATGGTGGAGATTCCGCCTTTTTTGATGTCCGAGGCTGTCATGACCTCGACGGGGACTGGCGAGTCCTTTAATTTTCGGTGAGTTCCCGTTCCCGAAACAACGACTTGATCGAGGTTGATCAGTGATGTTTTCAGTTGGAACAGAATGTCACTTTTGCTACTACTGACTTTTATGGAACTGACTTCGTAACCGGGGTAACTGGCCCGGAGCGTGTAGGTACCGTCGGGGACTTTTTCGAGGATGAATTCGCCCTTGTTGTTCGTGGCGATTCCGATGCTTGTTCCGACTAATCGTACATTGGCCCCGATAAGTGCTTTCCCGCTTTTTGCATCGATCACTTTCCCTCTCAACGTGATCTGCCCTAGCGAGACGCTTGCCAAAGTCAGCATGAATAATGTAGTCAGTACTACAATTCTTTTCATTCGGGTTAAGTTTTAAAGTTTATAATAGTATTCCTGGCCCCGAGAATACGCTATTACCTGTGTTTGTCTCGGCAGGTCTCCTGACTACGCCTAAGAAAGATACCTTCCCGTCCTTACGAACAGTGGTGTAAGAACCTTTCTTTGAATCTCCTCGTTAGGGAGAAACGGGCATCACAGTAGCGGGCACTGTACCGGATTCTAACCGGTTTCCCTCTTGTATGTTAATTGAGCATTAACACATCACCTAAGACGGCACAAATGTATATATTTTTTGACAAAAGGTTACGGTTGGATGAGAAAAATGATACCGGGAGAAGGTATAGAGATTCGTTAGGGACATTGTTGGAGTTTTTATTATAGGGATTGGTTGTCAGTTTGTTATGATGATTGAATTATGGAAATAAAAAAATCATGTTGAAAAAGTATAATATAAAAAAATATATTACATTCGCGCCATGTTTTGGTGCGGAGCCTTCGGTCATGGAGGTGATGCTTAATAGGGAACCCGGTGTGAATCCGGGACTGTACCCGCAGCTGTAAGTTCCTGTACAAGGGATTTTGTACTTCAAATGTCACTGGTTATAAACCGGGAAGGCAACAAAATCCGGAACGAGTCAGAAGACCTGCCGAACACGAAAACCATAGCTTTCGGGAAAAAAAGCGAGAGGGAAGAGATCTATTTATCTTAAACTCATGTTGCCCAAAAGACTATGTTAATAATGCTTTATTCATTATTAATATATAGTTGTATGAAAAAAGTTGTTGTATTAGCATTGTTGCTGTTTGTGTGCGTCGGTTCGCTTTTCGCTCAAGAGAACGATAAGCGAAAGAAAAAGAGTATCACGGACTCTTTATTCCGTATCGATCAGGTGGATGTGATGCAGAAAAAGAAGAGGATTGATTTGTTGGGATTGGATGTGCCTTTACGTTTCGTTCCGATAACGGTGAGCAAGTTGTCTAGCCAGATGCTTGACCGGAAGGGAATTGTTGATCTGATGGATGCTGTTAAGTTTTTGCCGGGAATTGTAGCGAAAGATAAGCAATACGGGCAATTCCAACAGTTTTCGATTCGCGGCCAGGGGAGTGCGGTCGTTATGATTGATGGGATTCGCGATGAACGGACATTAAATAATAACGTGCCTTACGGAGATTTGGCTGCCGTGGAGTCTATCGAGTTGCTGAAGGGGCCCGCCGCTATTTTGGCCGGACATTCGGCTATGGGCGGAGTGTTGAATATCGTGCGCAAGAAAGCGTCTCCCGATTTCTCGGCCAACGCTCGTATCAGTTATGGTAGCTGGGATGAGAGACGGGCTACTCTCGGTTTTGGGGGGAAACTCGTGGGACCTCTCGAGTATCGTGCCAATATTAATTATTCAACGGGTGACGGATGGCGTGAGGTGAATGCAAATCGTTTTTCCGTGTATGGTGTTTTGGGTGCTGATTTGGGAAAGTGGGGACGTATTGATGTGACCGGTAGCTATGCCGATGATGATTACACGACCGAGATCGGGGCTGCACCCGTTATGCCCGGTGATATGTTCTACGTGGATGGAGACAAACCGTACGCGCTGAAGGGGGAGCGCCACCCGGAGGCGGATTACCGCGAGGTTTATAATGACTTTGCCAATAATTACATGAAACGGAAAGTATGGGATATGTCTGTGTCATACGTTTACCAGATCACGGATTGGATGAAGTTGAAAGAACGTTTTTCCTATTTCCACAGTGATTTGGATTATCATTGTATTGAGGGGCTTTCTTATCGTACCTCTAAGGATCCGATATATAAATGGTATTATTATAAGTCAGAAGACGAGAAGGTGTATGTTGACTTGGATACGGTTCAACGAGGAAATGCTGCCCGTCAGAATCCGTTGAATTTTAACCCGGACCACAAAAACGTGAATAATACGATCGAGTTGACCGGGAAGTTCGAGACAGGTTCCGTGTTGCATAACTACACGTTGGGATGGACGTACAATTGTTTTGATTTCGCCCAGTATAACGGTTATGGAGATGACGATTTGTGGGGGCCCGGTTTGGATGCACTTTTGCCTGTGCGGGACCCGCATATCGTGCAGGGATGGTGGGACACGAAAGTTTCAGCCGTTTCTCTGCGCACGGAGAGAACGCATGGAATTTATTTGCATGACGTGATCGAATTCAATGATAAATGGAAAATGATGGCATCCGGACGTGTGGATTTGTATAGCCGAAAAACATCGAGTGCCACGATTGACGACGGAAAGCAGAAGTATGAAACGAAGAACAGGAAAGAATGGAAAGAGGTGGAGACCTCGGCATTCACGTATCGGGTGGGTGTCGTGTATTTCCCTATGCCTGAATTGTCATTCTACGGTTCTATTTCTTCCTATTTCAATCCTGTGACCACAACGTATAGTCCTACCGTGATGTATTTGGACCGCAAGGGTAATGAGTTCAATCCTGACGAGGATGGGGGCGAAGTGTTCAAACCGGAAAAAGGATATTCTACGGAAGTCGGTGTACGTTACACCATAAACGAGATGGTGGATATTAACGCGAGTGTATTTTATATTCGTAAGTATAATATCGTGAAGAGTCTGGGTGACACGACGGTGTTGGTGGATGGTGTTGCTACCGAGAAGAGTATTCGGGGACAAGTCGGAAGAGCCGACTCGCGAGGTTTTGACATTGAGGTGGTTGTTCGTCCGTTATCTACCTTACAAGTTACGGGAGGTCTCGGTTGGTCGGACTATCGTCTACGGGAGATTGCCGAGAGCGGACGTTTCTCTAAATATAAGGAACAGAATAAAAATGTTCGTGCCACGGGTGTTCCTCGTACAACCTTTTATGCTTATGCGGATTATATGATTCCCAAGGGAATATTTAAGAATTTGTCTTTCCATTTAAGTGGGAATTTTAAAGATAAGGTATTCAGAAACATCGATAATCGCCTTTATGATCCGGCCTTGTGGCTGATGGATGCCGGTATCTTTTACACGATAAAGAATCATGTGACTCTGGCTTTGAATGTCAATAATCTGTTTGATAAAGAGTATTTTGAGAGAACCACGATTTTGGGAAAACCTAGGAATTACCAGGCATCGGTTTCTTATACTTTTTAGGGATTGTTCGAAGATGAGGTGTTGTAATCCTATAGTATATTGGGGGAAGAAGGGGATTAACTTCGGTGCACCTTCGGTGCGCTTGGGGTACACCTTCGCTCCCCGACCGAAGATGTACCGAGGGGGTGCCTGAAATGAAAAGGGGGTGCCTCCCCTGTTCTTCCTTACGGTAGCGGGATTTCCCGCGCTTTGTTCCTGTTTTTAACCGGGAGATAAGAGTATTTTACGCTTCTTTTTATACTTTTACGGCAGATAATGAAATCATTAAATATAAAGAGATGAGAAGAACAGTATGTATTTTGTGTGCCCTTCTTTTTATGGGTACGATGATGTCCTATGCGCAACAGGACACGATAAAGCCGGAAGGATATAAATTCACGGATGTAAAAAGATTGCCTGCCACATCCGTGAAGGATCAGTACCGTGCGGGGACTTGCTGGTCATGGGCGACGACCTCATTCCTTGAGTCGGAGATGATGAGAATGGGTAAAGATTCGGTGAATTTGTCAGCGATGTATTTCGTGAAACATGCTTATTCGGATAAGGCTGAAAAGTATGTTCGTTTGCACGGGGTTCTGAATTTTGCGGTAGGGGGAGCTTCTTCGGATGTTACCAATATGGCAAAAAAATACGGGATTGTGCCTCTTGAAGTATTTCAGGGATTGAACTACGGGGAGCCGAGTCACGTGTTCGGGGAGATTGACGCTGTGTTGAAAGCTTACGTGCAGGCCGTGGTGGAGAATAACAACAAACGGTTGAGTACGGCTTGGAAACGGGGATTTGACGCTATTCTGGATACTTATCTCGGTCCGGAGTCGGAAAAGTTTGAGTACCAAGGAAAAGAGTACACCCCACAGACTTTTGCTAAAGAGGTGGTTGGCTTAAACATGGATGATTATGTGAATTTAACCTCTTTCACGCACCATCCTTTCTACACGGAGTTTGCCATCGAGGTTGAGGATAACTGGTCTTGGGATAAGTCTTATAATCTTCCGTTGGAGGAGTTGATGCAAGTGATGGATTATGCTATTGATCACGGTTATACTTTTGTCTGGGGTGCTGACGTGAGCGAGAAAGGATTTGCCACGAAGGATGCAGGGGTTGCCGTGATTCCGGCAACGGACACGAAGGAGATGAGCGGTGCGGAAATTGCTAAATGGGAAAAGTTGCCGAAGGGACAGCAGATGATGGATGCTTTCAAGCAAGGTCCGGCTCCCGAAAAGACGATCACGCAGGAGATGAGACAGGAAGAGTTCGATCGTTACCAGACAACGGACGATCACGGAATGCATATCATTGGTAAAGCAAAAGATCAGAACGGAACTCCTTATTTCATCGTGAAAAACTCTTGGAATAAGTATAACAAATTCGGTGGGTATTTCTATGCATCTTATCCTTATATGGCTTTGAAGACAATGGATATTATGGTTCACAAGAACGCTATTCCGAAGGCGATAAGGAAGAAATTGGGAATGAATTGATTTTAGATTTTAGATTTTAGATTTTAGATTCCAGCCGCACAAGGCTGACACTTTAACTACCCCCTCCGGCTCCCCCTTGCACAGGGGGAGAGACGGACGCTAGAAATCGTATTAATGTTTCAATGTAGCGCATCCTCCCCCTGTGTAAGGGGGAGTTAGAGGGGGTAGTCGGAAATTTAAAATTTAAAATCTAAAATTAGTCAGTTGGTTCGTGCGTGGCATAAATGCTGTCCAGTAGTTGACGTCCAAGGCAGGGGCGGTAATGTGCTCCGTCGTAATAATTCCGAATGTCATTTGTGTATTGGTTGATACCTGAAAAGTCATACACGTTTTCGCTGCCGAATATATTTTTCAATTGCTCCACGTCTGCCGGGTTCATGCGTATCTGTTTGTATTCCGGGCTGATGATAATTTTACAGTTCGTGTGGTGGGTTTGGAACACCTCTGCCATTTCTGATAACAGTTTTATTTGTGGTTTCATGAGTACCGGGGGATAAGTCTGGTCCTGACCGGAACGAGGACGGAATCTCTTTTTGTACTTTTCCCAGTAATAATCGCCCAATTCTGCTATTTCCTCTTCTCGCGGGTTCCACAAATCGTTTGTTACCGTGTTACGGATGTTTTTATCCGGATTTACAATGCCTCTCATGTAGGGACGATAGTGGTGGCATATCCGGTAATCCATGTATGGAATCATGAATTTGGGATTAAAGAATTCTTGGGCGAACTGGGACTGGAATTTGAATTTATTCATTCCGCTTATTTCCGGGGGTAAGAGGTGCATGTATCCGCTTGATAACTGGTGTTCCCGCAAAAGGGTGGGATCAACGATCAAAAGCACGTTGGCAATTTTATCTTGTTGTTTGTCAAGGGCCATAACTTTCCGGTGTACGGCAGCCAGACGTTGTGCTGTCCCATACAGCCGGATGGCTTTTTCCCCGTTGAGGTATTTTTCCCAGTCAGAGGTTAGAAATGCCATGGTGCAGGAATTTCCTAGGATGAAGGAATCGAAGTGCAGGGAGTCCCGATAATTCTTGTATGTTTTCCAACCGATGTAATCTTCGTTCAGGAAGATCGGGTCGTTGTCATATTTTTTGTACTCACGCAGGACTTTGAAGGGATCATCGTAGAAGTAGATCCCCGCAAGGACAAAGAAGGGAACAAGAAAAAGCATGCATTTTATTATAAATCCTTTGAAAGTTCTCATGGCTAAAACTGTAAATAGATGAAATCTTCAGATCCGAATTGTCCGAATAGGAACATGAGTAGTACGAGCAGGTAGTAGACCCCCCAGCGTATGATTCTGTGACGCTCGCTCAAGGCTTGTAGCAGGTCCCGTTTCGACATAAAGTATTCGTATAGGAAAAGCACTACGACGGCAACCCCGGCAACGATACATTCTTGGTCGGTCATCCCTAGTCGCAGTTCTTTAATAGAGGTGTGCAGGTTGAAGGAGAGGTGACTGATCATGTACCCGGCATCGGATAACGAGGGCAGACGGAAAAATAGCAGGGAGAATGCGAAGAGCAGGTAGGTCCGGAGGATAGAGTAAGCCCCGAACACGTGTTTCCCCACGCTTGTTTCCACTTTATTCCGGTAGGCCACGGTCACCATCTCGTAGCTGATGATAAGTCCTTGGATTAACCCGTATATCACATAGTTCCAACCAGCCCCGTGCCACACGCCGAGTAACACGAAGGTGACCACAAGAGCGTAGACGATGCCCCACTGTCCCCAATATCGTTTACTTGCCGCGATGGGTTGGTAAAGGTAATCCCTGACCCAGAAGGAGAGGGACATATGCCAGCGGCGCCAAAAGTCGGTGATTGTTTTTGCTGCGAACGGACGATTAAAGTTCGGAGACAGACGATAACCGAACATCATGGCTCCACCGATAGCCATATCCGTGTAACCGGAGAAATCGGCATAAAGCTCGATCGGATACAATAACCCGGCGAGTAATAGCTGCGCCCCGGAAGCATCTTGTACGGAGGCAAATATATTATCCAGATGCGGAGCTAGTCGGTCGGCGATCAGGACTTTTTTCATCAAACCGATCAGCATGAGTTTCAGACCGTAGGTAACCGTGTCGTAGTCGAAACGTTTCTCGATTTTCAACTGCGGGAGCATATCGAAGGCCCGTTCGATCGGTCCGGAAAGGAATTTCATGAAAAATAGCATATAGAGCATGAAGTCCGGTAGCGAGCGTTCAGGTTCTTCCTCTTCCCAGTAGACATCAATAAGATAGCCGAGTGCTTGGAAGGTATAGAACGAGATTCCCAACGGGAAGAAAACAGAGGTGATGGCTCCTTTCCAGTCCACGCCGAACCAACCGAGTAGTACGGCAATGTTTTCCCCGATGAAATTGAGGTATTTAAATGCCACGAGGAAGAGGACGAGAAAGACAATTCCCCCGATGAAGACTCTCCGGCGTTTGTTTTCCTGTTCCTGTATACCGATCCAGCGGCCCCAGTAGAAGGTTATTGCTGCAATGAGTGCGGCTATCAGTAGGTACGCGATGTTGAAATAACCGACAAAGATGCAACTGGTTAGTAACAAGACCGGTTTCTGGTAGCAGCCTTTTACCGTGTAATATAGGATTAGACAACAGGTAAACAGAATGACAAACGGTAGAGAGAGAAACATCATAGGCTACTTCTTTTTAGCTTGGATAGACGCGCACAGGTCTCCCACGTGTTTGAATTTCAGTATTTCACGCAGGCCGAAACGAATGTTGTAATGTTTTTCGATGGCCGTGATGAGGCGCATATTCGTCAGTGAATCCCAGCCGTCCACGTCTTTTGCCGTGGTCTCGGGAGTTAACGTGATGTTTTCGTTTTTTAGAATGTCACGAAAAATCGTGTCCAGTTCGCGTAAGATTTCTTCGATTTCCATAGTTTTTTATATTAATGTTGTTAATGCTTTCCGGTCAATTTTGCCGCTGGTGTTCAACGGGAATTCTTCTAAAAAGTGAATTGCCGTCGGTATCATGTAGACGGGTAAATGTTCCTTCAGATAATGGAGCAAGGCATCCCGTTCATGGGGAGTTGTCCCGACGAACAAGTGCAATTGGCATCCCCCGTCATCCTCTTTCTTGGGAACGACGACGGCATTGGTCTCGTTCGGAAAGAATTTCTTTGCCCGGTATTCGATCTCGCTGAGCTCAACCCGAAAACCCTGTACTTTAACTTGGTAGTCCTTACGTCCGCGATAGATGATGTCACCGTCCGGGTCGACAGAACAGAGGTCGCCTGTTTTATAGTACTCTTTCCCGTTGAACCGGGCGAATACTTGTCGAGACTTTTCCTCGTCTTGCCAGTAGCCTTGCATGACTTGCTCCCCGCTTACCCATAATTCTCCTTGTTCCCCGGTTTGTACGGGTGTTTCCTTCTCGTCCATGATCATGGTGTTGATCCCGGTGAAAGGGTGGCCGATGGCGATCATCCCGTTGTGTTGTTTGCAGTCTTCGGGAGGAATCCGGTAAGCCGTACAATAAATTGTGGCTTCCGTGGGACCATACAGGTTTACGAATTCCGCGTTGGGGGCGCAGGCCCTGAAACGTTGGAGAAGATCGGCATTTGCAGCTTCTGCCGTCACGATAAGGTATTTGAGTTTTGGAACGTGAATCTCGCCAAAGTAAGGGGATAGGAATTGTAGCAGGGAGGGAGGCATGGCCACGAAAGTCAGTTCCTCGTCTTCCATTAATTCGTATACTCTCATGTATTTCAACTTGCTTGTTCCCACCGTGTAAACGCTGGCTCCAAGGGTTAGCGGGTAGAGGGTGGACACAACCGAAACATCGAATGTCAGTTCGAACATTTGCAACATCCGGTCTGTCGGCCCAAGTTGCCAGCCCAGTTGATGGTAGGCTGTATAGAATGCATTTAGGTTTTTCCGGCTGATTGGGACTCCTTTGGGAAGCCCGGTACTTCCGGAGGTGAAAATGATGTAGGCATTCTTGTTTGTATCCTGCGTTTGCTCTCTTGTTAGATGGTCTATATTTTCATCCCGTAGTTCTAATGTTGAAATACATTTGATCTCGTTGGGGAGACCTTGCCGCGTACCGGATTCGTGACCGTATAATACCCGTTT
>ENA-UEPG01002568-UEPG01002568.1-human-gut-metagenome-genome-assembly--contig:-NODE-2568-length-10941-cov-3.574466_pt1 | contig 10941 bp, 13 predicted proteins | sample MGYA00242893_ERZ507902 | MGnify/ENA primary metagenome ERZ507902 (study PRJEB26167, sample SAMN06115491) | human gut metagenome | host: Homo sapiens | place: China:Gansu | collected 2015-04-23... | reverse complement strand
CCCGGCCAGGCTGTGAAGGCCGGCGACGTGCTGATCGTGCTGGAGGCCATGAAGATGGAGATCGAGGTCTCCGCTCCCGTGGACGGCACTGTGAAGTCCGTGGCTGTCAATGTGGGCGCTACTGTGAACACTGACGATCTGCTGGTGGTTCTGGGTTGAGCCTGACAGGCCGCCCACTGCTGTAACGCAAGTAGATCCGGCCCCTCGGAAAGAGGGGCCGGATCTTTTTTGCGCTGAACTGCAACCAAATGCCCGTTCCAGGTGTTATATAGGGTGAGACGCATTTCAGAACAGAGATCATATAGAGAGGAGGATGCGGTGTGGAGGAATCGGAACTGCTGCGCCTGCTCCAGCGGGGCGACCCGGCGGGGCTGGAGGCACTGATCGTCCGCTATACCCCCTATGTCTCCGCGGTGGCGGCCCGGATCCTGCCCGGCTGTCCCCGGGAGTGGGAGGAGGTGGCGGCGGATGTGTTTTGGGCCGCGTGGCAGGAGCGGAAAAAGCTCCAGCCGGGCAGGCTGAAGGGCTGGCTGTCCGTGACCGCCCGAAACCGGGCGCTGAACCTTCTGCGGAGCAGGAGGGAGACTGTGCCCTTGGCGGAGGACATCCTCGTTTTGAGCGGGGACGGACCCCAGCAGGAGCTGGAGGCCCGGGAGGCGGCCGGTCTGGTGCGGACGGCGCTGTCCACATTGGAGCGGGAGGACCGGGAGCTGTTTGTCCGCCGGTATTACTACGGACAGACGGTGGCCCGGGCGGCGGAGGAGATGGGGATGAACCTGTCTACCGCCAAAAGCAGGCTGCGGTGAGGCCGGGAACGGCTGAAGGAAGCATTGAGAAAGGCGGGATATGATGTTGAAGAAGCTTGAGATCGCCCACATGTTGGACGCCTATGAGGAGGAAGAATTTGTGCTGGAGGAGGAAAATCTGGTCGATCCCCAGCGGATCAGGGCTGCTGTGATGGGCCGGGTCCGCCGGGGGAGAACGCGCCGGGTCCTGCTGACGGCGGCGGTGCTGGCCGCCTGTCTGGGGCTGGTGGGCTGGACCTATGGGGAGCGGGTCATTCAACTGCTGAATGGAGGGCAAGTGACCATAGGAGCGGGTTATGGAACAGTCCAGATGTCTGATGGCTATGACGAACAGGGCAATCCCGTGATTCTGTCTCTGGAGCAAGACCGTCTGTGGCTGGTGGCCCGCGGTCAGCGGCTGGATGTGACCGATCAGGTAGATGAAAAAACACCCTATGTGGATACCTGGTGGGACGAGGAGGACACGCTCCACTATGTGATCGTAGGAGGGACCACAGAGGACTACGGCTGGTTTGAGGGCATCAAGCTGGCTGATGGCAGCGGCGGAGGCGCAGGTGTTCCGCACAGCCGTACAGACCTTCCGCCGGATGCAGAGGACCCAGAGTGGCTCATCCAGGGCCGTCAGCAGCTCCAGGCCCTCTGGGCAGAACAGAGCGCGCAGAGAGGATAGGGATGTGCCTTGCCGTTCCGCGAAAACTCTGGTAAAATACCAGAGATACGGAACAGGAGGCGAGCGCATGGAGCAGTACCGCGTGGTGGACACGCCGCAGGGTCCACAGACCTACCTGCTGGTCAAAAAGCGGGTGAAAAATCTGAATCTCCGGCTGGACCGGCGGGGCCAGATCCTGCTCTCTGTGCCCTTCAGCTGTCCGGAGGAGCGGGCGGACGCCCTGATCCTGGAAAAGTGGGAATGGATCCGGCGGCACCTTCCACAGGAGGAGGGGCCGGCCCTGCTGCCTGAGCCGGACCGGGCGGCCTGCGCCCGCCTGCTGGGGGAGGCGGTGGTCCGGGTCTATCCCCTGGTGGCCGGGAGCGGCGTGCCCCTGCCCCAGGTCAAGCTGCGGAACATGAGGAGCCAGTGGGGCAACTGCCATTACCAGCAGGGGTATATTACCCTGAACACCGCCTTGGCCCGCTGTCCAGAGCCCCTGCGGGACTATGTGGCCCTCCATGAGCTGGTCCACTTTCTCCACCATGACCATGGCTCCAGCTTCTACGCCGCTATGGACGCCCGGATGCCCGACTGGCGGGCGCGGCGGCAGAAGCTGAAGGGATACGCCCGGGCGATCGTGGAATAACGGGAATATGAGGGACAGCCCGCTCTGTGACGGTGCAGAGCGGGCTGTTCGATTTCTTAATTTTATCGAAAAACAATAAAAATATATTGACTTTCAGATTTTACAGTGGTAGCATGAGGCTGACGAGAGGGGGAATTTTCCATGAAAAGGATCCCAGTGATCCATCTGGCCCGGGTCCTTCGGGTGCTGATCCTGGCGGTGCTGGTTATGAACATCCTCTGCCTGCTGCTGGTGCCGGGCATCGTGGCCTATGTGTCCGACGGCGGCCCCGCCGCCCTGGCGCAGGCCGCCCAGGCGGAACTGCAAGCCTGGCTGAATGCCTGGCAGGGGCGGGAGTCGGAGACCCACTTCCCCATGCTGGCGGTCTTTCTGGCCGCCTGGCCCGCGGTGTGGACCCGGCTGGACACCGCACTGCTGACCCTGTTTTACTGGCTGTGCGGGGGCTGTACCGCAGTGATCCTGTGGCAGGCCAAGAGAGTGCTGGATACCATTTTGACCCAGACACCTTTCCTGCGGGCCAACGCCGGGGCGCTGAAGCGAGCGGCGGTGTGCTGCTGGGTGATCTCCGGTGCGGCTATGGTGCGGCTGGTGCTGTGGCTGTGGAGCGAGGGAAACGTGAGGCCTCTGTTTACCTATACCGCGCTGTTTATCCCGGCCTTTTTCATGGGCGGCCTGCTGTTCCTGGTCATGTCCGCCCTGTTCCGGCAGGCGGCGGAGCTGAAAGAGGATCAGGACCTGACCATTTGAGAGAGCGGGGGAGAGCATGGGGATCGTGGTGAACCTGGATGTGATGATGGCCAAAAGGAAAATGTCCCTGGGCGAGCTGGCCCAGCGGGTGGACATCACCATGGCAAATCTGTCCATTTTGAAAAACAACAAGGCCCGGGCAGTGCGGTTTTCCACCCTGGAGGCCATCTGTAAGGCGCTGGACTGTCAGCCGGGGGATATTCTGGAGTATGTACCGGAGGAGGAATGAGCGATGGGCGGTGCGCTGTGGTGGCTGCTGGCGGCGGCGGTGTCCGGCTCCTGGCTGATGCTGCTGGCTCTGGTGCTGTCCCTGGCGGCGTGGGCGGTGTTCCCCGCGGCGGTCTGCGGGGGCTGGGTTTCCCAGAGCCGGGACAGGAAGAAAAAAACCCTGGTGCGGCTGGGGCTGGCGGTCCTGCTGCTGCTGATCCTCCGGTTTGGCGGTCAGCTTCTGCTGGGGCTGGCGGGGTTGAGCTGGCGGCGCTGGGTCAAGTCGGCGCTGGATCTGGGCCTGCTGGGGGCGGCGTCCGTCCTGGCGGCCAAAACCGCTGGGAGGCTGATCGACGACCCGGCCCGCCGGGACTGGCAGAGGTGGTGCTCGGCCCTGTGGGCCGGACTGATCATCTTCAGCGCGGTGGGCTTGGCGGGGATGAAGCTGCTGTGGACCGATCTGGGGGACCGCGTGACCCAGTGGGAGGGACAGAAGGCGGTGGCAGAATATGTGGGGGTATTCCATGAGAAGGTGTACCCGTACAGAAACCTGCTGGTCCGGGGGAACGAAGTGATCTATGAGTGGTGGGACTGACCGCCGGAGCGGAAAGGAGTAGGAACGCTGTGGGCAAGAAATGGAACAGAAGGGCGATGACCCTGGGACTGGGAGCCGCGGCCGCTCTGCTGACCGGCTGCTTTGCATCGGACGGCCTGGTGACGGAGGAGGCCGACCTGGTGTTCCGGAATGACAGCGGGGCGGCGGTGAGCAGCGTCCAGCTCTCCGGAGCGTCAGAGTGCCAGGGGGCGTCTCTGGCAGACGGCAGCCCGCTGGAGCGGGGGGAGACCCTGGGCTTCTGGGTGGAGCATCCCGGTCCGGTGACGGTAGAGGCCTTTGATCCGGAGGGGCGGTCCATCGGCTGGTGCCGTGGGACACTGGGAAAGGCCCAGGTGACTGTGACCCTGGAGGGGGGCCGTCTGGTCTGGACGGAGGCGAACTAGGCGATGCTGGAATGGATGTTCGTGGGCACCCTGGGCGGCCTGGGCGCTGTGGTGCTGATGGGGCTGGAGGCGCTGAACTGCCTGCTTACCTGCCGGGGAAAACGGAGAACCCGCTTGCTGTATGCCGCCGCGGGCCTGGGGATCGTGCTGCTGCTGTGGTGGGGCGGGGATGCTCTGCTGAGGTTGATAGGGCTGTCCTGGCGGAGATGGGTCCAGACCGCCTTCGGTGTGGCTGCCCTGGTCCTGGGGATGGCGGGCGCATTTCTGACGGTCCACTGCGGCGCGGAAAGGCGGGCGGGCCGCCTGTGGCATGAGGCGGCGGTGGGGATCGCCCTGCTGATGCTGCTGGCCTGTTCGGTCACCATCGGCCCCTTTCTGCTGGCGTTCAGCCATACGCCGGAGCGGGTGCTGGAGGTGCAGGGGCAGACCCTGGTGGAGGAGGATAAGAGCTTTCTGGACCCGCACTATGTGTACTATATCGGGTTTGGTCCGCTCCTGCGGAGCAGAGAATCCGTCTGGAGCGGGGATACCCCTCTGGACCAAGGGGGGACGGGATATGAACAGCAGAATACTGCGGATCTGGAACAGCAGAAGTAACATGGACGGAAATGCAGGGACAAGCATGATATGGAGGAACATCGTATGGGCTGGATGAATTTGGCCAGTATTCTGCTGGGCTTAGCGGGATGGGGACTTCCTGTTTGGGGGCTGAAGCGCTGGATGAGAGGACGCCGGAAAGAACTTGGACTTTGCTGCTGGGGGAGCGGACTGTGCTGCGGCGGAGCGCTGTGGTTTCAGCTCGGGTACAGTGCGCATCTTGCGGAGATCGGCGATTGGCCTGCCTGGATGGATACCGCCGACGCGGTGTCCGCCGTGTCCGGCTTCCTGTTGGTCACCACAGCACTGGTGAACGGGGCGGCAGTGCTGCTGTCCCGCCAGGAGGACGATTGAAATGAGAGGTGGACGGGAACACGCCTGGAAGCGTGCCGCCCTTCTGCTGGCCGCCGGGGCCGCGGCGGCGGGGGGCTGTGCCTGGGCGGTGCAGGGGAAGCTGACCACCGCCTGGTATGAGGTCCCCCTCCCCGCAGGGCTGGAGGGACTGGACGGAGTGAAAATCGCCCAGATCTCCGACGTACACAGCGCAGATCTGGAGAGGCCGCTGGGGGCGGCCCTGGCGGCGGCGGCCCCGGATCTGATTGTGATGACCGGAGATCTGGTCAACCGGGAGGACCGGGAACTGAGCCGGGCGCTGTCCCTGGCCCGGATGACGGCGGAGACCGCCCCGGCCTTTTTTGCCCCGGGCAACCATGAGGGGGACAACCCCTGCTGGCCGGAGCTGCGGGACAGGCTGGAGGAGGCCGGCGTGCAGGTGCCGGAGGACCGGGCGGTCCTGTGGAGCCTCCGGGGGGAGGGGGTCAACCTGATGGGCCTGTGGGATGTGACTCACGATCCTCTGGGATGGGCCCACGCCCAGGCGGCTCTGCCGGAGCGGGTCCGGGCACTGCGCCGGGAGGGGGCGCTGAATGTACTGCTGTCCCACCGGCCCAGCCTGCTGGAGGAATACGGGGCGGGCGGCGCTGACGTGGTGTTCTGCGGACACGCCCACGGGGGACAGGTGCGCCTGCCGCTTGCAGGCCCGGTGTTCGCCCCGGACGAGGGCCTGTTTCCCAAACACACTGCCGGGGTGTACCAGGCGGGGGAGACCCGGATGGTGGTCAGCAGGGGGCTGGGCAACGGCACCCCCTATCCCCGGCTGTGGAACGGGCCGGAGCTGGTGGTCGTGACCATGAAACGCGCCGGAACATGAAGAAAGAAGGTGTATCATGCTTACCGCGCTGTATTCCGTTGGCTCGGTGGCGGGCGCTGATCTGTGGATGAAGGTTGTTTTACTCACCTCGCTGGCGTATTTCCTGATCTGCTTTTCCTTCCGGCGGAGCCGGCAGAGGAGTGCTTACCGTCCTGATGGGGTGGCTGCTCACAGAACTGCTGTGCGACATGGTATGGCTTGCCTGGTTCTGGCCCGGCGGGGCGTACCGCAATGGCGGCCTGGGATCGGCGGTGGCACTGCTGCTTTGGCCTGTGCTGCTCTGCCTGGCCGGCGGCATCGTGCTGTGGATCTGCCGGACTGGGCGGTGACCAGTTCCCAATTACCCTTTGGACTGATTTTGGAAGATAAAGAGCCTCCCTCCGTCGAAATGATGGAGGGAGGTATATTTACAGATGATAACTGCTTGATAAGCTGGAATTTCACGCTTTTTTTATCGGATGTCTAATGACAGTTTTCCGCTTTTCTGGAGCAACTTTTCTTGCATCAGACAGATAAATCTCATGGTGTGATCTGTCCCTGTTCACATCGTTCACATATCCGTTCTGCTCTAAATATGCATCCATAAGTGCAACAGTTTTGGGTTCATCATCAAATGACCCTAAGTGCATGATCTGAACGCACAGACCCTCATCGATCGTCATAAACTCTGCCGATGAGCAATCTAACTTTTTCTTTTTGGTTGCGGTTTCAACCGCCCATTCAAAGTCCTTTTTCGTTATGAAATCAGGCAAACGGATCACAGAGATCCAGTTAAATGTGGACTTGTCCGTATAATCCACACCATCTGTATCTTCCTGCCACCAAAATCCTTCCAGTGGAGGAACTACATATTCAAAAAAGCCATCAATTTTATGGTCTGTTTTATAACTCATTTTTAGGGTGTATGCGACAGCATATAATACACTGATCGCTTGCTGATATGCTCCGCCTTCTTCGTTCGGATCACCATTTCCTTTGACTGCAATGTAATTTGCTTTCGGCACACTTACAATCTCTGGTTTATTCTTCGGCATATAAAATTCTTTATATTCTTTCTTAAAATCAAAAGCCATAGCTTTACCTCCTTAAAACTTCTGATTTTCCTTTTGATTCACTATATCACAGTTTTCTGTTTGATTCAATGGATCGTGAAGCTGACAGAGCTGAAAATCAACAGCTTAAGGGCGGCTCCCAGTCCCGGCTTGTACTTTGCGCCAAAATCCGCTATAATAGGCCACAGAATAGACAGAAGAGGGGGAGAGACCGTGCGCAGGCTGTCCTTCTTCTCCTTTTCCTTTGGGGCGGCGGCTCTGTGCGCCGCCCTGCTGCCCCTGGATGGCGCCCTGTGGCTGCTGGGCGCGCTGGCCCTGGCGGCTGCCCTGCTCACCGGGCTCCCTCATGGGAGCAAAAAAGCGAGGCTGGCGGTGCGGTGGGGAGCCATGGGCCTGGCGGCAGGGTTCCTCTGGACGGCGGGCTATACGGCCCTGTTCTGGCGGCCTGCCCAGGCGCTGGATGACCGGACTGTCCGCCTGTCCGGGACGGTGGCGGAGTGGCCCCAGGAGCGTGAGTACGGCTGGTCTGTGCTGGTGCGGATGGAGACGGAGGGGCCTGCGGTGCCCACCCTGCTGTTTGCTGACAGCCAGGCGGCTCAGCTGCGCCCCGGGGACCGGGTAGAGACCGTGGCCCACTGTACCTTGGCCGACCGGAGCCGGGCGGGGGAGGAGATCACCTACTACACCGCAAAGGGGATCCTTCTCACGGCTCAGGGATACGGCCTGCTGAGCTGGGAGCGGCCGGAGGCCGTCCCGCTCCGGGACAGGCCCGCCCTGTGGTCCAGGGCGCTGAAGGACAGCATCGACCGGAGCTTCCCCGGGGACGCGGCCCCGCTGGTGAAGGCGCTGGTCACCGGGAACCGGGACAGCCTCACCGACCCCTTTACCACCTCCCTCCAGCGCACCGGCCTGTCCCACACGGTGGCGGTGTCCGGGATGCACCTGGCCTTTCTGGCGGGGCTCGTCTCACTTCTGCTGGGGGCGAGCCGGCGGCTCACCGCCCTGGTGCTCATCCCCATGTCCGCCCTGTTTTGTCTGGTGGCGGGGTGCACCCCGTCGGTGGTGCGGGCGGCCATTATGATCGTTCTGCTCCAGCTTGCGCCCCTTTTCCGCCGGGAGCGGGACGACTGCACCGCGCTGGGGACGGCGCTGCTCCTCCTGCTGCTGTGGAACCCCTATTCCGCCGCCCACATTGGGCTCCAGCTCTCCTTTGCCGCGGTGGCGGGCATCCTCCTGTGTGCCGGCAAGGTGCAGCGGGGCCTGCTGGCACTGCTCCCCAAGCCGGGTGCGGGGAAGGGACTCCTTGCCAGAGCGGGGCGGCGGGTCCTGTATTTCACAGCCTCCACCTGTGGGGCCACTGTGGGGGCCTCGCTGCTCACAACGCCCCTGGTGGCCCTGTACTTTGACGCGGTCCCGCTGATCTCCCCGCTGTCCAACCTGCTGACCCTGTGGGCGGTGGGCCTTCTCTTCGGCGCGGGGCTGTGCCTGGGGACCCTGGGACTGCTCCTGCCCCGGCTGGCCGCCCTGGGGGCGGTTCCGGCGGCTCTGCTGGCCCGGTATCTGGACGGCGTGATCCAGTGGCTGGCGGGATTTCCCTTCTCCTCGGTGACCATGGGGCCGGTGTACTACCGGGCCTGGATCGTGCTGGTCTATCTGCTGGCCCTGTCTGCCTTCCTTCTGCCGGGCAGAAAACGATGGACGGTGTCAGTGTGCTGCGGCATATCCGCCCTGTGTCTGGCTATGGTGCTCAGCAGCTGGAGTTTCTGGCGTGGGCCGGGAGCGGTCACCGCCCTGGATGTGGGCCAGGGGGAGAGTATTTTGGTGCGCAGCGGCGGCTTCCTCACCCTGGTGGACTGCGGCGGGAGCGGCTATGAGAACGCGGGGGACACTGTGGCCGGCTATTTGGGGGATTTCGGCGTCCGGCGGCTGGATCTGCTGGTGGTGACCCACTTCCACAACGACCACGCCAACGGGGTGGCCCGCCTGCTGGAACGGATGGAGGTGGGGCTGCTGGCCCTCCCCGATGTGGACCAAGAGAGCCCCATCCGGCAGGAACTTCTGTCCGCGGCGGAGCGCACAGGCACTGAGGTGCGGTTCATCCGCAGTGACACCGCCCTGGAACTGGACGTGGAGCGGACGGTCCGCCTGTTTGCCCCGCTGGGCGCGGGGGAGACCAACGAGGAGGGGCTGAGCGTCCTGGCATCTCAGGGGGACTTTGACGCGTTGATCACCGGCGACATGGGCGCGGATGTGGAGCGGGCCCTGCTGGCCCGCACGGAGCTGCCCCGGGTGGAGGTGCTGGCGGTGGGACACCACGGTTCCCAGTATTCCACAGGGCAGGAGCTGCTGGAGCGGATCCGCCCGGAAATCGCCCTGATCTCCGTGGGAAAGCACAACAGCTACGGCCATCCGGACCCTGGGACGGTGGAGCGCCTGCTGGCGGCCGGGACGGAGGTGTACCGGACCGATCTGCACGGGACGGTCACCGTCCGGCGGAACGAAGCTTGACATGACGAAAGGAGGGGGAGCCCATGGCCTTTCCCCTGACAGAGGAACAAAAGCGGATCGTGGATGACCGGGGCGGGGAGCTGCTGGTCTCCGCCGCCGCAGGCTCGGGCAAGACCCGGGTGCTGGTGGAGCGGCTCATGGACCGGGTGACCCGGGAGGGGCTGGACCTGGACCAGTTCCTGGTCATCACCTACACCAAGGCGGCCGCGGGGGAGCTGCGGGCCCGCATCGCCCAGGAGTTGTCTGCCCGGCTGGCGGAGGCCCCCAATGACCGGCACCTCCGCCGGCAGACCGCCCTGGTCTATCAGGCGCAGATCTCCACCATTCACGCCTTCTGTGCAGCCCTCCTTCGGGAGAGCGGGCACCTGCTGGATCTGGACCCGGACTTCCGCCTGTGCGACGAGGGGGAGGGCCATGTGATGATGGCCCAGGTGCTGGAGGATGTGTTGGAGGAGCAGTACCAGGGCATCGACCCAGAGGGGGACTTTGCCCTTCTGGTGGACACCCTCTCCGCCGGACGGGACGACAGCCGCCTGGCCCAGATCGTGCTGGATGTGTTTGGGCGGATCCAGAGCCACCCGGAGCCCCTGCGCTGGCTGGAGGAGCAGAAGGCGGCGTGGGAGCTGGAGGGGATCGCCGATGTGGGCCAGACTCCCTGGGGGGCGCTGCTTCTGGAGGATGCCGCCCGGCTGTGGCGGGACTGCGTCCGCCGCCTGGAGCAGGCGGTGGGGCTGTGCGGAGAGGACGAGCTGCTGGAGCAGAACTACGCACCTTCTCTTCAGACCACGTTAGAGCAGGTGGAGGCACTGTGCGCCGCCGCGGACCGGCACAGCTGGGACCAGGTATACGCCTGCCTGCCCATCCCCTTCCCGGCGGTGGGCCGGAAGCGGAAGCGGACCAGAGAGCTCAGCCCCATGGAGGAGGCCCGGGCCCAGAGGGCGGTGGAGCGGGTGAAGGCCCTGCGGGACGGGGCAAAGGAGCAGCTGACCCGCCTGGGGGAGCGGTTCGACGGGGACAGCGGCCAGCTGCTGGCCGACCTGGCGGAGGCCCGGCCGGCGGTGCGGGGGCTGATGGATCTGGTGGCCCGGTTCCAGGAGGCGTATCAGAGGGAGAAGGCGCGCCGGGGGGTGCTGGACTTCTCCGACCTGGAGCACTTTGCGGTGCGGCTGCTGCTGGACCCGGAGACCGGGCGGCCCACCCCCCTGGCGGCCAGCTGGTCGGCCCGCTTTGCCGAGGTGATGGTGGACGAGTATCAGGACACCAACCAGGTGCAGAACGCCATTTTCACCGCCGTCTCAGACGGGGGGCGTACGCTTTTTCAGGTGGGGGATGTGAAGCAGTCCATCTACCGCTTCCGACTGGCCGACCCCACCATCTTTCTGGACAAATACCGCCGCTTCCGGGACGGGGAGGAGGCCGGAGCCGGGGAGCCCCGCCGCCGCGTGCTCTCCCGGAACTTCCGCTCCCGCCCCCAGGTGCTGGAGGGCTGCAACGACCTGTTCCGGGCGGTGATGTCC